>Ga0208430_10025_pt1 | contig 59425 bp, 59 predicted proteins | sample Wag42014_10_12_FD_187329 | JGI IMG/M metagenome (GOLD analysis project Ga0208430, IMG submission 187329) | Deep subsurface shale carbon reservoir microbial communities from Ohio, USA - Utica-2 Time Series 2014_10_12 (SPAdes) (version 2) ...
AATTAATGGAAAAGAACTGCAAAAAATATTTATGTGTCTGAAATGAAGAGTTTTAATTATTATTGGAGATATTTACTGCAAATTTTTTATTCTTTTTTAAGAAAAAATTGTACAAAGCAAAAAGCTCAAGCTGCTAAAGCTGTTTACTTCCTAAATCGTTTTATGTTACAATAATACTGTTATGTATAAATTTTAAACAGACAACTATCTAAAATAATTATTAAATTAAAAGTAAGGAGAGTTCAAATGGAAAAGGTTAAACTAGATTTGGAAAAATACGCAGCACTTTCTAGGCAGGCAGCAGCAGAAGGCTGTGTGCTACTTAGAAATGAAGATCAGGCACTTCCAATTAAAAAGGGAGAGAAAGTGTCTGTTTTTGGTAGAATTCAATTTGACTATTACAAGAGTGGTACTGGTTCTGGGGGACTGGTTAATACTGAATATGTAGTAGGTATTTTAGATGCTTTGAAGGCAAATGATGAGCTTGCTCTTAACCAGGAACTGATGGCTACATATGAAGAATGGCTTGAAGATAATCCTTTTGATCACGGTGAAGGCTGGGCCCAGGAACCCTGGTCTCAAAAAGAGATGCCAATCAGTGCGGAATTAGCTCAGAAGTCAGCAAAAGAATCTGATCTCGCAGTAATTATTCTGGGCCGGACTGCAGGAGAAGATAGAGATAACTCCGCCACTAAGGGAAGTTATCTACTGACAGAGGCGGAAGAAGAGATGCTGGCAGAGGTAACTAAAGCCTTTGATCGAGTTGCAGTAGTCTTAAATGTAGGTAATATAATTGACATGAAATGGGTTGAAAAATATCAGCCTGAGGCAGTGCTTTATGCCTGGCATGGAGGTATGGAAGGTGGAAATGGAACTGTAGATGTACTGACTGGAAAAGTAAATCCTTCTGGAAAGCTCAGTGACACCATTGCTTATGAGCTTTCAGATTACCCTTCCATGGATGATTTTGGCAATAAAGACACTTTAATTTACAAAGAAGATATTTATGTAGGTTACAGATATTTTGAAACAGCAGCCAAAGACAGAGTGATCTACCCCTTTGGCTATGGACTGTCCTACACAGAATTTGATCAGAATATTCTTTCCTTCGAAGAAGGTGAAGATTCTCTTAGAGTAGAGGTTGAAGTGAGAAACACAGGCGATCAAGCCGGAAAAGAAGTAGTCCAGGTCTATGCCGCTAAACCTTTAGGTAAACTGGGGAAAGCAGCTAGAACTTTAGAAGCCTTTGCTAAAACCAATTTACTGGAGCCGGGTCAAAGTCAGAAACTAAGCTTGAGCTTTCCTAAAAAGCAGCTGGCCTCCTATGATGACAGCGGCATAACAGGTCACAAATCTTCCTATGTTTTAGAAGCAGGTCAGTATAAAATTTATGCGGGCAGTGATTTACGGAAAGCTGAACTGGCCGGCAGTTTTGAAATTAAAACTCTGCAGGTTATAGAAGAACTTGAGGAAGCATGTGCACCGGTAGAATCTTTTGAACGCTTAAAAGTTGATGCCGATGGGACAATGGCTAAAGAAGAAGTACCTCAGAGAACTATAGATCTGGAGGCTCGAATAGTTGCTGATCGTCCTCAGGAAATTTCATATACAGGTGATCAGGGAATTAAACTCAAAGATGTTTATCAGAACAGGGCTTCCCTAGAAGATTTTATCGCACAGCTGAGTGATGAGGATCTGGCCTGTCTGATGCGGGGTGAAGGAATGAGTTCTCCGAGAGTAACTCCCGGAACTGCTGCAGCTTTTGGTGGTGTGAGTGAAAATCTTGTTGACTTTGGAATTCCTGCTGCCGCTGCTGCTGATGGACCCTCTGGAATTAGAATGGACTGCGGTACAACTGCTTTCAGTCTGCCAAACGGAACATCTTTAGCCTGTACTTTCAATTTAGATTTAGTAGAGACGCTATTTGACCTGATGGGACAGGAGCTACTGGCAAATCAAATTGAAACTATCCTGGGACCGGGAATGAATATTCATCGAACACCTTTAAACGGACGGAACTTTGAATACTTTTCCGAAGACCCACTGCTGACCGGTAAAATGGCTGCAGTACAGCTTAAAGCAATGAATAAATACAAGGTTACCGGAACCGTAAAACATTATGTCGCCAATAATCAGGAATCTCACCGACATGATGTAAATGCAGTTGTCTCCGAAAGAGCCTTAAGAGAAATTTATCTAAGAGGCTTTGAAATTGCAGTCAAAGAGGGGGAAGCAGCTTCCATTATGTCTACTTATGGTGGCTTAAATGGAATCTGGACAGCCGGAAACTATGATCTCCTAACTACAATTTTAAGAGACGAATGGGGCTTTGATGGGATTGTAATGACTGACTGGTGGGCCAGAATCAATGAAGAAGGCGAAAAAGCCAGAAAAGGAAATACCATTCCGATGGTAAGAGCCCAGAATGACTTATATATGGTTAGTGAAAATCCTGAAGAAAATAGTGCTGAGGATAATACCTTAGAAGGCCTGAAAGAAGGAAGAATCACCAGAGGGGAGCTGCAGCGTAATGCAGCAAATATCCTGAACTTTATAATGGATTCAGCTGTGATGGAAAGACATCTTAGCGGTCCAGGTGAAGCATCAGCTGCAGCAGAGAGTGATGATGAGCCAGGAAATGTAATGGAATATTATGATCTGACTGAGGTAGAAGCTATTGATCTTTCTGATGTAGATACTGCCAAAGGAGAATCAGTGGTCTTTGGTATAATTAGAGATAAGAAGGGGATTTATAAGCTGAAGCTTGAAATGAAAGCCAGTGGAGGAGAACATGCTCAGATTCCTGTCTCCTTATTCCTAAATAACAAATTAGATTCGACCATTACTTTAAATGGTACTGGAGAATGGAAGACAGTAGAAAAAGAGATAAATCTCTGGAGTAAAAACAATTACCTCAAACTTTATTTTGCTCAGAGCGGAATGAAACTTGGAAAAATGACTGTTGAATTTGAAAAAGAAGTTGAGTCAGAGTAAGTTTAAAGTTAAAATGTTAAAACAATATATAGTATAAAAAACAAAGGCACCTGCTAAAAACAGGTGCCTTTATAAATTTAAAAGAATATATTAATTTTGCAAAACACCAGTTTGCGACATAGTGCTGTCATACCCCTGTGTTATTCTTTAAATAGAACAGCAAAGATAAGAAAATCAATGAGATATAGATTTTAATTAATTATTAAAAAGTGAATAATAATTCAAGGGGGCTTCAAAATGAAGAGTAACAATTTGGCGAAAAAAACTCAATCCTGGGCCAACAAAATAAAAAGCTATCAAAAAAAGGCACCGAATCTTTTTAATGAAGATGTTGAAAAGTCAGCTTCAGAATTTAGGATAGATCACTATTTTGATATTCTTGACAGAGTTGAGCTTGAAAAAGGCTGACTGGTAGATTATCTTTATATTCAGCAGGGAATTGGAGGTGGGCCTGAAATAATTGCCTACCCCGAGGCTAAAAAAGAAGACTATATAAAAATAATAAATAAAATAAACGATAATGAGCTGGATTACAATTCAGGAGACAGTGACTCAGAAAATATTATTCATACTTTTTTAAACTATGATGATGTAGATAATTATTTAGATCATGTTAAGCTTGATGGAAGTGAAGAATCATATCTTCAATTTGTAATTTTAGCCGCCCTAGGCTCTCAGTTTTCACTTTTCTGGCATGCTCTCTATAATGACAAGGAATTTGTCTGCACCTCAGAAAAAGCTGAAAAAATTATTAAAAGAATAAATAGAAGTAAGCAGGAAATGAGTTTTATGGAAGACGACATATTTGCTGAGCAGTTAGAAAATATTAAATTTGATCCCCAAATAACTATCAAAGAAGATAAAGTGCTTGTCAGGCTGGTCTTTTTTACAAAATGGGGAGGTTTTATAGAAGCAAAATATCAAGTTCAAAAAGACTTTCCTCATAAAATTATAGAAAGAGAAACTGAGACTTTGATTGACTATAATTGCGGTTATGTTTATTGATAAGCAGAATTTTCATATTTACCTTTAAAAACCTTTATTCAGATCAAATCTCAGTCTTGCGATTTAAATTAATGATATGGAAGTATTCAAAAAAAGGATATTTAACCTCTGGGAGAGAAATTAATAAATAAGACACTGTCTGATTTAAAAAGTTCATTTATATAAATGGAGGAGATATTGATGGATAAAAAGCAGGTTGACCTAATCAAAAATGGTAAAGGCTTTATCGCAGCGATGGATCAGAGTGGTGGCAGTACTCCAGGGGCTTTAGCAGGTTATGGCATTAAAAAGGATGAATACCAAACAGAAGCGGAAATGTTTGAGCTGGTTCATGCTATGAGGACCAGAGTTATTACAAGCCCGGCTTTTAGTTCAGAGCATATCTTAGGAGCAATCTTATTTAAACACACCATGAACAACAAGATGGAGGGTAAATACACAGCTGATTATCTCTGGCAGGAAAAAGGAATTCTGCCGATACTTAAAGTGGATCAGGGTAAAGAAGAGAAGAAAAATGGAGTTCAGCTGATGAAGCCGATGACTGAGCTTGATGATTTACTCAAAGAAGCCGCCGATTATAATATATTTGGAACTAAAATGAGATCTGTGATCCACAGTGCCAACCCCAGAGGAATCAAAGAAATTGTTGCTCAGCAGTTTGAGTACGGCAAAAAAATATATGATGCAGGATTTATACCAATTTTAGAACCTGAAGTAAATATCAAAAGTGAGGATAAGCTTGAATCTGAGAAAATTTTAAAAGCAGAAATCTTAAGTCTGCTTGCTAAATTAGATGATGAGCAGTTTATATTCAAACTTTCAATTCCAGAGCAGCCGAATTTCTATCAAGAAATTATTGAACATCCAAATGTAGTCCGTTTAGTAGCTTTATCAGGAGGTTACAGTCAAAAAGAGGCAGTAAACAGGCTTTCTAAAAATAATAATATGATCGCCAGTTTTTCCCGGGCTCTGCTTCAGGATCTTAAGGTTGATCAGTCTGAAGAAGAATTCAATAGAATTCTTAAAGATGCGGTAGTTAAAATTTATCAGGCCTCAATAACTTAGTCATTAAAAAAACGCCGGGAAACCGGCGTCTTGACTTTTTAAAATTTATTTAGCTCAGCGTGTATATTCACCTTTTAAAACAGCTTTCTGCAGTACATGACCTTCCATTGCCTTAAGCAGAGTTTCTTTGTCAGCTCCAGCCTTTAAATCAAGCTGATCATCAAGAGCATAGAGATAAAATCTGTAGGTGTGAACACCACTGGGAGGAGCTGGTCCCAGATATCCTAATTTGTTGAAGTCATTTTTACCCTGTAAGGCTCCCACGAGTTCTTTAACTTTTTCTTTTTTGGCAATATTTTTTGGAATTTCACTGATATCTGCTGGTATATTCCAGATCAGCCAGTGAGTAAAAGTACCATTGGGAGCATCCGGATCATCGACAATAACAGCCAGAGTTTCAGCTTCTTTTGGCACATTTTCAATAATTAGTGGAGGAGAGATATCCCTGCCGTCAGCTGTATATTCTTCTGGAATATAACCACCATCTTCAAAAGCAGATTTAATAACTAAATCTTTTTTCACAGCTAAAACCTCCCTTCTTAATCTCAAAAATTAATTGACTCTTTTAAACTTTTATCATCATCAAATTTAAGAACTTTTGCTTTGATTTTATAATAACAGAAAGTATTCAGAAAATAAAGTTAATTTTAGACTCAGCTGAAACTGAGCTGTTCGAATTAAATATTTTGTTTTTTAGATATAATTTTTGAAATTCATATTCCCTTCATAATTTACTCCTATAATTAGCTTAGAATCAAAAAAGAAGTAAAAATTAACTGAGGAGTGAATTTGAAAATGAAAAAACTATTAAGAGTTCTACTAGTATCGGCTTTATTATTAACTTTAGCTGCAGGAGCTATTATGGCTCAGGGCCCGGGTAATGCAGTTCACAGTCCAGAAGCTATTGTAAATGACTATCCAGTAGCTGAACTCAGCGAAAAACAGATAGCAGATTTAGAATTCATGTATGAAGAAGAAAAACTGGCCAGAGATTTATATGCCCGCTTGAGTGAAGAGTGGAATCTGCCTGCTTTTGCAAACATCTCTCAATCAGAAGCACAGCATATGGCAGCCTTAGAGGCTTTATTTATCAAATATGATTTAGAAAAGCCGGCTGCAGCTTCTGGAGAATATAATAATAGTGAACTGGCAGCAGCATATCAAGAATTCTTAGCCAGAGCTTTAGAATCTGAAGCAGCAGCTTTAGAATTAGGCAGAGAATTAGAAATAAAGGATATTGCAGATTTAGAAGAAGTAATGATCGATGCACCGGAAGATTTTAAAGCTGTCTATGCTAATCTGAAAGCAGGCAGTGAAAATCACTTAGCAGCATTTGATAAAGTTTCAAATGACGAGAGAGGCAGCCGAGGCAGTCAAAGAGCTCAAAATAATCAGAGTGGAAGAGGAAACATGAATAGAAATAACAATCGGCCCAATCGCAGTGGAAATAGAAAGTAGAATATATGTAAATTTTAATGGAGCCTCCGGTTAATCACTGGAAGGCTCTTTTTTATATTATTTGGGCCAGATTAGAACTTACAAAAGATTTTATTAACTACACTTCTGTGATATAATCAAAATGAAATTAATATTAAAAATAAAGCGCAATCAAAGGACTAATTAATACATTTTTGAGAAGTAAATAAAGAAGATAGTTTCATCCCGACTGCCGCTTGCATCAAAAATTATCTAATTCATTAAAGGATTGGTGATTACATGAAATATATTTATGCTTCAATAGCTGGAATAATTGCTGCTGTAATTGCTGCCTATTATTCTGCAATGGTAATTGGAGTTACAAATATTTATCTAATGGGTCATAATATTAACTGGCTCTACAAAGAAATAAACTTTTATTTTGTTAACATGACCTATTTTGATATTATTCTAATTTTGATTACAATTTTTGTTATGATTGCTGCTTTCATCATAACTTTAAAAATCCAGAATTCAAAAAAATAATTTTATTGAACAGCTAAGCTTATCTAAAGATATTAAATAATTAACCGACTTCTGATAAATATTAGATAAAAGACCGACATAAAAAGTAATGTATTAAAACCCAGGCAGAAAGGACTGATGAAGATGCTTATTCAGGCAACAGCTAAATTAAGAGATGAATTAAATTTGGAAGAACTTGAACAAAAGGAAAGGCCGGATTTGTTTTCCTGGCATGCCAATTTTCTTAGAATTAATCGGCGAAAAACAGTCATTTTAAATAATGATGCCTCTAATTATACGGTAGTTCTTTATGGAATGAAAAAGGAGGATTTTCTTAAATTTTCAGAGCGGGTTAAAGAAGGAATTAGAAGGGCTTTTAAACTTGAAGGGATCAAAGACAGTTTAATAAATAAATATTTGAGTGAGTTTGAAGACTTTACTTTTCAGAAAGCAAATAATAGGAGTTACATAGGTAGGTTAAATTATTCCTGCAAAATGACAGAACGATATGCAGATAGATTTAATTTTAATCAAAAAGAAATTTATCAGTCTGAAATAGCAAAAAAAATTAGCGATATACCGACCAAAGGAGATAATGAATACTTTTATCCTAATGAGCGTTTAAGAGAAAAATTAGCTGAATATTATGGCGAAGATGATATTATTAAGACAGAAGCTGCGATTTTGAAAGTCGAATTAGAACTGGGAGAATATGAAGCCTGGAGAAAGGTGATTGTTCCGTTAAATTATAATTTTCATCAGCTTCATAAAATTCTTCAGAAACTCTATAACTGGCAGGGTTATCATCTGCATGAGTTTTTTATCTACAGTGAAGAAAAAGATGATACAAAGTGCTGGAACCAGTCTGAATACCATAAAGATGGTTATAAAGCTAGCTTAAACCTGACAATGAATCAGGAGAATTTAGAATACAACAAAAATGAGTTGAATTTTGAAGCTGAAGATTTTGAACTTGCAGTAGAAAATGAACTTAAACTTAAAGATGTTCTTCCCGCAAGAATTAAATATATTTATGACTTTGGTGATTTCTGGCATCACTATATTGAAACTGAAGAAATTTTAAAAGATTATAAATCAAATAAACCGACACTTCTGGAAGGGGAAGGAAAAGCACCTCCGGAAGATGTAGGAGGACCTGGTGGTTTTAGTGAATTTATGGGAATTATTTCAAATCCTGATTATGAAGATTATGAGACTATGCAGGAATGGGCTGAAAGCCAGAGGTTTAAAGAATATGATCCTAAAAAAATACAGTCTGATTTAGATTTCATCTAGATTAAGATTTACACATTTTATTGAATCAGCTTTCATTCTTAAAAAGGGAGGAAGCTAAAAATGAATGGTTACAGCAAAAAAACTAAAAATGAAATTAGGAGGCTGACAGGTCTTGCTCATGAAAGAGAACTAGAAAAAGCTTTAGCTGATCTCAATTTAAAATTTAAGCAGTGGGAAAATGAAGAACTGGATTCTTTTGAATTGGATGATGAGATACATCATTTTCATAATAAAACTTCTAGAGAAATCTTCAAAAAATATAACAGCTTTGATATGAAGGATCATTATGTTGCTATTGCAATTGCAAAAGGTATTATTGATAAAGATGAGGTTGATCCAGAAACCTATCAGGAACTTGAATTATTAATTGAGAAAATAAAGGACAGTGATTATTTCTAATTGGAGGAATATAAATGGCTGCACCTAAAAGAAAAAGATATAATAAAAAACAGAGACTCGCTGCTGCAAAAAAATGGATTCCTAAATATGAAGGGGAAAATCTGGTTAAAGGTTACAGCAAGTGGTTTGGCGTTGACAAAATTTGTGCGATAAATGAACTGGAACTGCTGGGCCATGAGATAGATTCAGAATATAAAGAGCAGATTTATAAACTTGAAATAGAGAAAGAAGATGCAAAAAAGGCTAATTTTGATGATCCAGGTGATTTTGAAGTTGAACATTTCAATACCTGGCAGGATAGTGATTATTATTTTATAGCCGGCTATACTTCAGGTGGTGTTCCATATGGGATAACCTGGGAGGAATATGAGAGAAAATACAAGGAAGATGAAGAATTTGATGATAGTATTTCCAATGATGAAGATAATGATTTTGATGTACCTTTTTGATTATTATTATCAAGAATAGGGGTGTTAAAATATGACACTAAAAGTTGATTTAAAAGATGTTTTAGAAGCATTAGAACTTAGAACCAGGGAAAGTAATTATTTTTATTATAAAAAAACTGGTCAAGTTTTCATGATGATGGATGATGAATTGAGAGCCGGAGAGGAAGATCCTGACCTTGATAAATTTCCAGAATGGCAGCGGGAGAATATTAAAGCTGCAGTAGATATTATTTCAACTGATGACTATATAAGACTTCCGGATGACTATGAAATTGATGACTATAGCATTATGGAAGATTTTTGCTATTCAATCGAAGATGAAGAACTGAGAGAAGAACTCCTTTATGCTATTCGAGGAAACGGTGCTTTTAGAATGTTTAAAGATAAGATTTATCAATATGATCTAGAAGATCAGTGGTATGATTTTAAAGATAAGAGATATAGGAAAATAGCAATTGAGTGGTGTGAAGAAAATAATATTAAATATAGAAAAAAGTAAATGGATATTTAGGAGAGATATTTATGGCTGTACTTGGTAGAAATGATACCTGTCCCTGTGGCAGTGGTGAAAAATATAAAAAATGCTGTATAGATAAAGAAAAACTAAACTTTGAAGATCCTAAAAAAAGTATATACTTAGAGGATATTAAGAAGTTGGACACGCATACTATAATTTCTAGACTCAAATATTATAGGATAGATTTTAATTTTGATGAATTTATAGAGAATATTGATAATTATTATTCTGCAGCCAATCTGTCAGATGATTGGTATCAGAAATATCAGATTACTGCAGACGGTAGAGAAGAAGATTTCATCTGGATGGCTGCCTGGGTTTTATGGAATAGACTCACAGATAGTAAAGATTGTGATGAAGAATTAGATGAAAAAATAGAAGAAGGATATAATATGTTAAGTAAAAATAATCAGGAGGAAGCCAGTAGTATCTGGCTTGATGTCTGGGAAGACTTTAAAAATAGAATTGAAAAAGAAGGACATAACAGTTTGGAAGAACTAAATAGAGTTTTTGAAAGTGATCTATTTTTGTCAAACTGGATTACTGATTTAGAAATGAATCTTCATGATTTAGGTCTGAAAAATAAAGATTATTTTAAAAAGCAGATTAAATTCTGTCGAGATTTTCTCAATTTATTACCTGAATCTAAAGATTATCTTATTCAATCAATAAGTAAAGGAGAAGCTGCAGCCTATATTCATCTTGGCGAAACTGAAAAAGGTGATATAAAATTTGAAAGGATTCTTAAAAAGTATCCAAATTGGACCTGGGGATATATTTACTGGGGGGATCAGTATGTCTTATTAGATGATTCAGCATCTAATAAGAGGAAAGCTGAACAGATTTATAAACTTGCACTACAAAATGGTGATATTAAAAAGATGGAAGACATCGATATCTTGAAAGATAGAGTGAAGGAAGTTGCAAATCATTAATTGGAGGTACTAATAAATGGTCCTTCTCATATTTTCTAGGGATAGACTGCTTCTGATTTGTAATCTTCTAAGCTAAAAATTCACCTATTAATCGGTGAAATCAAAAATATGAAAGTTATTAAGGTGATAGAAATGGCCGCTAAAAAGATAGATCTGATCACAATTAAAAATAATAAACTTTCTCTAAATATCAAGGGTAAGCCCCTGCATCCTGATCACGAAAAGGAGTTTCCGGAGAAAAATAGAGCTCAGGCTGCCTGCAGCTTTAGCTCAACTTTAGCAGATGACTTTGCTTTTAAATATCACGACCCGGAAATAAACGAGCTCAAACTGAGCCAGTTCAACTCCATTAAAAACTATCCCCTCTTTTTTGAATATCAAAACTATGATTTTTACATAGAAGCTGAGATGCCAATTGAGTTCTACCATCCGAATCGTGAAATCAGGGAATCTCTTTCCCATCCCAATGACAATCATAATGTTCTTTACGGCAGCATCAACTTCGGCAGTGATATCGGTTATTCTGAATTTGAGATCAGAAGTAAATCTCAGGTCATTTTAACTCTCAAACTGGAAGTTTTCCCAAGTAAAATTGACTACCAAAAGGACTACAACCAGCTTTTAGAAGAAGTCAATAAGGAAGTATATAATTTAGCCTACGATTTTTTGCGGAAAACCTATCAGGAGATGAAGATTTCTGAAAAGCAGAATATTACCGAAGCTGAATTTTTTGTGATTATTGAAAATATCTTTGATGATCTATTTAAAGCTCTAAAAAGAGTAGAGGAGTCACCACACCACCGGATTATTAGGAAGCGAAATGTCAGACCTGCCTCCAGAGTCAAAAAGGTGGGCCGCCAGAGCCTCAAGTGGCTCAATAAAAACAGCCGCCACTATGACAAAGAATTAAAGCTGCCGGAAAAGATGCTGGCAGTGGAGAAGAAGCTGAGTTATGATAATTTTGAAAATAAGTTTATAAAATGGAGTTTTTCAGAACTGATTAAAAGGCTCAAACATTTTAAAGCAAACTACCGCAGTTCTAAAATGAATCCGGATCAGGATTTGATTAATCAAATCGATAAGATGATCAGAAAGCTTAAATTAAAGCTCAAGCATTCATTCTTGGCTGAGGTGGGTGAGCTGCAGAAGATTGATTCGATTTCTCTGGTGCTGCAGATGGCTCCCGGCTACAAGGAATTATATAAATATTACCTGATGCTTTTAAAGGGGCTTTCTCTCAATGGAGATATCTTCAGGCTTTCAATTAAGGAGCTCTGGCAGCTCTATGAATACTGGACCTTTCTCAAGTTAAATAGCCTGCTCCAGGATAAATATAAGCTGGTCAAAAACAATATCATTGACTTAGATTACAGCGGGATTAATGTCACCCTCTCACAGGGAGCCTCAGCAGAGGTTGAATATCAGAATCCAATTACCGGTGAGAAGTTTACTTTAAGCTACAATACTTCCAGTGGAGATGGGATTACCACCAATCAGAAGCCGGATAATATTTTATCCTTAAGCAAAAATGATTCTGAGCATCAGTATAAATTTATCTTTGATGCTAAATACAGGCTCAATAATGCAGAAGAGGGCACCAGATATGGAGAGAAATATGATCAGATTCCTGGCCCGGAAGAATCAGATATCAATACCATGCACCGCTACCGGGATGCAGTGGCAGCAGAAATGGGGGAAGATTACCGGCGGACAATGGTCGGAGCCTATGTGCTTTTTCCTTATCATGATAAAGAAAAAAGATTCAAAGAACATAAATTCTACCAGAGTATCGATCGAGTCAATATTGGAGCTTTTCCCTTTTTACCAGGCAGCACAGAACTTTTAGCCGATTTTTTAGAAAATATTATTGACGAATCAGCTCAGAGCAACTTTAAGCGGAACCTGCTGCCGGCTGCAGCTGATGAATTTAGACCTGAGGTAGAATTTAAGGTTGACCTGCTGCTTGGATCACTAAGCAGCAAAAAGCAGCTGCAGTATCTGCTGGACAATAATCTTTATTATCTACCACTAAAGCAGTCAGTTTTAAATTATAATTTAGAATACATAGCTATCTTTCAGAGTAAAAGAAAATTTGGCGAAGAGAGTGGAGTCCGCTATTACGGCCGGATTAAGAATAGAAAAATTGTCAAAAGAGAAACGATTGACTTTCCCTCCAGCAGCAGAAAAACTGATCGGAACTATCTGCTCTTTGAAGTTGAAAGCTGGCAGCAGCTCGGCAAAAAAATTAAATCAGAGGGCTATGGAGTCAGCGGCAGCCACATTTATTCCAACCTGATGCTGCTCAAAAAAGCTGATACCCTGCCTGAACTTAGCATCCGCTCCTTAAAAGAGTGGCGGCTCTGGCTGGAGTTAAAGCGGCTCAAAAAAGAGATTAGGCTAAATTTAGAAAACAATAATCTTGATCAGAATCAAGAAATTGCAGGTTTTAAGGTAGGAGAAGTTGAGATTAAGTTTAAAAGTAATAAACTGATAGCTGAAATGAAAGATGAGCAGTTTGAATTCTTTCAATCAGAGTTTCTGCAGAATCCAAGAGCTGTTTTAAATAAGATTATGGGACTTTTTGAGGCAGAAGAAAATAGTTAAGAGCTGAAATATTTGACTTTACTTTAATAATCTATTTTAAATTTTGGGGAGGTAATAGTTGGCTTATGAACAATTTGAAAATTAAAGAAGTAAGTATAGATGATTTAAAAGAGCTCAAGAATATCTGTGAAAAGACATTTTACCAGACTTTTTCTAACCAAAATACAGAAGAGGATATGGAAAATTATTTAAAAAATAATTTCTCCCTGCAAAAATTAGAATCTGAAATAAAAGATAATTATTCAAAATATTATTTAGTTCAGGTTGAAGGAGAAACAGCTGCCTATATGAAAGTTAATTTCGATCAGGCTCAGACAGAATCCGGCTATGAAAACACTCTTGAGATTCAGAGGATTTATGTGCTGCAAAAGTATCAGGGACAGCATATCGGCCAGCTGCTGATGGATAGAGCTCAAGAGACTGCTGAAACTAACAGTCTAGACTATCTCTGGCTTGGAGTCTGGGAGGAAAATGAGAAAGCGATAGGATTTTATGAGAAGCAGGGTTTTGAAAAATTTGACTCCCATATTTTCAAACTTGGAGAAGATGAACAGACTGATATTTTAATGAGATTGCCGCTGCATAATTAGTTCAGAATAAAAATTTGAATTCGGGTGTTTTTAAATGAATAAAACTAAACTTTCAAAAACCGTCTCTTATATCTTGCGCCACCATCCAGAAGACTTTGACTTAAAACTCAATCCAGATGCTTCAGTTAAAACTGATCAGCTTCTGCAGGCACTAAAAGGAAAGTTTAAAGATCTCACAAAAGCTGATTTAATTCAGCTGGTCAAAAATGATTCCAAAGGCCGCTTCAGCTTTTTAGAGGATAGAAAAAGAATCAGAGCCAACTACGGCCACAGTATTGAGGGAGTTAATCCCGACTATCAGGCAGTTAAACCACCGGAATTTCTCTACCACGGAACAAGACCGGAGGTTAAAGAAAAAATACTGACCACCGGACTGAAGCCGATGGGCAGAAATTATGTTCACTTAAGTCTTGGCGTTAAAGAAGCTGAAAAGGTTGCTCGACGGAGAACCAATCAGCCGTTGATATTAAAAATAGAAGCCTTAAGAGCTTTTCGCGGAGGACAGAACTTTTATAAAACTGCAGAAAATATTTATTTAACAGATCAGCTTTCTGCAGATTATTTATCATTATTAAAAAAGTAGAGGAAATGATAAAATGATAAAAAATCTATTAGTTTTACCAAACCAGCTTTTTAGTCAGATTAAAATTATGGAGATAGAAAATATCATTCTCTATGAAGCAGAAGAGTATTTTACAAAATACAACTACAACCAGAAAAAACTGCTGCTCCACCGAGCTTCAATGCAGAACTTTTATCAGGAGCTGAAAGGAGAAAGTAAAGCTGAACTCAGCTATTTTGAATATAAAACTGATCTGAAAGAAATTATAACTGAACTTAAGAGTCTGACAGTCTTTGACCCAGTCAATAAAGGGCTGAAAAGTAGAATTAAAGAGATTACAGCTGCAGCAGGAATTGAACTCAAAATTTTGGAGAGCCCCAACTTTTTGACTTCCAGAGAGCAGAATGCTGAATTTTTTAAGGACCATGATTTTTTCCAGCACCAGTACTATCAGATGCAGCGGAAGAGACTTAAGATCCTGGTCGATTCCAGTGGGAAACCGGAGGGCGGCAAATGGAGCTATGATTCTAAAAACAGAAAGAAGTTTTCTCAGGAGATTGAGATTCCTGCCCTGCCTGAATTTGATAACAGCGAGCTTAAGGCAGCTAAAAAATATGTTGAGCAAAATTTTGGCGATAACCCAGGAGACCTTAACAATTTCTTTTATCCGGTGAGCAGAAAAGGGGCAGAGGAACTTTTAGCTGATTTTATTCAGAATAAATTAAAGCACTTTGGTAAGTATCAGGATGCCTTTGAAAAAGATATTGTAGTTGGTTTTCATTCTTTGATTTCAGCGAGTTTAAATATCGGACTTTTAAATCCTAAGGAAGTTATAGAGGCTGTACTCGAATACTATCAAAATAGCGAAATAGAGCTTGCCTCAGTGGAAGGGTTTATCAGGCAGATAATCGGCTGGCGGGAATATGTGAGAGCACTTTATGATTTAGAGTCGGAAGCTATGGAAAAAAGTGACTTTTTTAAGCACCGGCGTGATTTTCCGGAGCAGTTTTATCAGGCTGAATCAGGAATTGAAGTCCTGGATGATTCAATTAAAAAAGCAGTGGATTATGCCTATACCCATCACATTGAGCGCTTAATGGTGCTCGGGAATTTCTTTCTGCTTTCTGAACTGGATCAGCATCAGGTTTTTAAGTGGTTTATGGAAATGTTTATCGATGCCTATGAATGGGTTATGTCTGCCAACATCTACGGTATGAGTCAGTATTCGTATCCCGAGATGATGACCAAACCCTATATTTCATCCAGCAATTATATTCAAAAAATGAGTCACTACAAAACCGGCAAGTGGGCGGAGATCTGGGATGGGCTTTACTGGCGCTTTCTGGATAAAAACAGGGATAAATTTGCAGATAATCCGCGGATGTCATTGATGCTTTCAATTTTAGACAGAATGGATGCCGATAAACTGCAGAAGCACAGAGAAACGGCTGCAGAATATCTGACAGCTTTAAAATAGTTTTTCTCATGATTTTAATTAAGAGAGCCAGCAGCAAATTTATTAAATTTATAAATGATAAAAATAGAAAAATTTTTAGGAGTGTGTATAATTGATCTATTTACTTTTAGCCGTCTTATGTAGTTCTTCAATAGCCTTAATTTTTAAATTCAGTGAATCCAATAATCTAAACAGATACATAATCACCTCAGCCAATTATTTTACGGCGGCTGCAGTTTCTCTGGTTTTAATTTTTAATCAGGGAATTAAGTTTTTCGACTTTAATCAGAGTGACTTCAGTGCCAATTTCAGCCGGGTAATCTTTAAGGGACAGGGAATATTTTCTGCTCAGTCCAGCCAGCAGTGGGCAACAGTGGTTGGTTTGATTGCCGGAATCTTTTTCTTTACATCTTTTATCTACTATCAAAAGAGTGTGCGCGAAAATGGAGCCAGCCTGGCTGGAACCTTCGGCAAACTGGGAATTTTAATTCCGATGCTCTTTGCAATAATTATCTGGCAGGAGTACCCGGAGGACCTGCAGTGGCTTGGAATTCTGCTGGCCATTACTTCAATTGTTCTGGTCAATTTTCCCTTTAATAAAAACTGGAGGCAGGCGCTGAGACTGAATTTGATTTTTCTCTTTATCTATGGGGGAATTGCAGAGTTCAGCAATAAGATTTTTCAAAAATATGCCCTGGTCGACTACAAGGTCTTATTTTTATTCTGGGTTTTCTTTTCTGCCTTTTTGATCAGCTTTTTCTACAGTGTGAAGAAGGTTGGCCGCCTGCCCAAAAAGTCTGAACTGCTGACCGGATTTGCAGTCGGGATTCCCAATTTATTTTCTTCCTTCTTTTTGATCAGTGCCTTAAATTATCTTAAAACAGCAGTTGTCTTTCCAATTTTCAGTGCCGGAAGCATCGTCTTAATCACGGCAGCCGGTTACCTCTTTTTCGGGGAAAAATTAAAGACTAAAGAGTGGGCTTCGATTGTAATGACAGTGGTGGCCCTAATCTTAATTAATATCTAAATTAAACTGAATCAAAATAAGATAATTTCTTAATTGAAGGAGTAAATATGGAGAAATTTAAAAAGAGAATTTTTAATAGTTTCAGAGAATTTGTTGAGGAATTTAAATTTATTATGGAAAATAGGGGGCGGATTAAAAAATTAGAAGCAGGAGAGCTAATTGATGCTGAATTCAGGCAGAGGTTGATGATGGCGGTGACTGAAGTCAACGGCTGCCGCTACTGCTCCTATTATCATTCAAAACTAGCATTAAAGGCTGGCATCAGTCAAAAAGAACTAGATTCTCTGCTTTCAGGTGAGCTGAATGACTGTCCGGAAGATCAGATTTTAGCCCTGGTCTATGCTCAGCACTGGACAGAAAATAAGGGTCAGCCAGACCAGGAAATGATAAATAGAGTTAAATCTGAATATGGATCAGATCAATTTGCAGCTATAAACCTGGCGGTCAGAATGATTAATTTCGGAAATCTGTCAGGAAATAGTTTTGATTATTTTCTCTATAAATTTAGTTTTGGTCTGCTGGGTCAGAATTGATTTTTGATCATAAAATTATAATTTCAGAATATAATGGTGAAAAATATTATCTGCGTAAATAGTAGTCGATCTTAAGGAAGTTGGAGTGGGACTGGAGCTTAATTATTAAAATAAAGTTGTCTGTGCTATAATTAAATTAATAGATATAAACAGAAGGGAGCGGGATAATGCTTAAATCAATATTTAACGCTTTTATTTCAAACAAAGCTGGCAAACTATATTTAGCCTCAATACTTATTTTGATCATTTCTAACATAATAATTAGTGCAAATAGTAATTTATATCTCATCGGCACAATTTCTGTACTTTTATATGTCACTGCACTGATCTACTATTCCAGGCAGATGGAAACAAATATCTGGGTAACTGTCCTTTTAGTTGCTTTAACTTTAGTGCCTTTTGGAATCTGGATGACTTTAATCTATTTTGCCCGCAAAAACTATTATCTAACTCAATCAGAGGATTGATATTATGCTGACAATCAAATGTGCTAAATGCAAAACCAAACTTTTTAAATATAAAAAAATTGGCCAGGGCAGAGTTCTCCGCTGCTGGAAATCAAAAATCACAAGGCTTTATGATGGAAAAGTTAAAGGGAAAAACTTTGTCTGTGAAAATTGCGGTAATATCATTGCAGAAATCAAAGATGACCGCCTGGAGATGAATAGTGATGCCTTTACTTACAGCGGTACAAAAATCAAAAAATAATTTTAATATTAGTTTTTAATCCAATTGTTTTAAAACCAGGCCGGGGATTTTCCCGGCCTTAATATTTTTTACAGGGAAATTTAAATTAATCAAGAATTATATATAATAGAAATCAATAATTTTTAAAAGGAAGATTAGTGGGCTTCTCCATCTATATGCAGCTGAAGATGTTTAAAATCTTCCTCTTCCAGCCAGCCGTGATTCGCATCAGCTTTAGTATCTAAATCTTTCATATAAGGAGAGTCATTACTTGAAATATTTTCAAAAGATATTAGAGGAAATTAGAAAATATAAGCCGGCCAGTCAGGCAGAGAAAAGATATAAAAGTCAGATTATAAATTTTTTAATCAATAATAAAGATAATTATTTGAGAACTAATCCAAAAGGACATTTAACAGCTTCTGCCTGGATAATCAGTCAGCAGGAAGATAAAGTTTTACTCCACCATCACCAGAAACTGGATAAATGGATTCAGCTCGGTGGACATTTAGAAAAAAGAGAATTAATTCAAGCAGCAGCTTTAAGAGAAGCTGCAGAAGAGTCAGGTTTAAATTCTCTTTCACTGGTCGATCAGAAAATATTTGATCTTGATGTTCACAAAATACCTGCTGCAAAAAATGAGGCTGAACATTTTCACTATGATCTAAGATTATTACTAAAAGCAGATGCTGAGGAAGAATTAGAAAAAAGCAGCGAATCTAAAAATTTAAAGTGGATTGATCTAAATCGAGTTGCTAATTATGTCAGGGAAGAATCTGTATTAAGAATGCTCAGAAAAACTGAAGAATTAAGGAGATGACAATGGAAGTAAATAAAATAGCAGAAGTTAGAAGTAAATATAAAGAACCGGTTGGTCCGGATGAGATGAAAAAAACAAAAAGTATTATTGAAGTTGAAGCAGAATATGTGGATGGTCTTGACAAAATAGAGGGTTATGAGTATCTGCAGATCCTTTTCTATTTTCATAAATCAGAAGGTTATGATTTAATCAGCAAAAGAAGGAAGGGGCCGGAGAGAGGCCTTTTTACCTCCAGGAGTCCCCGCAGACCGAGCCCAATTGGAATTACAACTGTTGAATTATTAAAAAGAGAGGGCAATAAACTGCATGTCTATGGGCTTGATGCAATAGACGGAACACCAGTGATTGATATCAAACCCTATGCTTCTTTTATGGACCAGCCTACACTGTCTCTTCAGAAAAAAACACCGCGCTATCAGATTAATAAATTGATCAAATATCAGAATCTCAATGATCTGCTGCTTAAGGCGGGAGAACTGCACGGCCACTACTGTCCCTATCTTGCCCTGGGAGTGCTGGCTGCTGCAGATGCATTAAAAAGACTTGGAGCGGATAATGATGGAATGGAGGATCTGCTGGCTGTGGTAGAAACCAACAGCTGCTTTAGTGACGGCATCCAATATACTGCCGGCACTACCTTTGGCAATAACTCACTTATCTATCGTGATTTTGGTAAAACAGCAGTCACCTTTGTCAAAAGAGGTGATTCAACTGATAATCTGAGATATTACCTCAAGGATTCTAATTTTATTGAGCGTGAATATCCTAAAGCAGCTGAATTATTTAAAAAAGTTATAGCAGATAGAAATGGAAGTCAGGCAGAAGAAAAAAAGATGAAGGAAGTCTGGCAGGAGATAGCTTTTGAGATAATTGAAGCTGATATTGATAAATTCTTTAAGATTGAAGAAAATCTAAAAATTGAGCTGCCTGATTATGCACCTATTTTTGCTGATGCTGAGTGCAGTAAATGTGGAGAGAAATTAATGGCTGCCAAAGCTGTTCAAAAAGATGACAAAGTTTTGTGTAGAGAATGTGCAGAGAGCAGTTATTATCAGCTTGACGGCAGCAGCATAGTTGAGAAATAAGGAGGCTAATTATGACCTGCAAATGGTATCCGGTCTGTCCAATGAAAAGATTTTATGAAGCCGGTAAAATAGATAAAAAGTGGGTAGAAAATTACTGTCACGGAGGTAACAAAAGCTGTCAGCGCTATCAGATGGAAGAAAGAGGAGAATATCATCCTGATAATATGCTGCCTGATGGCAGTATTGATCAGAGTTTATAAAACTCAGTAATCAATAATAATAAATAAAATACAGGGTGTTGAAATGAATAAAATTAAACTTAAAAATCAGGAATATAAATTTAAAATTATTCGCAGTAGTAGAAAAACAATTGGAATTATAGTTAATGCTGATCAGGAACTGCTGGTTAGATCGCCTAAGAGAACTTCGATCAGACAAATAAAATCTTTATTGACTAAAAAAGAAGACTGGATTATAAAAAAGCTTGCTAAAATGTCAGAAATTAAAGCTCCACCAAAAACAAAGGATTTTATCAGTGGTGAAACTTTTCTTTATTTAGGTAAGGAATTCAAATTAAAACTTGCTGCTGAGGTAGATTTGAATGATATAAAAGTTATACTGGAACAGGATCGAATGGTAGTTAACTATCCAGCTGAGCTTGAAGAAAATAAGCAGAAAAGAAAAATGGCAGTCAGAAAGCGGTTAATCAGCTGGTACCGCAGTCAGGCAAAAATAAAAATTAATGAACTTATCAATATTCATAAAAACAACTTAGCTGTTGAACCAAATAAGATTGTTATCAAAAAGCAGAAAAAGCGCTGGGGAAGCTGCAGCAGCAAAAAGAATCTTAATTTCAACTGGAAAATAATCATGGCACCCATATTTGTAATTGAGTACTTAGTGGTGCATGAACTGGTGCATTTGATTCATCCCAACCACTCTAAAAAGTTCTGGCAGACTGTGGCTGAAATTATTCCAGATTATGAAGAGAAAAAAGAGTGGCTGAGAATTAATGGGAGAAGACTTACTATTTAATAGAAATAGGTGATAAGATAATGTCAGAGAAAAGTCTCAAAAACAAAACAGCTCTAATAACTGGGGCCAGCCGCCTGCAGGGCATTGGTGCAGCTATTGCCAGAAAATTAGCAACTGATGGTGCAGATATTTATTTTACCTACTATCTTGATTATGATCGCAGGATGCCCTGGGGAGTAGAAGAAAATGAACCGGATAAACTGCAGCAGACCATTCAAAATATGGGAGTTAAATGTTTTAAAAAAGAAATCAATCTGGCAGAGCCTGAAAACATAAAACTGCTGCTTAATGATGTTAAAGAAAAACTACAAACTCCAGATGTTTTGGTCAACAATGCCTGTTATTCAACAAATAATAACTATCAAAATATAGAGGCTGAAGAACTGGATAAACACTATCAGATTAATTTAAGGGCGACTCTTCTTTTAAGCTCCTATTTTGCCCGCAGCATTAATAAAGAAAAAGGCGGCCGGATAATCAATCTCAGTTCAGGCCAATTTAAAGGTCCGATGGAAAATGAAATAGCCTATGCAGCTACTAAAGGAGCAGTGGATGCCTTAACTATCTCCCTGGCGGCTGAATTAGCTCCTAAAGGAATAACGGTTAATGCAGTTAATCCGGGTCCAACAGATACCGGCTGGATGGACCAAAAGTTGAAAGATGAATTGCTAAAAAAGTTTCCACAGGGGAGAATTGGTCAACCTGAAGACACAGCAAAGCTGGTTGGTTTTCTTGCCTCAAAAGAAGCTGAATGGATTACCGGAGAAATTATAAATTCTGAAGGTGGTTTTAAACGTTAAAATTTGTTGCAATTATTTTAATTTTGGAAGGTGATCAGATGTATCTTGTAAGTTCATGTCTGGCAGGTATCAACTGCCGTTATGACGGAAATAATAATTTAGATGAAAAAGTTGCTGAGTTAGTCAAAGCTGGAAAGGCGATTTCGGTCTGTCCTGAAGTTTTGGGAGGCCTGGCTACTCCGAGAGATCCCTCTGAAATTATTCTTGATGATGAGGGCAATAAAAAAGTTGTGACTGAGCAGGGTAAAGATGTGACAGCAGAATTTAAGCTGGGAGCAGAAAAAACTTTAGAAATAGCAAAAATTGTGGGAGCCAAAAAAGTAATACTGCAGCAGAGAAGCCCATCCTGCGGCGCTGGGAAGATCTATGATGGTACATTTAGCGGTAATTTAATTAAAGGTAATGGTCTAACAGCAGAGTTATTAATAAAAAATGGGATTGAGGTTTTAACAGAGGCAGATTTAGCTTAAAAATTTAGAGCTTAATTAGATTTTTTATATTTTATTTAATTTTTTTATTAGAAGATTATAAAATACAATGGAGGTAATTAAAAATGATTAAACATGTTGTGATGTGGGAATTCAAGGATCAGGCTGCAGGAAATAGTAAAGAAGAGAATATTGAATTAGCAGCAGAGAAGCTGCGCTCACTTAAAGATTTAGTTGAGCAGATTAAGTTTTTAGAAGTAGGTAAGAATATCAATCAGAGTGAGGCAGCTTATGAGCTGGTTTTAATTACTGAATTTGAAAGTCTTGCTGATCTTGATCAGTATCAAATCCACCCGGAACACGAAAAGGTTAAAACTTTTATAGGAGAAGTAGCTGCTAAAAGAGTTTTAGTTGATTATGAAAAATAACTTGCCTGCAGTAGGCTGGATATATAATTTTCCTCCTGAAACTGAAGAAAAATCTTAGTCTTTAAAATTTAGTTTGAAATAAATGGCTATCAATAAGGAGCAGAAAAATGACTGATTTTAAACTGCAGCATTTAATTACAACTGGTGCCAGAGAAGCAGAGATGATAGAAGCTCTGCTTAATGATAATAATATAGAAGTCATTGTTCGTCATGATGAATTTGGCGGCTATAGCATGATCTATATGGGCTATTCTGCCTATAATATTGAGCTTTATGTTTCAGAAAAAGATTATGAGCAGGCCAGAGAACTCCTAAAAGATTTAAATTTAGATGCTGAAGCTGAAAGTTCAGAAATAGAGCAGGAGACAGAAGAAATAAAGAGCAGTGATCAAACTAAAAGTTTTTCTTTTTATCTGGCTCAGATCGCAAAAATAATAATAATTTTCTATCTGCTTTTAAATCTATTTACTCTAATTTTTTAATGTAATTTTGGATAGACAACTGGAGGTGTTTTCTGATGAAAACTATTTTAATCACCGGTTCAACTGATGGCATTGGCGGAGAAACTGCAAAAGAGCTGGCTGATAAAGGCCAGAAAATTATTATCCACGGCCGCAGTCAGACTAAGGCTCAAGAGGTTAAAGAAGAGCTGGATTCAATTAATCCTGAAGCAGAGCACAAAATTGTTATTGCTGATCTTAATTCTCAGCAGCAGGTTTTAGATTTAAGTAATCAGTTAAAAGATGAGGAAGCTAAAATTGATGTTTTGATCAATAATGCAGGGATTTATCAAAACTCACTTGAATTTAGTGAAGATCAGATAGAAAAAACTATTGCTGTTAACTATCATTCCCACTTTATTTTAACTCTGCTGCTGATTCCACTTTTAAAAGAGTCAGCAGATCCAAGAATAATTAATTTTTCTTCCATGGTTCATGCTCACAATTTAAATGTTGATAATATATGGGATCCAATTAATTTTAATGGTAGTCAGGCTTACTCTGATTCTAAGCTGGCAATGATCTTATTTACTTTTAAATTGGATAAAATATTAGATAATATAACTGTTAACTGTCTTCATCCGGGAGTGATTAACACCAAGCTGTTGCGTCAGGGCTGGGGAGCAGGAGGTTCTTCTGTAGAAAAAGGAGCAGAAACTCCAGTCTATCTTGCTTTATCAGATGAAGTTAGAGGAGAAAGCGGCAGCTATTATGTAAAAAAAAGAAAAAAGAAGCCCACGTCAGCTGCTTTAAGGCAGGAACTGCAGGATCAGCTCTGGAATAAAAGTATTGAGATGATCAAGTATCAGGAAATATTAAATAAGATTCCTGACCGCTTTTTAGAAGTCCAAACTTAAAAAGAAAAGAGTGATAGTTATGTTTTACTTATTATTAGTAGTTACATTTCTGGTGGCCCTGTTGGTCTGCTATATTGTCAGCAGATTGTTCAATGATTCGATTTACAAAATCTTAAACTTAATTGTGCCGGAGGCTATCAATCAGGCCTGGCTTAAATATATTAAGTTTGCAATCTATGTTGTCGGTATTTCCGGAGGTGTCAGAGTCTGGGACTTAGAAAAATATATTACTTCTAGATATGATAATAGAGAAATCGTGCAGCTGACAGCTGAGCGCTGGACCTTAGAAATCTACAGAACTTTGATCGGCTCTCTGCAGAGCATTGCTACAGTCTTACTTATCTTTTTTATCTTTACTTTAATTGCCTATGTTGTTTTAAAAATCTTTTCTGCCAGAAATGAAAAAAGCTAATTTTTCTCCTCCAAATAAGTAATTAAGAGATTAGAAAGTGGCATCAGCAGCGGGAAAAAGGCATAGGGGAAATATTCTATTGTACTGACTCCTAAGACTGCTGTCATCATTAGGGCATTAACATTCCAGGGGATTAAAGGTGAAAAAACGAGTCCGGAATCACCAAGTGCCCTGGCCAGATCCTTTCTTTCTAAATTCATCTGGTCATAATTTTTAGCAAGCATTTTAGCCGGTAAAAAAACAGCCAAAAATTGATTGCAGCCTAAGGTAGCAGAAACTATCCCGGAAAAAATAGTGACAGCAATAAGATGTATTTTTTTCTTGATCAGGTGCAGAAATGGTTTTAAAAGGCTGTTTAAAACTCCCATTTTTTCTAAAAGGCCACCTAAAAGCACAGCAAAAATAATTAAGGAAATCAGTTCCAGCATGTTTGTTAAACCACCACGGGCCAGAATATTATCAATAAATACTGTTCCAGTTCTCTCATTAAATCCTCTAAACATAATATTTAAAAGTTCTGACCAATTTCTTTCAGTAAAGTAGGAGCCCATTAATAGGGAAAAGAGAATATTTAAGGCAATATTTATTATTGTAGGCACTTTGAGAACTGCCAGCAGAATTATTAAAATTGGCGGCAGCAGCAACCAGAAAGAAATTTGAAAATGGCCGCTCAGCATTTGACTTAATGAATCTAAATCAGCAGCAGCTTTAAGGCTGGAGAAATTGCTCAAACCAATAAAAAGAAAGGCTGTAGCAGTAATTAAATATGGTAAGACAGCTGTTTTAAGCATATGATAAATCATATCCATTAGATTGGCTTCCGAGCTGTGAGCTGTAATAATTGCTATCGATGAGACCGGGGACATTCTGTCACCAACATAGGAGCCGGAGATAATTGCTCCTGCAGCTAAGGGCAGATTAAGTCCCATTGTCTGAGCAATGCTGATTAGAGCCAGTCCAATTGTACTTGCAGTCCCCACAGCGGTTCCAACTGCCATGGAAACCAGTGAAGTCGAGATAAATGATAAAATAAAAAAGTATTTAGGACTGATTGTCTGTAAACCGTAGTAGATCATTGTCGGAACAGTTCCAACAGCAATCCAGAGACCAATCATCATTCCCAGTAAAAATAAGATTAAGATAACATTACCGATATTTTTAAAGCTGGAAAAAAGCATTTCTTCAATTTTCTGCCACTTATAACCCCAGCTCAAAGCTAAGGCAATAATAATCATTATTTCAAAAAATAGAGCAATCTGGATTGGTGCCTCCCAGAATAAAACAGATAGTAGTATTAAGACAGCCATTGTGATCACAGGTATAACTGCCTGTTTAAAGCTTAACATTTTGATTCCCCCAAAGTTTGTCTATTTAAAATCAAGAAGTCAATAACACTATATAATTAATTCTGAACATATGTCAACCTTTAATATATAATAAAATAAAAATAATCTAATAGGGAGTGTTTTAAAAATGACTGTAAATCAAAAAAAGAAAAAATCACCGTCTATTGATCAGTGGCTTAAAGAAGCAAAAGCTGATCCAGAAGCATTAGAAGAGGGAATGTATTTAGTTCATAATGGTACTGTGCGCCAGACTCCGAGAAAAAAGGTTAGAGAAGGAATAGATGATGGTTCTCAGGTTAAGGGGATGGAATTTGATTATGATCAAAAAAAGGTTGAGCAGGCAGTAGCTGAAGCGAAGAAGATGGAAGGGATCTTTCACGTCAGAGTCTGGCTTAATCAGGGCCAGCTTGAAGTCGGAGATGATATTATGTATGTGCTGATTGGAGGAGATATCAGGCCCCATGTTATTGATGCCCTGCAGTCTCTGGTAGCTGAGATAAAAAACGAGTGTGTTAAAGAAATTGAGCAGAAAGTTTAGTAGCAAATATATAAATATAAAAATAAGGTGATACTAATGACAGATAAAAAAATGAGAATTAAAATTATTAAAGATGGTCCCTACTGTGTTTTTGCTTCGGTGCCGCTGAAAGAAAAAATTATAACTCCTGTTGGTAAGCACTATGAATATCGAGAAGGACGCAAACTACCTCAAAAAGAAACCTACAGTCTCTGCCGCTGTGGTAAAAGTAAGGACCATCCCTTTTGTGATGGCAGACATAAAGAGATTGACTTTGATGGTCAGGAAACTGCATCTAAGGAAAAATATGATGAGCGGGCAGAACTGCTGCCGGGAAAAGAGATCGATTTAATGGATGATGACCGCTGTGCTTTTTTACGCTTCTGCCATACTGAAAAGGGAAGCACCTGGGAATTGTTAGAGGAATCAGACAAAAAAGAAGAGCGTGAACTTGTGATTAAATCTGCTGGAGAATGTCTGGCAGGGAGGTTGACAGCTGTCAGTAAAGAGGGAGAAGTTTTAGAAGCAGATTTAGAAGCTGAAATCTGGGTGCTTCAGGATCCAGAAAAAAAGGTCAGTTCAGCAATTATTGTAAAAGGCGGTATAGAAATCGAGTCGGCTGCTGGAGAAATTTATGAGCCAAGAAATTCTGTCGCCCTCTGCCGCTGTGGAGAATCGAAAAACAAACCATTTTGTGACTGCAATCATCTGCACACTAACTTTCAGGATGGTTATCAGAATAAGGAGTAAGTAGGTTTACAAGTGCTGATTTTAATGGTACAATAAATTAACTTATTAAGAATAATTATGAATTTGGCTAATGAGAATTAGAGAAGTAGAGTAGAGAAAGGAATGATCATATGAATTTTGTATTTATATCACCGTATTTTCCAAACAATTTTTATAATTTCTGTGTGGAACTTAAAAATGCCGGGGTCAATGTGCTCGGAATTGGTGACATGGCCTATTCAGAAATGAGAAGTGAGCTGAGAGATTCTCTGACAGAATATTATAGAGTTGATAATATGGAGGACTATTCGCAGCTGCTTAAAGCCTGCGGATATTTTACCCATAAGTATGGAAAAATTGATCGGATTGAGTCGAATAATGAACACTGGCTGGAAAAAGATGCCCGTTTGAGAACTGATTTTAATGTTCAGGGTTTAAAAATTGATGAGATTGAAGCGATGAAGTACAAATCAAAAATGAAAGAGGTCTTTAATCAGGCAGGTCTAAATACCGCTAGGGGTAGGGTTGTTAATAGTCTACAGGAAGCAGAAGAATTTATTGCTGAGGTTGATTACCCGGTGGTTGTTAAACCTGACAGCGGTGTAGGAGCATCCGAAACCTTTAAAATTAACAATCACGATGAGCTGCTGAATTTTTTCAATAATAAACTGGACCTTGATTATATTATGGAAGAATATATCGAAGGTAAAATTCATACTTTTGATGGTCTAACAGACCAGAACGGTGAAATTGTGTTTTCCTCGTCGATGGTTTATAAGGGTGGAATTATGGAAACTGTTAATGAGGGGCTTGATATGTATTATTATATACCGCGTGAGCTGCCTGAAGATATAGTGGAGGCAGGTATGAAAACAGCTCAGGCTTTTAAAATCAAGGAAAGATTTTTTCACTTTGAATATTTTAAGCTTGCTGACGGCAAAATTGTTGCGCTCGAGGTTAATATGCGTCCCCCGGGTGGACTGACCCTTGATATGTTTAATTATGCTAATGATATCAATATTTATAAAGCCTATGCGGAGCTTGTCGTTCAGGGAAGTTTTAATGAAGATATTAGTCGAAAATATAACTGCTTTTATATCGGCCGCAAGAATTTTATCAATTACAAACATTCTTTAGAAGATATTTTAAACAATTATGGAGATTATATAGTTCTGCATGAGCCAATTTCTCCCATTTTAGCTCCGGCTATTGGAGATTATGGAATCATCTTGAGAACTAAGGATTTAGAGCAGGGTAAAGAAGCAGTTAAATATGCAGTAGATAAGTATTAATGTTTTTTTATATAGAAAGTAGGGACTATGATTATGATGAAGATAGAATACAGGAGCTTTTACAGTTCAAATTTAAATAGAGAGATGCCATTTAAAATCTACGGACACGCGGGAAAACCGATGCTTGTTTTTCCTTCATCGGGCGGCAGTTTTCATGAGTATGAAGATTTTGGTATGATTGATGCCATCTGGCCTTTTATTGAAAACGGTGAGATAACAGTTTATGCAGCCAGCAGTGTTGATGCTGATTCCTGGCTTAATTATGGAATGCACTCCCATGATAAGGCTGTAATCCACAACAGCTATGATCAGTATATTGTGGATGAACTGCTGCCTCTGATTAAATACCACTCCAACTGGCAGGGAGGGTTAATTACCACCGGCTGCAGTATGGGAGCCTATCATGCAGTTAATTTTTACTTTAAGCACCCTGATGCCTTTGACACTGCTGTTGCCTTAAGCGGAATTTATGACGCCAGATTTTTTACCGGTGATTATATGGACACTGAGGTTTATTTTAATTCCCCGGTTGATTATCTAAGAGAACTTGAAGATGACTGGTATCTCAACCACTATCGGAAAAATAAATTAATTGTCTGTGCCGGTCAGGGCAGGTGGGAGGAAGATACTTTAAGGGACACCAGACTTTTAGATACAATTCTGGCTGAAAAAGATATTCCTGCCTGGTTTGATTACTGGGGTTATGATGTTGATCATGACTGGACAGGCTGGAGAGAGCAGATGCCTTACTTTTTGGGGAAACTTAAAGAGGAAGGAATTATTTAATTGACAATAATTTAAATGAATATTGGATTATGAAAACCAAAGAATTGATAATAATTGCTGGTAGAGGGGTTTGTGCATGCTAAAAGAAAAGATAGATATAAAAATAATTGAAGACTTTTATTCTGAGGTGCTGGATAATAAAAGAAAGATAAGAATTTATTTACCGCCTTCTTATTCGGCACATAAAAACAAAGATTATCCGGTCTTATATGTTCACGACGGCCAGAATGTTTTTCACGGCAAAGAATCTTTTTCTGGTGATTCCTGGAATCTCCATCAGACTGCTGAAATGTTAATCAAGGAAAATTTGATAGAAGAAATAATCATTGTGGCTGTCGATAATATGGGTGAAGAGAGGCTGAGTGAATACGCTCATCAGGACGGCTTTTATCAGGGAAAAAAAGTTGAAGCTCACGGTTTTGATTATGAGAAATTTCTGGTTAGGGAATTGATGCCTTTTATTGCTGAACATTATAGGATTAAAGAGGGGCCAGAAAACACAGCTTTAATGGGATCTTCAATGGGAGGTCTCGTTACTTTCAATATCGGTTTAAGAAGAACTGATCTCTTTTCAAAGCTCGCCGTTATGTCACCATCTTTCTGGTGGGGAAAAACTTCTCCTATTGAAAAGATTAACTCCTTTAAATATCAGAACCTTAATTCTAAAATCTGGCTGGATACAGGTGAGGCAGAAGGAAGGTTTATGTCTTTTACTGAGAAGGTGATTTCTGAACTAAAACATTTAAAAACCGATTTAAATCTCGATTTAATCTACTATCAGGTGCCTGGGGCTAAACACAGCGAAAAAGCCTGGGCGGCCAGGGTCCGCTGCCCCTTACTCTATTTTTACGGAGATATTGGAGAAATTAAAAAAATTGAACTTATTGGCAGTAAAAAGATAAATCTTAAGGGAGCTAAAAAAAGAATCAACCCAATTGTAACTTTTGACAGCAGTTTTAAGATGACAGCCCTGGAGGGAGAATTTAAATCACTCAAGCCAGAGGTCTTAAAAATTAATGGAAATGGAGTTCTAACTCCCAGAAAAACTGGCAGAGCAGAAATTGAATTCAAGGCTTTTGGTTACAGAGCTCGCAAAAAAATTAAAATAGTGAAAAAATAATGCAAACTCTCTAATCAATATATTGAAACTGTTGTGAAGTATATTTTAAATATTGGAGAAGAAATTTCTTTAAACGAGTTGGATCAAAAGTCCAAAAAGATTTCAGCTGAAGGGAGTGCTGTAATTATGACTATAGCAGAGAAAATTTATCATGATGGAAAAGAAGAAGGAAGAGAAGAAGGAAAAATAGAAAGTATGCATGAGATGATTGAGTTTGCACTTGAGTTGAAATTTGGATTATCCACTAAAAAAATTGTACAGGATATAAAAAAATAGATGATTATGATAAACTAAAAGAAATTAAATCAGCTATAAGAAATTATGATTCTTTAGAAGAACTAACCGATAGCTTAAATTTCTGATTCGATATATTTAGAATTTATTTTGTATATAAAATTACTTATGATCTGAAAAATTATCAAAAAATAACTATTAAGAGAGGCTGCATATTTAGCAGCCTCTTTTTTAAAATTTTAGCAGCTTTTTCAACAGTAAAGGGTTTTACCGGCAGCTGGGCTACTATTTTTGCCTCTTTTTCACTGAAAAGTATTGATAAAATTTTGTATAAAGTTTTAGATGGTGGTGCTCCCTGAGGAAATTGCTTAAAATTTTAAATTGACTGTTATTGTGATATAATTCAAATCAGAGCTTATTTAATTGCTAAAGCATCCAGGTATTAATATTTGAAAGAGAAAGGAAGGGATAATTTGAAGCAGGAAATTGAAAATTCAATTCAAAACTTTATAGCTAACTATCAGCAGAAAGATGATATAGAGAGCAGCTGGAAAGAGCCGGTAATTAAATATGCAGCTGCGGCTGATCCAATGTTTAATCAACTAAAAAAGGTTGTTTCAGATGATCATTTAGTGCCTGAAGATATATTGACTGATGCCAGAACAGTGATCGCTTATTTTATTCCTTTCGTTGAAGAAATAGCTAACTCAAATATTGAAGGAAAATACAGCTCACATCAGTGGGCAAAAGCATATATCGAAACAAATCAGCTAATCGCAGAATTAAATCAGCATTTACAAGACGAACTCTCAGAAAAGGGCTATCAGGCAAGTCTAATTGCAGCCACCAATAATTTTGATAAAGAAAGGTTGATCAGTGACTGGTCCCACCGGCATGCTGCTTATATAGCAGGGCTTGGAACTTTTGGACTGAATAATATGCTGATCACCGAAAAAGGCTGTGCTGGTCGGATTGGAACTATAGTTACTGATTTGAAACTTGAGGCCTCAGAGCGGAGAGCAGAGGAAAGATGCCTCAATAAAGCTGGTTTTAACTGCAGTATATGTGTTGACCGCTGTGTGAACGGCTCACTGCAGGAAGATTCATTTGACCGTCATTTATGTTATGAACTGCTTTCAGAAAATGATGAAATTCATCCTGAATCAGCTATGACTGATGTCTGCGGTAAATGTTCGGTTGCTTTACCCTGTTCTTTTAGTTCTCCAGTTTAATAGCCTTTTTATCATCACCAAAGTCTGATTATATTAATGGAAGTTCTATAGTTGTTGATGGAGGGACAGGCAGCTCAAACTTATAAGCGGGCATAAATGCAGTCTTCAACTATCTCTATCTCATTTTCGGCTGCAAAATCTTTAATTTCCTGGCTCCTGGTTCCTGGCTGCAGCCAGACATATTTAATTCCCAGTTCATTAATTTCTTTGATAACTTTAATCCCATGTTTTGGATTGACAACCATATCAACAACATCAATTTGAGCTTCTATCGAGCTCAGGTCAGGATAACATTTTTGGCCGTCAACTTCTTCAAACTTAGGATTAACCGGGAAAACATTATAGTCATTTTCTTTTAATTTTTTAACAATTTTGTAGCCGTATCTATTTTTCTTTGTGGTGGCACCAACCACTGCCCAATTTTTCAGCTTCATAGTTTTTTCAATTATACTCATAATATCAGCTCCTTAAATTGTGATAAATATTAGTTCTTTAATCAAGTTTATCAGATATAATTACTGATTTAAAGCATTTTCAGTTTTCACCCTTCCTTTAAAATTAAAATAGAAGACCGTCTTTTTAAGCAGGAATATTTATTCTTAAAATCAAATATAGTAATAGTAAGTTTAAATTAACTTTATTTTAAATCAGCAAAGAGAAGAAAGAGGAGGATCATAAAGATGAATAAAAAATTAAAAGTATCAATTGTTTCCGGTGCCCTGCTGGGAGTCATCTGCATTATCGGTGGAGGAATTAGAATGGGCTTCAGCGGCAATGAGCTTTATCTATTTGCCCTCTGGTATAACAGGTTAATTATGGGTATTTTAATTGGTCTAACTAAAATGAAACCCGGACTTGAAGGGCTAATTAAAGGTGGAAATCTGGGCTTAATGGTTTCTCTTGCTTTCTATCTTTCCACAGGTATGACTGATCGGATTTCATTTTTTGCTGGTATTATTTACGGAGTGATTATTGTAGCAGTGGCCAGAAAATATGAATAGATTAAAAAGCACAGCAGATATAATTTGGGGTGATTAAAATTAAGGTAATTAATTTTGAAAAATATTTAAAAAAATATGAAGAGACAACAGGACTTTATCCAGAAGAGTTAATGAAGATCGGGGAGAAATATCATCAAAAAGAATACTTAACTAAAGAAGAATTATACCAGCTGGCTCATTTGAATTCCACCCGCAGTTCCTACCATGTCAAAAAGAATCCTGCCAACCGGGTGGAAAAAGTTACTGAGGCAGCCTATCAGCTCTATGATGATTTTTGCCGTCTGGCCCTTTATACAAGTTTAATGGGAATTGGTACTCCAACCGCCTCAGCAATTTTAACTTCTCTAAACCCTGAAAAGCACTGTGTAATTGACACCAGGGTCTGGGCCAGCCTCTATAATCTAGGTTATTTTGAAAAGGAAAAAGAAAGTTTTAAGCCAGACGACTACCTTAAAATAATAAAAATTGTGCGGGAGATGGCTGCAGAAGGAGAATTTACAACTGCAGAAATCGGCTATGCCTTATTCGCTTATGATGTAGTCCACCGTGAAGGAAATTTACATTAGAATTTAAAGCAGTCCACCGACTGAAAAATTTAATTAACAGAGGACAAAGATTATAAAATTACTATTTAGGAGGATTTTATGAATAAAGCAATGCTCTGCAGGGTAAAGAGAAAAGAAGAGGAGAAAAATATTTTAATCATAAAAAATAAAATTGATCCAGAGGCTCAGGGGCTTAAAGTTGATTATCAGTTTGAGGATACTGATTCAGCTGTCCAGCAGCTGATTAGTTCTCAGGTCGGTCAGGAGCTCGAGCTGGATTTTTTAGCGGGAGAAGAAAGCTGGCAGTTAAGCAGTAAAAAAATGTTTATTTCAAATTTTGATTATGCCTATGATTTATCGAGTTTAACTGATTTTATTGATTCATTAATTACATTTAAAGCCAATGATCGAGAAATTGACCGCGAAATAATTCAGATGCTGAAAGATGATATTTTTTCTGCGGCCGTTTTCTGGGAGAACGACACCATAGATCAGGATTTAACAGCAGAACTGATATTAAAATACTGGGATTTAGATCCAGTTCAGAACTATCCGGATAATGATTATTATAAAAAGCTAATGCAGTTTGCTGACAGTAAGCTGGATACAATTGACCAAGAAACTGCTGATTTCTGGTTTGATATTCCTGCAGCAGTCAGAGCTAAAATAAAAGAAGAGGTTGAATCAGGCAAAATCAGTTATGAAAATTGTTCAGTTTATCTTAAAACAGCAGCTAATAGAATTATTAATACCATTCTCCTAAATTTTATCAGCGAAGCAGCAGGTGAAAGCCAGGAAAGTATTAATAATCTCTTTGAAAAGTTTCACTACCAGCTGATAGATGAACTGACAAAAACGGTGCTAGAAGAAAACAAAAAATTAAATTTAAAGCCGATTATTCCCCACGCTGGCTCTGAAAGAAAGGATTTAAGCCTGCAGCCTGACCTTAAAATCACGGAATATTCTCTCCTTGAAATATTTGATCATTATTCAATTGCAGTCGACTTTGAAGCTTTAAACTTATTTTCTGAATCCTCTTTTAAAACACTTTCTGATTACCTTAGTAACTTAATTACCCATCTTGATTTCTTAAATCAAATGAGAGAAAAAATAAAATGTGAAAGCTGTGGTCAGAAGCTTGATTATGAGCTGAAGTATTTAAGCAAATATGCCGTCTACAAAGTTGATTCTGCCCGCTGTACTAATTTGGACTGCCAAAAATTTGATCAGGAAATTAAATTTGATTAACTTTTAAAAATTGCTAAAAAATGCTATAATAAAAGAACATCTTTGTAGATGAATTTGATCTTAAATGGAAAGGGAGTTTTTTAAAAGTGGTATGAAAAAATTAGAAGAAAACTTGAACTTTTATCGAAAAATATTAATATTGACCGCAGCAGCCTATCTGATTTTTGCTGCTGTTTATAAATTTACAGCTGGGGTTAGTGATCCCATGTCTTTAGCAGAGAGGCTGATTTCAACTCTGGTTTTTCTTTTAACATTTGTCCTTTCATATAAATCTGAATGGCTTAGAAAAAATATCGCGGGGGTCACTTTTTTACTTTCACTGTTGGCTATTTTTCAGCTTTTTTATTATACTTACCTTCAGAATTTTACGGTAGAACTGGCAATTTTAATTATTTTTGTCACTGCTGTTTTTAATTTAATTTTTAACTTAAATCTGCTCAAATTTATGAGTGATTTACTTTTAGTTCTGGTGATGATTTTCAGCCTTTATTTTTCTGATTCTGGCCAGATTATTACCCCACTTTATTTCAGCTCCTATCTTATGATTACAGCACTCAGCTTTTATGTCAGCTACAGTATCGAACAGTCACAGAACAGAATTGCAAAAAATGTTGAAGAATTAAGAGAACAGTATCAATTTCAAAAAACCCTGGCAGATGTTTCTTCCAGACTGGTTAATCTGGGGCTTGATAACTTTAACTTTAAAATTAATGAGGCCCTAAAGGTTCTCGGAGAATTTTTTGGGATAGACCGCAGTTATATCTTTAAAATCTCTGAAGATAAAAAGACTATGTCCAATAAATTCGAATGGACGGCTCCTGGAATAAAATCTCAGAAAGACCGCCTCCAGAACCTGGATACTGAAAAATTTAACTGGTGGTTTGAAAGGCTGAATAACAGAGAGACCATAGTTATAGAAAATGTTGAGGAGTTGGAAGCTAAAGCAGCTCCTGAAAAAGAAATTCTCAGAGAACAGGATGTAAGTTCTTTAGTTGTCATGCCAATTTTAATCGGTGAAGATCTTTATGGTTTTTTTGGATTTGATCTTGTTGATTCTGAACTTAACTTCAGTCAGCCGGTACTTAATCAGCTTAAGATTTTTACCGATGTGATTACAACAGCAATTTCCAAACATCTAGATAACTTAAAAATTAGAGAATTGAGCTATTATGACAGTCTGACAGGACTTTATAACCGCAGATTTTTTGAGGTTGAATTAGCAAGGCTGGACAGCAAAAGGCAGCTTCCTATTTCAATTCTGATGGCTGACTTAAATGGCCTAAAGATTATCAATGACAGCTACGGCCATAAAATGGGAGATCAGATGCTCAAAAAAGCTGCTGAGATTTTAAAAAGTTCATTAAGAGAAGAGGATATTTTGGCCCGTCAGGGTGGAGATGAATTTATTATTCTCCTGCCCCAGACGGATAAAAAAACAAGTATGGAGATTATTCAGCGGATTAAAGAGAAAACAGGTAGAATAGATGGACTGGAGCTGCCGCTTTCAATTGCAGTCGGCCAGGCAACTAAATTTAGTCCAAAAGAGGATATAGTAGAGGTTATCAAAGCGGCGGATAATCAGATGTATGAGAATAAACTTTCTGAAAGCCGAAGCAGTAAGAGCAATATTGTTCAGGGCTTAATTAATGTACTTGATACTAAAAGCAGTGAAACCAAAGAACACGCGCTGAGAATGACTAAACTTGCCTTTGATTTTGGAGAAAAACTTGGGCTGACAGAATCAGATCAGAATCGGCTTTCTCTGCTGGCAACCCTGCACGATATTGGTAAAATTAACATCAGCGAAAGTATTTTAAATAAAGCAGATAAATTGACAGATCAGGAATGGGAAATCATGAAAAAACATACAGAACAGGGTTATAAAATTGCTTCCTCCTCGGAGGAATTTGCTTCTGTAGCTGAAGAAATATTTTCCCATCATGAAAACTGGGATGGCAGTGGTTATCCCCGTCAGCTGAAGAAAAAAGAGATTCCATATCTAGCTCGAATTATCTCGCTGATTGATGCTTATGATGTGATGACCTACGAGCGGCCATACAGTAAGGCAATGTCTAAAGAAGAGGCTATTAAAGAAATCAAAAAATGTTCGGGAACTCAGTTTGATCCTGAGCTGGCAGCTAAATTTATTGAAATGCTGCAGTGATGCCCATTTGAACCAGGTCCAAATCGTACGATTTGGACCTGGTTCAAAAGAATTGATTCACAAAGTTGAGGAGGTTAATAATGAGCTTAAAAATTATGCATACAGGAGATCTGCACCTGGGGATGAAATTTAATCAGTACCCAAATATCAGCTCCGAACTTGAAAATGCCCGCTATCAGGCACTGGGAAATGTAGTTGTCGAAGCTAATCAGAGAGGAGCCAATCTGCTGGTTATTGCAGGTGATCTCTTTGATCGAGCCAGTATTAAAAATTTTAAGATCAAAAAAGCAGTTGAAATTTTAAATAAATTTGCAGGCGAGGCAATTTTAATTCTGCCCGGAAATCACGACTACAGTGATGGTGTCAGCAGCCTCTGGTCTCAATTTAAAAAAGAAATTAAGGGAAGAATGCTGATTTTGGACCAGGAAAAAGCCTACCTGCTCAATGAATTTGGTTTAAATGCAGCTGTTTACCCGGCTCCCTGTGACAGGAAACTTTCGAGTCAAAATAAATTGGGCTGGATTAAGAATTTAGATGAGAAGCCGGATGCTGATTATCATCTTGTTCTGGCTCATGGAGCCCTGGCAGGTTTTTCACCTGATTTAAATGACGATTATTTTAAAATGACAGAAACAGAACTTTTAAATTTAGAAATGGACCTCTATCTTTTAGGCCATTCCCATCTTCCCTATCCCAAAAAGGAAAGTGTGAGCGGCCATAAAATTTTTAACAATGGAACTCCAGAACCTGATGGTATGGACTGCAGCCATCACGGCACGGCCTGGTATGTAGAATTAAATGAAAATAAGGAAGTTGAGGCAGAACAAATAAAAACGGGTAATTATCATTTCGCTGATCTGCAGGCAGAGCTAAACTCTTTATCTGAGCTGGAAGATTTAATTAGTGATATTTTAGCTTCTGAAGCTGAGACTAAAATTTTGCGCCTGCAGCTTAAGGGAGAGCTGCCGCGGGAGGAATTTGCTGAAAAAGATAATGAGTTTGCCCGCCTGAGGGATAAATGTTTTTATGTAAAGATAGATCAGAATTATTTAACTATCAGAATTGATCAGGATCTAATAGCTGAAGAATTTGCCGAAAATTCTTTTCCCTATCAATTATTAAAAGAACTGGAAGCTGATCACCAGGCCCAACATCTGGCCTATAAGATGCTGAAGGAGGTACAGGAGTGAAAATAAAAAATTTCAGTACCGAAATTTTTGCAGGAATCAATAACAGAGAATATCAATTTGAGGATGGTTTAAATATTCTATTAGGAGATAATGAGGCCGGCAAGAGTACAGTGATCAATGCTATTTATGCTTCTTTATTTATCAGCCCGCAGCTGAAACTAAATACCACTGAGGGGAAGGAGTTTAAAGCAAGATTTCTGCCCTATCCGGATGGAGACTTTGCCGAGGCAGAGCTTGAATTTGAAGCCGAAACTGAGACTTATAAATTTTATAAAAAGTGGAGCAACAGCAATTACCAGGGCTTTTTAGAGCTCCCTGACGGCCGCAGAATTGAAAAGTCAGGTAAAATTAAAGAATATAAAAATCAGATCTTTCCCTATGGTAAAAGCACCTATAATAACATAGTTTTCAGCAGTCAGCAGGATATAAAGACGACTTTAAAAAGAATTAGTGCTGAGGAAAATCCGGAATTGATCGATACCATTAATTCATTTTTGCGGAGAGCTGTAATGGAATTAGACGGAATTTCCATTGATAAATTCCGCAGTAAAATTGATAATCAGCTGGAGGAACTGACCAAAAAGTGGAATCTTAAGGCAGATGCAGTCAGCAACAGCAGCCGTGGAGTTAATAATCCCTATAAGGTTGGAACCGGAGAAATTTATGATGCCTATATTGAAAGGGAACAGCTTAGAGCCAGGATTAAGCAGGCAGAGGTAAATGAGCGTCAATATGAAGAACTTGGACTGGAAATTAAAAAGTTGAAGCAGGAGGAAGCTCAAATTATTGCTGAGATTAAGGAGCTTTCTAAAATAGAGTCGGAAATAAACCTGCGGGCAGCAGTTGAACTGGAAATAGATAGTCTGGCTGAAAAAACAAAAAAAATGAATCAGGTTGCTCAAAAGTGGCCAAAACTCAAGGCAGAACTGCAAAAATTAGAGCAGAAGCAGGAGAAAAAGTCAGCAAAGCTTGCAGAATTAAAGGCTGAAATTGAGCGGGCTGAAAAGTTGAAAAAAGAGCAGGAAATAAAAAGTAGGCTTGCTCAGATTAGAACAGCAGAAAAGAAGCTTGCCGAACTGAAAGAATTAAAGGCTGAGATTTCTGCCACACCGGAGCAGGTAGAAAAGCTGGAAACATATAAAAATAAAATAGCAGCAGCAAAAGCAAGCCTCAAAGCTGCAAAGTTAAAAGCAAAACTCAATTTTTCTGCAGCAGAATCGATTAAAATTTCAGCCGGGGTTGAGGGTGAAAAAAATGTTGCTGAGGGTGAAATTATTGAGGCTGATGGTTATTTAAGAATTAAAACTGAAGAGCTGGATATTGAAATTGAATCAGCAGAAATAGATTTTAAGAGTTTAAAAAAGGAATTTGAAGAAAATCAAAAGAAATTTGAAGAATTGAAAACAGTAATGAAAGTTAAAGACCTCGCTCAGGCAAGGAAAAAGCTGCAGGAGCTGGCTGACCTGAAGCGAAAAATTGAAGCCAATAGAGATAAGATTAAGGAACTGCTGGCAGGAGAAAAATTAGAAAGTCTAAAAGCTGATTTATCCGAATTAAAAGGATTAGAATCGGCGCGGGAGACTGAGCTGGTAAGAAAAGACATTGATTCTCTGACTTCCAAGCTGGCAGAGCTGAATACAGAAATCAAACTTAAAGAAACAAAAATTGGGGAATTTAAAGCGGATTATCAGTCTTTAGAAGCACTCAAAGAAGAGCTGCAGCAAAAAGAAAAGAAGATAGAAACTCTACAGCAGAGACTGGAAGAACTTGCTTCTCTACCAGAGGAATATAATACTACAGCTGAGTTTATCAGTGATCTTAAGGCTAAGAGAGAAAAGAGAGAAGAAATTAATCAGAACTTAAGGGAGAAGACAGCTAAGCAGCAGCAGTTAGAAAATTTACTGCCGGAAGCTTCGGCGAGAGAGATGGAAGCTGAATTTAAAGAGCTGGAGCAGAAATTAGCCAAGCTTAAAAAGCAGTCTCAAAATTTGCTGCAGATTAAAGAAGTTTTCGAAGAAAAATTAGAAGAGATGGATCAGAATTCATTTCAGCCTTTAGTCGATAGTTTTAGCAGGAATCTAGAAGTTTTAACTGCAGGTAAATATCAGGCAGGTTTGATTGACAGTGATTTTTCAATTAAAATTAAATCAGCTGCAAGTAGAGAACTGCCCGGAAAATTTGAACTGCTTTCTTACGGAACTTATGATGCAGCTGCTCTTGCCCTGAGGTTTGCGATTTTTGACAACCTTTTTCAGGACTATGGAGGATTTATTATTCTGGATGACTGTCTGGTTAATTTTGACCCGGAGCGCAGAAAAAATGCAGTCAGGCTGATTAAGGAATATCAAAAAAAATATCAGATAATTTATACAACCTGTGATCCAGAGCGTGCAGCTGAGTTTGAGGCTAATATCATAAAAGTATAACAATTAAATATTAAAGGTGATTTGATGTTAAAAGATTTAAGTTTAGAAACAGTGCTCAATAATTTAACAATGGGAATAGCAATTTTAGATGAAAATAGAAATTTTATCTATATCAACGATTTGACTACTAAAATAACCGGTTACTCAATTAATGAAATTAAAAATCTTGAGCAGTGGTTTAAATTTGCTTTTCCTGATCCTGTTCAAAGAGAAAAAATTCATTCGGCATTTAAAGAAAAACTGACAGAGGGAAATCACTACAACAGGGTTTCTGAGATAAAAACTAAGTCAGGTGCCTATAAATTTGTAGAATTTAGAGTCAATCCAATTGGTGAGGATTATTTGCTTGTTAATCTGGTTGATGTCAGCAGAAGAATAGAGCGGGAAAATGAAATAAAATATTTGTCCTACCATGATGAACTGACAGATTTACATAACCGCCGTTATTTTGAAGAAGAGATGAACCGCCTGGACGATTCCCGGCTTTATCCAATCAGTATTATAATTGGAGATCTGGATAATTTAAAAACAGTTAATGATAATTATGGTCATCTGCTGGGTGATGAATATCTGCGCAAAGCAGCTGGAATTTTAAAAGAGCTGCTGCGGGCGGAAGATGTTGTAGCCCGAATAGGTGGGGATGAATATGCAGTTCTGCTTTCGGAGACAGATAAAAAAGAATGTGCTCAGATTTGTGAGCGGATAATCAAAAAATTTGAAGCTCAAAACCCTGAAAATGATTTTCCAGTTGATTTTAAAATTTCACTGGGCTGTGCGACTGCAAGCAGGAGCAGCAAAAAACTTACTAATATCTACAATCAGGCTGATAAAAATATGTATAAAAATAAGGGAAGGCGTTAATTGAAAGTACTGTAAACAGGAATTCAATAAAAATAGGCATAAAAAAATCAAGGTTCTGACGAATCTTCTTCGATTTCCTGTTTACAGTTTGTTTTTTTACTTTTCTTATTCTTTCGTTTTATTTTCGATTTAGTCCTCCATTACTATCTTTGATTTGCTCAAAGACTATTATTAAAGAAGGCTATCCCTTAATAATTTCTTTTTGCTTACCATTAATAGTAACTTCTTCGGAATTGATCGTAATTAACCTTGATCAATTTCAATCAACAATCTCACTTCTAAATCTCAAATAATCTTACTTGAATAAGAATTTCAAAATACTACTTGTAAACATTCAATCTTAGGACTTCCTCAGAACCTTGTAACTATATTATAGACCTCTACTCTTAAAAACGCAAGGTCGAATAATGTCGATTAAAGCAAAATATCGTTTATTATATTCCATTATTAAACAAATTCTTAAGCTAGCATCAATTTTCAGAATTTAAACTAAATTAAAATATCTTTTTGAGACTGTATCTGCTGCTTAATCTTAAAAACACTTGATAATCAGAAGCACTACCTGTATTATTTAAATTAAGCCAGATAGATAATTAATTGACAGTGAGGAGAATAAAAATGAATTCAGTTAAACTAATTGAAGATTTATCAAATGCAAATGGGATTTCAGGCTTTGAAGATGAAGTTTTAGCTGTAGTTAAAGCTCAGGCCGAGAAAAATTTAAAAATTGAAGAAGATTCGATGCGCAACCTCTATCTTTATCCCCAAAATTATGATCCCCAAAAACCAGTCTTAATGCTCGACAGTCATTCTGATGAAGTTGGATTTATGGTCAAATCAATTAATAAAAACGGCAGCCTCAAATTTATTACAGTTGGCGGGTGGTCTCCCCAGAATATTCCCGCTCACAAGGTTAGGATAAAAAACCGGGAAGGTAAATATATCAAAGGGATTGTTGCTTCCAAGCCGCCGCATTTTATGGAGGCAGATGAGAAAGATAAGCTGGTTAAAGACAGTGAGATGATTATTGATATCGGAGCAGCTTCTAAAAAAGAGGCAGTAGAAAATTATAAAATAGAGGTGGGGGCACCGATTATTCCTGATGTTGAATTTGAATATGACGAGGCCAATCAAATTATGATGGGTAAAGCTTTTGACAACCGACTGGGAACAGCACTTGTTGTTGAACTGCTCTTAAAATTTGCTGAGCAGGAGCTCGATTTTAACCTTGTCGGCAGTCTCTCTGCTCAGGAAGAAGTGGGTACCCGCGGAGCTGAAGTGACAGCCAGAAAAATCAAACCGGATCTGGCAGTTGCTTTTGAAGGGACTCCAGCAGATGATAATTTTAGAGATGAATATGATGCTCAATCTATTTTAAATAAAGGTGGTCAGATTAGACACTGTGATGTTTCGATAATTTCCAATCCTCGTTTTGTCCGCTTTGCCAGAGATTGTGCTCTAGCAAAGAATATTCCTTTTCAGGATGCGGTTCGAACCGGGGGTGGTAATGATGGTGCCAAAATAACTTTAAGTAATAACGCTGTACCTACTGTTGTAATCGGAGTTCCTGTCCGCTATGCCCACACCCACTATGGAATTTCTTCCCTGGAGGATTATCAAAATACTCTCAGCTGGGCAGAGGAGATTATAAAGAATCTAAGTCAGAAAAAAATTAATCAATTTTAACTATCAGCAGGGAGGCAGATTAAGGTGACTGCTCAAAATAATTATTTTTTAGTTGAGGGAAAATACAATACCGCCAGAGTCTTTTCGCAAAAAAGAGATGAGACTGCTGTGGAGCAGATTGCTGCTATCTGCAGTAATGCAGCCTATAAAAATTCTCAGATTAGGATTATGCCGGATTATCACCCCGGACTGGGCAGTGTGATTGGATTTACAGTCACCCTCGAAAATAGAATTATTCCCAATACAGTCGGGGTCGTTATATATAGTATGTATATTATAGTGTTATTAGTTTATTATATAGCACTATAATGCTATTTTTTTATATAATTAAATTTTTATATTTATCTCAAAAAATTAGTTTGATTAGTTTATTATATATGATATAATATATATTATAAATCTTATTTAGAGAATTTAAATTATTTTTTTTTTAAAAGGGAGGGCATATGAAAGTACAAGAGGTTATATTAGACAATGAAAAGAAACGATATCTTCTATTAGATAATTCATATAAACCAATCATTCCAGCTTGCAAATACTTAAAATATTTAGATAACCTTGGAAGAAGCCGAAACACTCTTAAAACATATGCATATGCTTTGAAGAATTATTTTAGGTATTTAGACGAGAAAAACAAGAATTATCTTGAAATTGGAATACAAGAACTAGCTGAATTTGTTGGTTGGTTATTTGATTATCAAAAAATTAAAAAAGTTACTTCTATTAACAAAGGTGAATTTAGTAGAAAAGAAACTACTGTTAATTTAAATATTACAGTAATTACAGGTTTATATAATTATCTTTATCGTACAGATGCAGGAAGTAATATTTCTGAAAATCTTTATTCTAAAGTATATGGTACTAAAAGAAAGTATAAGGATTTTTTATATCATATTAACAAAGGCGAACCTACAATTAAAAATATCTTAAAAGTAAAAGAACCGAAAAAAAAGATAAAACCACTAACTAATGAAGAGGTCGAAAAATTATATAACGCATGCAATAATATTCGTGATAAATTTTTGATTAAGCTCTTATTTCAAACAGGAATTAGAATTGGAGAAGCTTTATCATTATTTATTGAGGATTTTAAGTTTGATTTAAGAAATGGACATAAAGTTTGCCTGGTTGATCGCGGAGAATTAATTAATGGAGGTAAAATCAAAGGACATTCTGCTCGAGAATTATATATATCAGATGACCTTATGTATGTATTTGAAGATTATGAATATTATGTTCTTAATGAACTTAATCTAGATAGCAATTTTGTTTTTATTAAGCTAAAAGGGGAAAATAAAGGAAAGCCTATGGAATATCAGAATGTCAATTCTCTTTTTAACATGCTTGAAACAAAAACAGGTTTAAATGTATATCCCCATTTATTACGACATACTTTTGCAAGTTTATATTATCAGGAAACACAAGATATTAAATCTCTTCAAGAAGCACTTGGACATGCTGATATTCAAACTACTATAAATAAGTATGTCCACTTATTTGATGAATTCATTAGAAATAAACAGCAGGAAGCACAAGATGCTTTCAAGATTGATGAAAAAGATAATTAAAAGGAGTGTTTAATTTGGCTAATTATTTGACTAATATTGATGTGCTTTCTGATGACTATGTTGACAATATTATTAATGTATTATCTGGTTACTATAAAAAAGAAATTCAAAAAAACGGTGATGTAAGTGAAGAGTGGGTAAGAACTAATTATTTTTTAGAAAATAACACATGGAATGTTTATGAAATAGGAAAGTTAGATTTTTTTAAAGATCAAGCAAAAAACTTTCCTAAAACAGTAAATAGAAATATTTATTTTAATTTTCATTCCGAAATTATTAATTTAGAATTAAAGTACTACTCTTATAAAAAAATATTTTCTTTGCAATGGAAAGTTAGTACTTTAATGACTAGAAACAATAGATATAAATTGTTAGCTAGTTTTCTTTCTGAAATTTATCCACAAGCACAGTCAATTTTTGATTTAAACATTGATGAAGCAGAGATAAAGTGGTTAAATTGGTTGCATAAAAATGGATATAAACTTTCAACTGAAAGGTATCAGAAAGAAGCAGATAAGGTATATAAGAAAAAAACAAAAAATGCTTTATTTTTCAAAAAAATTTATGAAGAGATTTTCAAATTATTAGATGATCGAATTGAATGGGAAAAAGATGTATGGAATGTTAAAAATCTAAAGAAATTTGGAATTGATAGCAACCCTGCTCAATCTGTATATTTGCTAGATTTTACAACTATTCACAATAAACATTATCGAAAAGCTGCTAAGAAATATTTTAAAACAAGACTATTAGCTAGAAATCAATTTAGTTGGGCTACTGCTAATACATATTTAAAATATTTTAAAGAATTCATGAATTTTATTAATTTAAAAGAACCAAATTGGACAAATTTTCAGTGTTTATCTCGAAATCATATTGAAGACTATCTTGAGCATCTTAATAAAAAAGCTGTAAGAAAAAAAGCAGGAATAATTTCTGAATATATTCATCACTATATGGTACATTTGAAAATCATGTTAGATGATTTTCAGCTATATGATTATGATATAGCTTATAAGGAAAATGTTAATAGGTTAATTCGATCAACAGATATACCTAGTCGTAATAGAGATAATTTTAAAACAGTTAAACATATTCCCGATCAAATAATTGATCAGTTATTACCTAAGTTAAAAGAATTAAATAAGACTGTAAGAGCAATTGTTTGGGTTATGTTCAAAACTGGATTAAGAATTTCAGATGTTTTATCATTAAAACATGATTGCCTTGTCATGATTGAGGATAAATTTGTTCTTGAAACAGATATTAGAAAAACAAAAACTAAAAATCATATGATTCCTATTGATGATGAACTTGCTAGTATGATAGCATCAATAATTGAAAAAAGCAAAGAAGAAACTAATAAATATAATAATCCAGAGCGATACTTATTTTGCTATAAAAGTGGAAGCAGAGCTGGAAAACCACCAACATCTTCATGGGTAAGAGATACTCTAAATGTTTTTGCTCGGGAAAATAATATTTGTGATAATAAAGGCAACATATATCACTTCAAAAACCATGCTTTTAGGCATACTTATGCTGTGAGGATGATTAATCATGGAGTTGATATAGTAACTCTTCAAAGCTTATTGGATCACGCTTCACCAAGAATGACTACGCATTATGCTAGGATTGTTGATGACACAAAGAGAAAACAATTTGATAAAGCTGTAAAAAATGGTGCTTTCAGCTTTTCACAAAACGGAAATTTAGTTGAAAATCCAAACCCTGAAAAGGCAAAAAATATTCTTCAAACATTATGGACTAAATATAAGTTAGATGCTGTTGACACTCCTTATGGTCTTTGTATAAAAAAAGCCAATGGTAGATGTGATTTTGCTCAACTCCCTCCTTGTCTAACTAGAGACGGAGGGAGCCCATGTAAAGATCTTTGTGTATCAGAAAAAGATATTCCCAAATATAAAGTTCATATTGAAAGTGTAAAAAACATGATTCATCAAGCAAAAATTCATGATCGTAAAGATTGGAAAGAAAAGAATCAAGATTTGTTAAAGATTTATGAAAACATTTATTCTACGATTGAAAAGGGTAATATTATTTATGGAAGGAAGGAAAATTAATTATGTCAGATTTTGATAGAGAAGCTCATTTAAAAAAATTACATGAAGAAAGAAAGAAAAAAACTACTGACAAAATTAATAAGGTCATTGACAAAATGTTAAAGGAAGGAAAAAAAATTAATTTTAATAGTGTGAAAAATGCTGCTGGAGTTAGTAAACCAACAGTTTATAATAAACCTGAAATAAGAGAACGCATTGAGTTTTTGCGTAATCAGCAATCTAAAATTTCTAATCCTAAAGATCTTAAAAGAAAGATGGATAATGATAACAAAGATGCTACAATAGCTTTGTTAAAGAGGAAAATTAAACGACTTGAAAAAGAGAATAAAAAGTTAAAGGAAAGACTGAAAAAAGATTTAGGCGAAGTCTATAAAAATATTTAGTCATAAATTCATACTAAAGAATATAGGTTTTCTTAAAGAAAAAGATCTAAGGCAGGAAATCAATAATATTTAACGAACATTATATATTAGGTAACAAAAGCAATAATTAGAAAAAATCGATTTATTTAGACTCAAATCGACAAAAATTATTTTTTATTCACAGTAATTAATGTGATTTATAAATATAATTTATTATATTAAAATAAGGTGGTTATAGTGATTATATATTGGTGCACAAATTGTAATGTCCCGATATTAGGGGAAAAAAACATATCAAAACTTAAATATAATAAAAATAATTATATCGATATAGAAGATGAATTAATAGAATATTTTTATCAAAACAATTTAACTGAAAAGTATTTTAAAATTTTCCAGAAATTAAAATCTGAAATTAAAAAAGCCTTATCAAATGAGTCAGAAAAAGATTTAATAGAAGAATATCAAAACAAAATTTCAAAAATGAAAAATAGACATATTAAGAAAATATATAGATATGCTATTAAATATTTTAAGGAACAATTAAAAGATAATAATGATGATGCAAGTGATAATTATATTTGCCCAGAATGTGGAGAAGAATGTAATTATGTAGGTAAGGATATAAAACCTGTTTTTTTCGAAGAAAAAATTATGATTAAAGCTTTTCTTGGTTTAGATTTATTTAAGAAAAGTGTTTGGAAAACTCAAACTAATAGATATATTGTTGATGGAAAAATTAAATATATAAATTTAAATGAATTATATAATTCTGATGATATAGAGGAAAAAGTAAAAATAATAAATGAAAAAATAGCGAATAGTAATTCAGAAGATAATTTCGATAAATTTGTTAAAGTCAACAAATCCCATTTTAATTTTATAGATGAAAATGCTATGAGGTTTATAAATAATGCTAGACAAATATTTAATAACAGGATGAATGTGATTTCTTTTTCTGGAGGTAAAGATTCTACAGTAGTTTCTGATATTGTTATGCGAGCTATTGGAACAAAAGATATTCTTCATGTATTCGGTGATACTACTCTAGAATTCCCTTCAACTTACCAATATTTAAATAGAATAAAGTCAAAACCAAACCATCCTCCATTTTTACCTGTTGATAAGTCTGAAAAAGATTTTATGGAATTATCGAAAAAAATTGGTCCTCCCTCTAGAGTTATGAGTTGGTGCTGCACAATTTTTAAAACAGGTCCAATAGGCAATTTATTCAGAGAAATATCTCAAGATCAAGAAATACTTACTTACTATGGAGTTAGAAGATCTGAATCAAGTTCAAGAAGTAAATATGATAAAATATCTAAAAGTCCTAAAATATCTAAACAATTGGTTGTATCTCCTATTATTGATTGGAAAGATGCTGATATTTGGTTATATTTATTAAGTAGAAAAATTGATTTTAATGACGCTTATAAATTTGGATTTTCTAGAGTAGGATGCTGGGTCTGTCCTAATAATTCTCGTTGGTCAGAATTTTTATCTAAAATTTTTATTAAAGATAAAGCAAAAGAGTGGAACAAATTTTTAATTAATTTTGCAAAAGATATTGGAAAACCTGATCCAGAAATATATATAAATACAGGCAAATGGAAAGCAAGACAGGGTGGTAATGGTATTGATAATGATGAAGTTCAATTAGATTTAGAAGGTGATTTTTGTGGTTCTGGAGACACTTCTAAAAGTTATACTCTTACTGAATCCATTAATAAAGAATTATATGAACTATTTAAACCATTTGGTATAGTAAATAAAGAACTAGGAAATCCTTTATTAAATGAAGTGATAATTATGGATCCTAATAATGAAAAACCCTTATTTTCATTAAAGGGGAAAATTGGTAGTAAAGAATTAAAAGTTACTATCTTAGAAGAAAAAAATATTAAATTAAAATTCCAAAGAATTGAGTGTCAATTAAGAAAGTTTCAAACTTGCATTAGATGTGAAGCTTGTCCAAACATTTGTCCTTATGATGCAATTAGCGTAAAAAATGGATATAAAATAAATGAAGATAGATGTACACATTGCAAAAAGTGTATTGCATATTTTCATAATGGTTGTATTATAACAAAAACTATGATGAAATCTTAAATAAAGGAGAAAATATGAATTATACATTTGCAAAACACGAAAAATTTTATATAAGAAGTGGTTGGCTAAAAAAAGGGTTAAATGCTTTAGAGGATTATCCACATATTTTTCTAGAAACTATAAATGCCATGGATGAATTAGGAATTGGTAAAAATATGATTATGTCTTTACGCTATTGGATGCAAGCAACTAATTTAACAACTGAAAAATATAAAGGTGGAGAAAAAATTCAAGAAAAAACCGATTTTGCTGATTTAATTTTAAAATATGACCCGTTTTTTGAAGATAAATCAACATTTTGGTTACTACATTATAAGCTTTCTCAGGAAAAAAAATTAGCAACAACTTGGTATTGGTTTTTTAACCATTTTAATTATGTAGAATTTGATCAAGAACTATTTATTGATAGATTAACAGATTATATAAAACGAACTGGAGAAAACCCCCCATCAATTTCATCATTAGAAAGTGATTATGATGTATTGAGAAAAATGTATATATCTAATGAAGATAAGTTTGATTTAAAACAAACCAAATATGATCCAGAAAAAGAATTGATGAAATCTCCTTTTAGTGAATTAAACTTGTTAATTAATTCTGAAGACAATAGCTTAAAGATAAATAGGCCTAATATGCAAAGTTTACCTGTAGAAATTTTATTTTATTGCATTTTAGACAATTTTGACAATGCAGATAGAATTAATATTGATAGTCTTAATTCTTCAGGATCTGTTTCAAGTATATTCAAATTAAATGTTAATTTGCTTTTTAGTTATTTAGAGAAAATGCAAGAAAAAGGATACATTAGAATTGATAAACAAGCTGGTCTAAATTCTATTACTATTTATGAAAAATCTAAAGAAGATATATTGAGTAATTATTATGAAAAACATTAATAGGGAAAGTGATAAGAGTGATAGATAAAATTGGTGATTTTATAAGTGCTACTGAAAGTTTTAAATATTCAATAAACATTAAACTGGATATTGGAGACTTAGAAAAAATAAATTCTTTTATCCCCACAAAAAAGAATACTATTTTACTTGAAAAGCTATTTCAACCTTTTTATGATAATTCTATTTCTAGATCTCAAGTATTAACTGGAGCTTATGGAACTGGTAAATCATTATTAGCTACTATTTTAGCTACAATTTTAAGTAAAAAAGAAAACAAAGATGAATTTAAAGACCTAAATAATAAGATTAAAAAGATAAATTATAACTTAGCGGAAAAAATAGAAAAAGAAACTGAAAACAAGCATGAGTATTTAGTTGTTTTACCTTCAAATAATAGCAAAAACTTCAAACAATCTTTATTATTAGCTTTAAAAAGAAGTTTAGATAAAGAAAATTTATCAGAGTTTTTTCCTAAAACTTATTTTAAATCTGTAATTAATAAGATTAACCAATGGGAAAATGATTTTCCCAGTACTTTTAATAATTTTTATAAATTAATTAAAGAAGATTTAAATTTAAAACCAGAATCATTTATTAATAAAATAAATGATTTTGATCAAGACTTATATGAATATTTTATAGAAAAATATCCAGAGTTAACTGCAGGAGGAGACTTTAATAATTTTTATGGATGTGATTTAAACGAAATTTTTATAGAAGTATCACATGAAATCAGAAAAAAAGATTATCAGGGAGTTTATATTATTTATGATGAGTTTAATAAATTATTAGAAAATGATATTAGATCATTTGATGGGGAAAGTTTGCAATCATTTGCAGAGATGACTTCGAGAAGTGAAGAAAATGAAGTTCATATGTTATTAATTTCTCATAAAAATTTAATACAATATAGTAATAATGTAAATAAAGAATCAGCAAATGAATGGAAGAAAATTGAAGGTAGATTTAGAACCTTAAATGCTGCAGAGTACTCAAATCATGTTTATGAATTAATGTCAAATGTATTAAATAAAGATAAAAGCAAATGGAATAAATATAAAAATAAATATATTAATCAATTTAAAAATCTAAGAAATAAATTATTAGAGTTAGATTTAAATTTAGATTATAGTTATAAAGAAATTGAAAAATATATTGTATATGGATGTTACCCATTACATCCTTTGACTGCAATTATTTTACCAAAGTTATCACAGAAAATTGCACAAAATGAAAGAACTATTTTTACTTATTTATCAACTAATGAAAAAAGTTCTTTAGGTGAATTTATGGATAATAACGATACTGATTCATTTAATATTAATAGGCCACCACAAATTTTTGATTATTTTTCTGAACTAATGAAACAAGAAATTGATTTTACAAATGTCCATGAAGCATATTTAAATACTAAAAGATCTTTGCAAAAAACCAGAAATGATGATGAAATTAAATTTTTAAAGACATTGGGACTAATTAATGCAATTAATTCTTTTTCTGATATAGCACCTTCTTGGAAAATAATGAGATTTGCTTTAGATTATCTTGATGATAAAAATTTTGAAGAATTAGTCGATAATTTGTTAAAAAATAAGATAATTTTATATCGTAAAAGTTTAGATGAATTTCAGTTTTTTGAAGGTAGTGAAATCAACTTTCATTCTTTAATATTAAATAAAAAAGAAGAAATAAAAAATGATTTTTCTGGTAAATACCTACTGAATAAATATTTTAAAAATGCACCAGTTATTGCAAAAAGATATAACAATGAGTTTAAAATGTTAAGATATTTTATTTATGATTACATGGATGTAAATGATTTAGTTAATGTGGATAATTGGAACAATTATTTAGAAAGTAATTATAAAAAAGGTTATTTAGATGGAGTTATTGTTAATATTATAGTTGAAAATTCTGAAGAAATCATTAAGGCAAAAAAATATGTTAGGAAAATGGATAATGAGAGAGTTATTTTTTGTTTACCTAAAAAACCACTCGAATTAAATGAAAGTCTTTTAGAGTTAAAAGCTCAAATTGAATTACTCCATGATCCTAAAATATTAGAAAAAGATAAATTAGCAGAAGATGAACTTTTTTCATATATCTTAGAAAGCAAAAAAATAATTGAGAATAAATTAGAAATATTATTTAACATAGAAGAAAATGAAACTAACTTCTACAATGCAGGGATTAGAAAAAACAAAATTAGAAATAAAAGGAGTTTGATCGAGTATGTTTCTGAAATATGTTATGAAGTTTTTTCAATAACACCAAAAATTAATAATGAATTAATTGTTAAAGATAATATTTCAGGAATTCAAAAAAGTGCAAGAAAAACTATTGTTAATAAAATACTTTTTGAAAGATTTAATAAAAGATTTGGTATTAGTGGCTATGGTCCAGATTTTTTAATCTATAGAACTTTGTTTAGAAAGTCTAATCTTTTATTAGAAACTGATGATAATTTAATTTTTAATCCTGTTTTTAAAAAAGAAGTTAGTTTAAATAATGACGATAAATTAGAAACTAATTTTAAAATATTAATAAATGAGATAAATAAATATTTAGAAGAAAATATAAACAAAAAGATAATATTTTCTGATATTTATAATATACTACGCAGAAAGCCTTATGGAGTTCGATTGGGGCTAATTCCAATGATTTTGGCAACTGTATTAAGATTAAATGATTTTAGATTTATTATTAGGAAAGATAATGAAGAAGTTGAAATTACATCTACACTATTTGAAGAAATAAATAGAAATCCAGATAAACATACTTTAGAAATATTAACTCTCAATAAATATACTACTGAGTACATTAGGTCCTTGGAAAATTTATTTTCAAATTATATGGAAGATGATAAATTTAATGATTTAAATAAAATATATCGTATATATTATGGAATCCAAAAATGGTTTCAATCACTTTCTAAATATGCGAGGGAAAATGGATTTTTGAATAATGAAGCTAAAATATTAAAAAAATTACTTACAGTTCGAACTTTTAACATCCAGGAATTAATGATTGAAATAATTCCTAAAAAACTTTTAGGTAATAAAATTAATAGTTATGAAGATTTTAATAAAGTATTCAATATTTTTGAAAGCTTTTTTGAAAAAGAGAATTCAGCTCTAAATATTTTATATGATTTAATTGAAAACAAAATAATTAAGAAATTAAATAGTGCAGAAAAAGATTTATGTGAAGGGTTTGTTAATTGGTATAATAATCTTCCAGAAGATATTAAAAATCACACTTATAGTAACCAAACAAATTCTATTTTAAACTTGTTAAGAAATGAACCTAAAGAAAAAAAAGAATTTATTGATAATTTAGCAGTAATTTTAACAGGATTTGAAGTTTCTGATTGGAATAGAGATACCTTATCAGATTTTTTAAACACTTTAGAAGATATTATAGATAATATAGAAAATAAAACTGAAAAAATTAATGAAGTTGATTCTAATAATAAATTTATTATTAGAACTGAAGATGGTTATAAGTATGAGAGAACATTTGAAGAAACTGAATTAAATGGTATAGCAAAAATATTAGATAATAAATTAAAAAATAATTTTAAAAGTGTTGGTAATTCTGTTTCAGATAAAGACAAACAACAAATATTAATTAACCTATTAATAGATTTGTTTAAATCATAGTATGCGATTTTTTTGTCGAAGTCTGCCTGTTTGCAGGAATTAACTTTTTGATATTGAATTAAATAGTAACAATTAATTTTTGGTAAAGGATGGATAGGATGATTTATTTAGATAATGCTGCGACAACTTTTCCCAAACCACAAATAGTATATGAAGCAATGGATACTTTTTATCGAGAAAATGGAGTTAATGCAGGAAGAGGGGGATATAATAAATCTACTAAAGCATTAGAATTGATAGCAGATACAAGGTGTAAACTGCATAATCTCTTTAAATTGAATGATCAAAAAAATATTATATTTACTTCTTCTGCTACCGTTGCTATAAATACAATTATAAAAGGCATTGATTGGGAGAAAGGAGATAATATATATTATTCACCTTTTGAACACAATGCAACCTTGAGATCATTAAATTATGTGGAAGAAAAAGAAGTTATTAAATTGCAGAAAATAGATCTTAACAGAGATTTTACTATTAATTTTCAAGAGTTAGAAAATAAATTTAGAAATAAAAAACCTAAATTAGTAGTTATTTCTCATGTAAGCAATGTTTGTGGTAACATATTCGATATTGACAAATTAGCTAAATTAGTCCATAAATATAATGGGAATATTTTAGTTGATGGTGCTCAAGGAGCTGGTTTGAATAATCTAAATTATAATAATATCGACTATTATGTATGGGCTGGACATAAGTCTTTATATGGTCCGTTTGGTGTTTCTGGTTTTATAATGGATGATAAGGCTATAGAATTAACCCCCCTTATTCATGGAGGCACAGGAACGGCTTCAGAATTAAAAAGAATGCCCCAAAAATTGCCCCAAAAATTTGAAGGGGGTAGCACTAATGTTTTAGCGATAGCTGGTCTAAATGCTGCCTTAGAATGGATAGAAGAAGAGACTGTTGTTAAAATACTTAAAAAAGAAAACGAACTATTATCAATATTAAGAGATATTTTACAAAGTTTTCTTAATACAAATTTATATTTACCACCTAAACAATTTCATCATAATGTTATATCTGTCAATTTTTCAGGTTATAACCCTAATGATATTGCAAAAATATTAGATGAAAAATATGATATAGCTGTGAGATCAGGACTACATTGTGCTCCAGAAGCACATAAGCTTTTAGGAACATTTCCTCATGGAACTGTAAGATTTAGTATTGGTTATTTTAATACTCTTAAAGAATTAGATAAATTAAAATTATCGCTAGAAGAATTTATTATATAGAGAAGGTGTTTAATTATGTCATTTAAAAATCTAAATATAAAAATGAAATATCGTTCATCAGATGATGATATAGTAAATGACTTTTATGTTCCAATTTTAGATAATTCAAAATTATATAAAAGGGCTGTTGGTTTTTTTTCTTCATCTTCTCTATTACAAGTTTCTAAAGGAATTACTGGTTTGCTAAAAAATAATGGGAAGATTAAGTTGATTGCTTCACCTAAATTGAATAAAAAAGATATAGAAGCTATTAATAAAGGATATAAAGATAGAAATAAAGTGATAAAGAATTCTCTGTTAAGAAATTTGAAATCTCCCCAAAATTATTTTGAAGAAGAAAGACTAAATATAATTGCACATTTAATAGCAAATAATTCTTTAGATATTAAAATAGCATATTATGAAGAACAAGGAATAGGATTATATCACGAAAAAATTGGGGTTGTATATGATAATTATGATAACCGTGTTGCATTTACAGGTTCTTTAAATGATTCTGAAACTGCTTTTGTAAAAAATTTTGAGTCTATTGATGTTTTTTGTGATTGGTCGAGTAATGAGAGTAGAGAGCGTGTTATTGATAAAGAAAAAGATTTTAATAAAATGTGGTCAAATAATACAAAAAAAATTAAAATAATTGATTTTCCAGAAGCAGTAAAAGAGAAAATTATTCAATTCAAAAAAAGTGATATTAATTATGAAATTGATAAAGAAGAATTCGGCAATAAATTTAAAGAAAATAAATATAATTTTGAAAATTATCATCCAGAAATTCCAGAAAATATTGAACTATATGAATATCAAAAAAAAGCAATAGATAATTGGAAAGAAAACAATTATAGAGGCATATTTGATATGGCTACTGGAACAGGTAAAACTTATACTGCTCTAGGAGCTTTAGTTAAATTATATAAAAATACTAAAAAATTAGCTGTTATAATTGTGTGTCCATATCAACATTTAGTTGATCAATGGGTTAAAGATATAAGAGAATTTAATATGAATCCTATAATTGGATATTCAAAGTCTCCACAGAAAAATTGGAAGAGCAAGTTTAAAAATGGAGTTATAGATTACAACTTAGATATAATAGATAATCTTTGCTTAGTAGTAACAAATGGATCATTTAAAAGTGATTTTGTTCAACAGAAAATAAATGAAATCGATAACGAAATTTTAATTATTGCTGATGAAGCACATAATCTCGGGGCAAATCAAATTTCAAAAAGATTAAATCAGAATATTGATTTTAGACTGGCTTTATCTGCTACTATTATTAGACACAGGGATCAAGAGGGTACAAATAAATTAATGAATTATTTTGGTGATATTTGTTTTAGATATACATTAAAGGAGGCTATTGAAAATAATTATTTAACTAAATATTATTATTACCCAATTGTAATAAATTTAACTAATGATGAATTACTTGATTATAGAAGGTTATCTGCTGAAATGGCAAGATGTATTATTAATAATAATGGTAATATTTCTTTAAATTCAAAAGGTAAATTTCTAGCAATTCAAAGAGCTAGAATAATTGCAGGAGCTAAAGAAAAATTATTTAAACTAGAAGAAAAAATGAAGGGGTATAGAAAAAGTAAACATCTACTAGTTTATTGTGGAGCAACAACTGTCGAAGATATTGATTATGAATTTAAAAGTATAAATAATGAAGAAATCAGACAGATAAATGCAGTTAGTGAGATTTTAGGTAATAAATTAGGTATGAAAGTAGCTCATTTTACTTCTAAAGAAGATGCTTTTGAAAGAAGAAAAATAAAAGAAGAATTTAGTAAAGGAGAAAGTTTACAAGCATTAGTAGCTATAAGATGTCTAGATGAAGGTGTGAATATTCCTAACATTAAAACTGCATTTATTTTAGCAAGTAGTACAAACCCAAAAGAATACATACAAAGGCGGGGAAGAGTATTAAGAAATGCTAAAAATAAAGAATATGCAGAAATATTTGATTTTGTTACAATACCAAGGCCAATTGATGATTTGATTAATTTTCCTAAAGAGGAGTTAGAAAAAGACAAAACATTAATTAAAAATGAGATAAAAAGAATAGAAGATTTTGCTCAATTGTCTTCTAATCCACATACAAGCATAAAGTTGGTAAATAAACTAAAAAAAATTTATAATTTGTGGGGGGATATTAAATGAAGAAAAAAATTGATAATGAAAAAGAAAAAAGACTTATGAAGAATATTTTAAAGTTAGAAAATAATAACTTGAAAACCAAGAAATTTACCATATCTCGGATGTCTGATGAAATCATTAAAATGATAAAAGAGGAGGTAAGAAAGTGTTATTAAAAAGTTTAAAGTTAAAAAATTTCAGACAATTCATTGGGGAACAGAAAATTAATTTTGAAACAAATAAGAAAAAAAACATAACTGTTATTTTAGGAATTAACACCAGCGGAAAAACAACTTTGATCAAATCATTTAAATGGATATTATACGGGGAATCTGATTTTGTAACTAAAACTCTTTTGAATAAATCTGTTGCAGAAAATTTAGCTCCTAAGGATAGTGCCAAAGTATCTGGAGAAATTAATCTTATACATAATGAGACCGAATATATTATTACTAGAGAACAAGATTATTATAGAAATAGTTCTGGAGAAGTTGAACCCATGAATGCAAATTTAATAATACAATACAAGACTGAGAATGGTCAATTAAAGTATCTCAATGTAAGTCAACAAATTGACACTATTAACAAGATACTACCTGAAGATTTATCAGATTATTTCTTTTTTCATGGTGAAAAAATAAAAGAAATTGGTGAAAATAACAGAAGTGGTAAAAAAAATATTAAAGAAGCTGTTGAAAGTATATTAGGTTTAGAAACTTTAAATTCAGCTATTAAACATTTAAGTGGAGGAAAAAAAATAAGTGTAATTGGTAAATTAAGAAATCAAATTGATTCTAGCAAAAATGAAAAACTAAAATCAAAAAAAGAGATTTTGGGGGAAAAAGAAACTAAATTAGAAAAAATTAGAGATAATATTGATGAATATCAGGATGTTATTGAATCGTTAGAAGAAGAAGTAAAATCATTAAACTCAGAAATCAAAAATAATTTACCTGCGAAACAACTAAAAAATGATATAGAAAATAACTTATTAGCTATTAAAGAGAACGAATTGGAGAAAGATGAAAAGATTAAGCAATTATTTAATTTGATTTCAGAAGAATCTCCTATGTTTTTCATGCAGCCATTGTTGCAGAATGCTATTGAAATAATTGATGATTATAAAGATTACAAGGAAAGTATTCCAGAGATGCATGCAGATACTATTGATTATTTAATTAATGAGAGGAAACAATGTATTTGTGGTGAGGAAATTAAAGAAGGAACTAAAATTTATAATGACTTGATTGAATTAAAAAAATATCTACCTCCTGAATCTATTGGAACAATTATTAGACTTTTTAAGAATAATATTAGGCATTATAGCTCTATTGGAAAAAACTTTACTGATAAATATAAAAATCTTTATAGAGATGTAAGAAAATTTAATAAAAAAATCAAAGAACTTGAATCTCTAAATAAAAAATTGAGTGATCAAATTAAGGACAAGCCTAATGTAGGTGAATTAGAGGCTGAAGTTAATAAAATAAATTCAGATCTAAATGATAGAAGAAAAAAATTAAAAGATTATATAAAAAAAGAAGGACAATTAGAAAATGAAATTAAAAGTTTAAATAGTGAGATTGAAAAAATAGCCGAAGAAGATGAAAAAAATAAATTTATTTTACATTGTTTGAAATATGCAGAAAGTATTAATAAGAAATTTGAAAACCATTATAAAAAGCTAGAAATTAGTACAAAAAACAAACTAGAAAGTAAAACAAAAGATATTTTTAGTCGTATATATCATGGTAATAGAAATATAATTTTAAAAGAAAACTATGAGTATATTTTAACTTCTGATGATATTGCAAATGATGATGAATTGGATAAATCAGAAGGCCTAAAAACGGTAGCTAGTTTTTCTTTTATTGCTGGTATAGTATCTTTAGCAAAAGAGAAAGTAAATGATATTGACGATGATATAAGTGAAGTTGAAACAGAGTCCTATCCACTAGTTATGGATGCACCTTTTTCTGATACAGATGAAAAACATATTAAAAATATATCAAAAGTTATACCTGATGTAACTGAACAAACTATAATGATTATTATGGAGAAAGACTGGAAATATGCTAAAAGTGAGTTAGAAAACAATTTAAATAGATTATATAAAATGAATAAGGAAAAAGAAACTATAACTAGAATAGGAGTGTTAAATTAACATGTTTGAAAAAACTTATATATTCCAAGGAAAACATGCAAAATATGTTAAGAATTTAAGTGATAACACATTATTTAATAGAAATCTAGATGTATTACTTGTTTCTCCAATCATAGGATTTTTAAATGGGAAAAAATCAAAATTAGATAAGGGAAATGATGTTACAAAAATTAATGCAGAACAAATTATTTCGGACTCTGAAATGATAGAGTTTATTTTTCAATTAATTACTGTCCAAGATATAAACACTTTTCCAGATGAAGAAGATAGATTTAATAGAGCTTTTAGATATAAAAATGGAGAAAAATATGAAGAAGCAATTGACAATTGTGAATGTCAAATAAGATTTTACACTTTTCGTTAAATAAGATTTTACACCTAAGATTTTCCAAAAATGGTTTCTCTGTGGGTCAATCTGTAGCTGTCGCCATCTAAATTGATGATTTCGCACTTAT
>Ga0208430_10034_pt1 | contig 46284 bp, 44 predicted proteins | sample Wag42014_10_12_FD_187329 | JGI IMG/M metagenome (GOLD analysis project Ga0208430, IMG submission 187329) | Deep subsurface shale carbon reservoir microbial communities from Ohio, USA - Utica-2 Time Series 2014_10_12 (SPAdes) (version 2) ...
AAGAACTAATTTTAGGCAGTTTCGTATCAGACTTCGAAAATACCAAAATTTATGGGAATTTAAAGGATTGTTTGCACAGCTTTATTTCATTCAGGGATGCTGCATGATAAAAAGTTGTAAAGTGGTGTTAGTAGAAGGTAAGGATTTTGAACAAATAGCGGTTAAAAAGGCCTGCAGAAAAGATGTTAATTTGCTTAAATACAGGGGTTCAAAATTTGAATTAGCTGGAAAGTTTTATGAAGACCTTAAATAATTATTTTTAGTTAGAATGGCTCAAATTTTCTATTAGCCAGGAAATTATACCTAATGGTTTGTTGTGGGTAATATTTTATAGCTTCATAATTTCCGCTATCAAGAAAATTTAATCTTACTGTACTGCAGATTGTCCGAAGGATATTTGTTCATTGTTTTTATTAATAAAGCCCATCAGTAATTATCTGTATAAATTTATCTGCTGATTTTGAAATTGGAATATTTTTCATTTTCATCACTGCCAGTTTTCTTGCTGGCAGTTTTTCTTTTGTCTTAACTGCAAATAAACCTTCTTCTTTGAGGTCGAGACAGTATTCGGGGACCAGAGCAATACCAAGACCAATTTTTGTCATTTCGATTAATAAGTCAACACTTCCGAGTTCAACTGCAGCCTCAATTTCGATATCCAGTTTAGTTAAAGCATTCTCCAGAAATTTTCGGGTTGTAGTTTTTGCTTCCAGCATTAAGAGAGGATAATTTTGTATTTCCCTCAGTTTAATTTCTTTTTTTCTCAAGTCTTTAAATTCACTGCCTGCTATAAAAATATCATTAAAACTGAAAATTTCCTGACATTCCATCTGATCAGTGATTTTTGGATTGGGAAGATTGCTGATGATTAGATCAACTTTGTTCTGCTGCAGGAGGTCAATACAGGTGCTGGAGGTTCTATTTGTAATCTGAATCTGTATTTCTGGGTAAAGATGATGATATTTTTTTAAATAAGGAAGCAGATAATCCTTAGAGATTGTATCATTAGCACCAATATGAATTTCTCCTCTTTCTAAAGAATTGATTTCTCTGATGCTTTTTTCTCCACTTTCAATTAAATTAAAAGCCGGCTCAATATGCTCAAATAGTATTTTCCCCGCTTCGGTTAGCCGTACTTTTTTGGTGCTTCTAATGAATAATTCAGTTTTTAATTCTTTTTCCAGATTTTTAATATTTTGACTGACTGCAGATTGAGAAATAAATAGTTTTTCAGCTGCCTTTGAAAAACTTAAGTCTGACGCTACCTGATAAAATACTTTATATAATTCATAATTTAAAGCCATTGATTAGCTCTCCTTATTAATAGTATTAGTGTTATTAATTTTACTTCTCAATTGTATCATTCTATAATTAAATTGCAAGATGATTTTTTATTCTTATAAAAGTTAATTCTAAATAAGAATATTGATATCATTCCGGTAAAAAATTAAAGAATAACTAGGTTTCATATTTTGATTTAATTAGCTTGCCTTCCTGATCACAACCTCCTGTTGTGCAGTCAGCAAAAAACCTCGTATTTTTTGAGCTAATTAAATCAAAATACTCAACAAGATATACTAATAATTTTTTAGAGTCACTTATCAATATTCTTATTTAGAATTAACAGCTTTAATTTAAAAAATGTCTTGCAATTGAACTATGAATTCTAGTTTTTAAAAATTTCCAAAAAGGGGCGCTTAAAATGTCAGATAAGATCAGACGGGTTTTTGTTGAGAAAAAGGAAGGTTTTGATGTCGAAGCTGAGGAGCTTTTGCATGATTTTAGAGAGAGTCTTGTACTTGATCATTTAGAAGGACTCAGGCTGCTTAATCGCTATGATATTACAGATATTTCTAATTCGGCCTATCAGGAAGCCTGTGAAACAATTTTAGCTGAGTTACCTGTTGATCTAATCCATCAGGAAGGAATTGAGACTGCAGCTGATGAAGAAATTTTTGCTGTTGAGTATCTTCCGGGGCAGTATGATCAGCGGGCTGATTCCGCCGAACAGTGTATTCAGATTTTAAATAATGATGAGAAGCCGACTGTCAGGGCGGCCCGGGTTTTCATTTTGAAAGGAGATTTAAGTAAAGCAGAAATAGATAAAATTAAGGACTATTATATAAATCCGGTTGATTCCAGAGAGGCAGCACTTAAAAAACCAGCCAGTCTGGAAATGCAGTATAAAGTGCCGGAAAAGGTAAAAACTGCAGCAGGATTTATTGAAGCTGATGAACAGGGTTTAAAAGATTTGTTAGCAGAACTTGGTCTGGCGATGAGTTTAGCTGATTTGAAACATTGTCAGAAATATTTTAGAGATGAAGAAAACCGAAATCCGACAATTACAGAAATCAGAGTACTTGACACTTACTGGTCTGATCACTGCCGCCATACAACTTTTCTAACAAAAATTGAAAATGTCGAAATAGAAGAGAATAAATTTACTCAGGGAATTAAAAAAGCTTATCAGGAGTATTTAAATGGCCGCCAGAAGATTTATCGGGATCAGGAAAAAGATATCTGCCTGATGGATATTGCTCTGCTGGGCATGAAAGAATTAAGAGCAGCAGGTAAATTAGAAGACTTAGAGATTTCAAATGAGGTAAATGCTGCCAGCATTGAAGTGACTGTAGATGTTGATGGTCAGGAGGAAGATTGGCTTGTTATGTTTAAAAATGAAACTCACAATCATCCAACGGAAATTGAACCCTTTGGTGGTGCAGCAACCTGTCTTGGTGGTGCGATTAGAGACCCTCTTTCCGGCCGCTCTTATGTCTACCAGGCAATGCGGATTACTGGTGCTGGAGACCCCAGGACTCCGATTGAAGAGACTTTAAAAGGAAAATTGCCGCAGAAGAAAATTGTGCAGGAAGCCTCTGACGGCTACAGTTCTTATGGAAATCAGATTGGACTGGCAACCGGAATGGTTAACGAAATTTATAATGAGCGGTATCTGGCCAAACATATGGAGATTGGAGCAGTTATTGCAGCAGCACCTAAAGAAAATGTAGTGCGCGGTGAGGCGCTGCCCGGAGATATAATTGTGCTTTTAGGTGGTAAAACAGGACGTGATGGCTGTGGGGGTGCAGCAGGGTCATCTAAAGTGCATACTGAAGACTCAATAGAAGAAAGCAGTGCGGAAGTACAGAAAGGTAATCCCCCAACTGAAAGAAAGATTCAGCGCCTGTTTAGAAATCCTGAGGTCAGCAAAAAGATAAAAGTCTGTAATGACTTTGGAGCCGGAGGAGTTTCGGTTGCCATTGGTGAGCTGGCTGATGCTCTGGAGATTAATCTGGATGCTGTACCAAAAAAATATGAGGGTTTAGATGGAACAGAACTTGCGATATCCGAATCGCAGGAAAGAATGGCGGTTGTGATTGAGGCAGCGGATGTGGAAAAATTTATTCAGCTGGCAGCAGAGGAAAATCTGGAAGCCGCTGTAGCAGCAGAGGTTAAGAATCACCACCGTTTAATTATGGAATGGAATGATGATCAGATTGTTAATCTAAGCCGGGCTTTTCTGGATACAAATGGAGCAGCTCAAAAAACTGAGGTTAAGGTCTCAAAACCGATAGCAGCCGAAAACTATTTCAAAAAGGCTGCAGGGGAGCGTCTGCCGGAAACGAAAAATTTGAAAGATAAGTGGCTGCAGAATCTTGCTGATCTCAATGTGGCCAGTCAAAAAGGTTTGATCGAAAAGTTTGACAGTTCAATCGGAGCCGGCAGTGTGACAATGCCCTTTGGGGGTAAATATCAGCTGACACCAACTCAGGCTATGACAGCAAAAATCCCTTTAATCAAGGGAGAAACAAATACAGGTACAATTATGAGCCACGGCTATGATTCTAAATTAACAACCTGGAGTCCTTTCCACGGAGCCCTCTATGCAGTGATTGAATCAGTTGCCAAAATTGCTGCCGCCGGTGGAGATTATTCTAAAATCAGATTCACATTCCAGGAATATTTTGAGCGTCTGAGAAATAATCCGGAGCGCTGGGGAAAGCCATTTAGTGCCCTGCTTGGAGCTTACAGAGCACAGAAAGATTTTGGTCTGCCTGCAATTGGTGGGAAGGACAGTATGTCTGGAACCTTTAAAGATATCGATGTACCTCCAACTTTAGTTTCTTTTGCAGTAGATACAGTTGATGTTAACAATGTTATTTCACCTGAATTCAAAAAAGATAGTAGTAAGTTAGTTTATCTTCCGGTTGAGCGGGATGAAGCTGAAATGCCTGATATAGCCAAACTAAAAAAGAATTACAGCAGGGTTGAGAAATTAATTTCAGAAGCAAAGATTTATGCTGCCTCTGCGATTACAATTGGTGGACTGGCTGAAGCAATTTCTAAGATGAGTTTTGGCAATAAAATCGGAGCCGAAATTACCGCTAAACTGGATCAGGAGGAGCTATTTTCACCAGAATATGGCGCTCTAATTTTAGAAGTTCCAGCAGCTTTTGAGCCAGAAATATTGTTTAATGACTTAGATTTTAAAGTAATTGGAAAGACTATCAAAGAAGAAGTAATTAAAATTAATGGAATAAAAATTTCAATAGCCGAAGCACTTAAAAGCTGGGAAGAACCGCTGGAGAAAATCTATAAAACTGAGGTGGCAGAAGATGAAATAACTGCTTTAGTTGAGCCGGAGATAGAAAAAGAATTATTAAACCTTGACCATTTTCAGAGTGAGCAGAGTTTTAGTCCGCAGATAAAAGTTGCTAAACCCAGGGTTTTAATTCCTGTTTTTCCGGGAACAAACTGCGAATATGATACAGCCCGACAGTTTAGAGAAGCTGGAGCTGAAGTCGAAACCTTTATCTTTAAAAACTTAGAACCAGAACAGGTAAAAGATTCAATTGAAAAGATGGCTGCTTTAATCAGTGATTCTCAGATTATAATGCTGCCGGGTGGATTTAGTGCCGGTGATGAGCCTGATGGTTCCGGTAAGTTTATTGCGGCAGTATTTAGAAATCCAGAAATTAAAGCTGCAGTAATGGAGTTATTAAATAATAGAGATGGTTTAATGCTTGGAATCTGTAATGGCTTTCAGGCTCTGGTTAAACTTGGACTCTTACCCTATGGTGAAATTAGAGACTTAACGGAGGCTTCACCAACTTTGACTTATAATACAATTGGACGGCATGTTTCTCAGATGGTAAATACAAAAATTGTTTCTACAAAATCTCCCTGGCTTGCAAACGTAAAGACTGGAGATATTCATTCCATTCCGGTTTCTCATGGAGAAGGACGTTTTGCAGCAGAACCAGCAGAACTCAGAAAGCTTAAGCAGAATGGCCAAATTGTCACTCAGTATGTAGATTTAGAGGGGAATCCAACAATGGAGATTCCTTATAATCCAAATGGATCAATTGCTGCTGTAGAGGGAATCTGCAGTCCAGAGGGCAGAGTCTTTGGTAAGATGGGACATTCTGAGCGAATTGGGAAAAATGTAGCCAAAAATATTAGTGGGGAAAAAGATCAAAAACTCTTTCAGGCTGGAGTAGATTATTTTACTAAATAAAATGTGCATCTACAGTTTACCTGTCGTTTTATGTCGAAAAACGAGAAGTAAATACTATTAAAGAAAATAAAGTTTTTAAATTCATATTTCCTTCATATTTGCCCCTTATGATATAATTAAGTAAAGTACTTTAGTTTAAATAAGGAGTAGTGATATTATGTTTAGACTCGGACATATGGGGAGATTTGGCCATATGGGATTTGACAGTTTCTGGGGAGGTGGAGGTTTTATGATCTTTTTCTGGTTTATTATCCTTGCCGCAGTAATTTATTTTATTGTTCAGAGAAGTAATGAAAATAATAATTACAGTCAAAGAGATAGTCATTTCCGATATAATGAGCAGCAGTTAAGCAGCCATAGAGATGATGCGGAAGAAATAGCCCGTCAGCGTTATGCCAGGGGTGAAATTTCCAGAGAAGAATTTGAAGAAATTATCAGGAATTTAACAAGATAAATTCTATAAATCTTGAGGCGGCTTTGATTCTTATAAAAGAATTGGAGCTGTTTTATTTTAATTTTCGATAAAAACTGACAGGTAACCGGTAGGTAAAAATAAAAGGTAGTAAATTATGATCAGCAATTTGCCCAAAAGCATAAAAATCTGCTATAATAAACTTTGTTAAGGAAATAGTTGGCTGAAAGACATTAAATAAAGGAGAAATAATTATGCAGGAAAAAATTGCAGTTGTAACAGACAGCACTTCTGATTTAACCAGAGATGATTTAGAGAAGTTTGGAATTAAATCGATTCCACTAAAAGTAATTTATAGTGACCAGCAGTTTCATGATCGGGTTGATATCACTCCAGCAGAGGTTTATGAGAGTTTTGAGCGTGAGATACCAACTACATCTATGCCTTCTCCTCAGGAGATTATGGATGTTTATAATGAGCTGAAAAATGAAGGATATACCCATATCATTTCTGTTCATATTTCAAGTGGTCTTTCTGCAACTTATAGTAACTGTATGATGGTGGCTGATCAGATTGAGGGAATAGAAGTAGAAGTAATTGATTCAAAGATGCTTTCTAAAGGACTGGGGAGACTTGTGCTCTATGCTAATTCTTTAGTTGAAAAGGGAGAATTAAGCTTTGCTGAGATTATTGAAAAAGTTGAAGCTAAAAAAGATAAAATTGAGGTCTTTTTTGTGGTAGAAACTCTTAAGTATCTGAAAAAAGGTGGTAGAATCGGCAAAGTATCTGGAACAATTGCTGAATTTTTAAATATTAAGCCGATAATTGCCATTGATGATGAGGGTGAATATTTCACCTTCGAAAGAGTTCGTGGTCGTAAACGCTCACTGAAGAAAATGTATTCCATAATCAAAGAAAGATTACAGGAAGGCAGGGAATATGTTATAGATGTGATGAATGCAGCAGCTGAAGAAGAAGCTCAGGGACTTCTGGACAGGTTTAAGCGGCTGGCCCAGGTTAAAGAGACATATTTTAGTGAGATCAGTCCGGTTATGGTAGTTCATACCGGACCTGGTTTAATTGGTGTTGTACTGACAGAGCTTGATAAGTGATTTATAGTCTTGATTTTAAAAAGAATATTAAGAAGTTTATTTAAAATATTTTGTTCTTTATTGGGCTATAAAGTTAAATTGAGCAGTCCCCAGGGCTGTTCTTTTTTTATTTCATACTTGACAAATTAGCTCAACTTTACTATAATTGAAATTAGTAATCAATATCAATCAAATTAAGGAGTGAGAAAAATGACCGAAAAGAAGCAATTCAAGCTTAACTGGGCAGATAATCAAGTGTTTGATTATGAATTAGTTAAGGATCCAGACAATAATAAGTCACATGTCGAAAAAAGAGAAGAGTTAATTAAGCAGGGGGAAGTCGAATGTTCAGAATGGTGGCTATGTTGGAGGAAACATTAATGATAAAAAATATAAAAATTAAATTATTTTGAAAAGACCTCTTTTAGTTTGCAGCTGAGAGAGGTTTTTTTATTAGCCGGGAAATTATACCTAATGGTTTGCTGTGGATAATATTTATAGCTTCATAATTTTTGCTGTCAACAAAATTTAACCTTACTGTATTACAGATTGTCCGAAGAACATTTTGTTTTTTAAAGGAAAATGCAGAGATATCAAGAATTGTAAATTAGTTAAGTGTAGGGCTTTTCTTTTTTAAAAGCAGGATTTTTTGGAGTTACAGCTAATTCAAATAATAAGTATTTTAATTATAAATGTCACAGGAGATGATCAAAATGGAATTTTATTCTGAATTCAGCAAAAACTATGATAAAATTTTTCCACTCAATTCTAAAAAGCTTGAGCTGATAGATAATACATTTAAAGATTTGAAGGAAAAAAGAGAAGATATTAGACTTCTGGATGTCGGCTGTGGTACAGGGAGTTATGCTCTAGCTCTGGCTGAAAAGGGTTATCAGGTTCAGGCGGTTGATCTTGATGCAGAGATGATTTCTATAGCAGAATCCAAAATGAAAAAAGCCAGGATTAAAGTTGATTTTTATCGACTGGGAATGTTAAATTTGAGTAGAAAATTTAAATCAGCCAGTTTTGATGGAATTTATGTCATTGGCAATGTACTGGTTCATCTAAAAAAAGAGGAAATCAAAGAATTTTTGGCCCTGGCAGCAGGATTATTAAAAGAAAATGGGAAAATATTTATCCAGATAGTTAATTATCAGCGAATTCTGGAGTTGAATTTAGATGGTTTACCAACAATTTACAGCAAAGATGATTCTGTCCGCTTTGAGCGCAATTATGAATATGATAAAACCGAAAATATAATATATTTTAAAACTAAATTGATCGATCATTTTAATGATCAAATTTTATCAGAAAATAAAATAGAACTTTATCCACTCTGTAAAAGTGAACTGGAAGCGGATTTACAGGCAGCAGGTTTTAAAGTTGAAAATATATGGGGAAGTCCCGGTGGTGATCAGTATAGAGAATTAAGCTCAATACCTCTGATAATTACAACTCAAAAAAAATAAATTAAAGAACTCAGCAGAAATTATTTATGAACAAAAATAATTATGGTTGGCGTCTGGGATTTCTTGGTTTTTTAGGATTAGTTAGAGGTAATACAATTAAAGTCGGACATATTGGCAATGGTATTATGGGAGGAACAGCCGAAATTTTGTTTTAAAAGCAGGTAATGAGCTAAATTTATCGAATAATAACTTTAAAGAGCAATTAATTTTTATAATAAGGGGCAGATAGATGATTAATCACATACATATTCTGGGGCCGTCAGGTTCTGGAACTACAACTATCGGTAGAAAGCTGAGCAAAGAATACAATCTGGCTCATTTTGACGCAGATAATTATTTTTGGAAACCGACTGAACCACCATATCAGCATCTGCGTTCTATTGAGCAAAGACGCCGGCTGCTTGAAAAGGATCTTAAAAATGAATCAGGTTGGATTATTAGTGGTTCTTTTTGCGGCTGGGGAGATATTTTTATGGAAAAATTTGATCTGGTAATTTATCTCTGGACTCCAATAAATATCAGACTGCAGCGCTTAAAGAGTAGAGAACAAAAAAGGTTTGGAAGTGCAGTTTTACCGGGTGGGAAAATGTTTGAGCGGCATCAGAAGTTTTTAGATTCAGCTGCCAGATATGACTATGATCAGACAGAAATCAGAAATAAGAGAACTCACGAAGAATGGATGCAGAAATTAGAATGTCCTGTCTTAAAAATTGAAGGAGAAAAAACTGCAGCGGAAATTATGGAAGTTATTAAAAATAAAATTGAGGAACTGGAAAGTTAAATCTAACTGAAAATTATTAAATTATTTAATTGATAATTGAAGTTTGCTCTAAATATGGAGGGATAAAATGAGCAGTATTTTAGTTTTAACAAATGAAATATTTGATCTGCCCCAGAAAGCTGAAGCTGAGATTCGAGGAATTGCCCCGGAAATAAAATTTGATGTTGTAGAATCAAGCAGCGATTATTCTGAATTAATTAAAAAAAGTGAAATAGTATTTGGCTGGCCCAAAACAGATTTAGTTAAAAAATCTGAGAATCTAAAATGGCTGCACCTGCCCAGTGCAGGTGTTGATCGTTATGCCAATAAGGAAATTTATCAGAATCAGGATATTGTGCTCACAAATTCCAGTGGAGTTTATGGTAAGCCGATTGCAGAACATGTTTTTGCAATGATTATGGCCCACAACCGAAATTTAATTAATTATGCCTATGATAAAAAGGAAAAGAAGTGGCAGCGTAAAAATGAAATTAAAGATTTCTTTAATTCTACAGTTGGTATTTTAGGCCTTGGTGATATAGGCAGTACGATTGCAAGGAGAGCTAAAGCCTGGGGGGCTCAAGTTCTGGCTTTAAAAAGAACAGCGGCAGAGCTCCCTGATTATGTTGATCAGATTTATTTAAATAAGGATTTAAATAAACTGCTCAAAAGGTCTGATTATGTGATTTTAACTCTTCCGGCCACTCCGGAAACTAAGGGAATAATTGGTAGAAAAGAATTTAAAAGAATGAAAAATTCAGCCTTTGTGGTTAATATTGGCAGGGGATCACTGATTAAACAGGAGGAACTGGTTGAAGCTTTAGAAAAAGGCTGGATTGCTGGCGCCGGATTGGATGTAACTGAACCGGAACCACTACCGGAAACAAGTAAGTTGTGGGAAATGGACAATCTGATTTTAACACCTCATACTTCTGGCTTTTCTCCAACCAATGATCAGCGCCGTTTTGAAATTTTTAAAGATAATTTAAAAAACTATTTGAATCAGGAAGAATTATTGAATCAGGTAGATTTTGAACTAAAATATTGATTTATTAACTGCTCTTAACGGAGCAGTTATTTTGAAATTTAAAGCAGAAAAATTAATTTAAGTAAAGTCTAAAGATGATAATAATCAAAATTTAAATGCTATTAATATTCAGCAATAATGGAGGGAATAGTTAGTGCAGAAAATTAGATTTGGAATTAAAGAAAAAATGATTACTTTTATTTTAGTTTTGGTAATTTTAACAGTTTTAACTTTGGGTTTTTATTCTTTAAATAATTTAAGCAATACTCTTTATCAAGAAAAAGAAAATCAGGTCAGGGAGATGGTAAATTCGGCTCTGGGAGTTATAGAATATTATTATCAACTGCAGAGTTCTGGAGAATTAAGTCAGGATGAAGCTCAAAATAGAGCCGCAGCAGCAGTTGAAAAGATGACTTTTGGCCCGGGGAATCAGGATTATTTCTGGATTAATAATCAGCAGCCGGTGATGATTATGCACCCTTATTCTAAAAGCTTAGAAGGTGAAAATATCGGCTCGATTCAGGATCCGGATGGTAAATATTTATTTAGAGATATGGTAGAAGTGGTAAAAGAGAAGGGTTCTGGATTTGTAGAATATCAGTGGCAGTATTATGATCAGGAAGGGCGAGTTGAACCCAAGCTTTCTTATGTTGAGGGATTTGAACCCTGGGATTGGATTATTGGAACTGGAGTTTACATAAATAATATTAGAAGTTCTTATTTAGAACTCAGAAACCAATTTTTAATAATTGGAGCTATAATTCTATTGATTTCCTTAGTTTTAACTTATTTGATTGCAAATTATCTGGCCAGGCCAATTACACTGCTGACCTCGATAATTAATAAACTTTCAGACTTTGATCTTAGAGATGATAATAGTAAAGCTTTAAATAAGTACAGCAGCCGAAAAGATGAAATTGGATCAATTGCTGAGGCGCTTAAAGTCTTGAAAAAAAATCTGCTGGACTCAGTAACAAAAGAAGCAAATATTGCTGATAACCTGGCGGCATCGAGCGAGGAACTATCGGCAAGTAGTGAAGAAATGTCGGCCTCTGCTGATGAGGTAAGTAATTCTGTCAAAAAACTGGCTCAGGGAACTGTGGAACAAAATGATATGTTGAGTCAAACTGAGGAAAACATGTCAGAACTTGATCAAAAAATTGATTCAATCACAGAAAAAGCAGAAGTTATTAAAACTGAGGCAGAAGCAGCAGGAACTGAAATTGATAAAGGAAGTAAAGCTGTTAAAACTACTGCAGATCAGATAGAAGTAGTGGTAGATAATCAGCAGTCTGTTTTAAAAAGTGTAACAGAGTTAGATGAATTATCAGGACAGATAGGTAAAATTGTTGAAATTATTAATGGTATAGCAGATCAAACTAATCTTTTAGCTTTAAATGCAGCAATTGAAGCAGCTCGGGCTGGGGAAGCTGGTCGTGGTTTTAGTGTTGTTGCGGAAGAGATAAGAGAATTGGCCGAAGAATCTTCCACTGCTACAGATGAAATCAATAATTTAATTAAAGAGATTCAGAAAAAAGTTAGTGACACTACAGAAATGATGGATCAGTCTGAACAGGGGGTTAAAGCCAGCAGCCAGGCAGTATCCAGAGCTGAAAAGACTTTTGCAGAAATTGAAAAGGTTGTTCTTCGTTTGAATGATTTAATAACTGAAATTGCTGATAATTCTCAGGAAATGAAACTTAAAGGTAAAGATGTAAATCAGGCTGTGGAAAATATTTCAAAAATCAGTCATGAATCTGCTTCGATAGCGGAAGAAGTAGCAGCTGCCTCAGGTGAACAGAGTCATTCTACAATTGATATTGTCAAAGCTGCAGAAGATTTAGCAGAAATGGCTCAAAATTTAACTGTTATTACCTCTCGTTATAAAAGCTAACAACGATTTTTTAATGCCCGGACAAAAATTTCTTTTTGGCCGGGCATTTTAATTTTTATGGTTATAAACTGAGAGTGGAAAAGCCCTGCTAGTTCAACTTAGATGTAGTTTTTTATCAAATAAATTAAGAATCTTAGTTGACTTGTGGTCAGTTTTTTGCTATCCTTAATTGTGTCAATTAAATAAAGAGATAAATTTAGATTCGAATGGAATCTTATTAGAACAATTAAATCACCTGCTAAGGAGGAAAAATAATGTCAGTAGAAGATAGGGAAAAGTCATTAGAAGATAAAAAAGAAACAATTCGTCAGGGTGGCGGCCAGGCAAGAATCGAAAAACAGCATAAAAAAAATAAAAAAACTGCCAGAGAAAGAATTGAATACTTGCTGGATGACGGTACATTTAACGAATTGAATATGTTTGTGGAAAATCGCAGCACCTCTCTGGGTATGGATGAAAAAGACGTTCCAGGAGAAGGTGTTGTAGTTGGTTATGGAACAATTGAAGGCCGCCTGGTCTATGTTTATGCTCAGGATTTTACTGTAATGGGAGGTTCAGTCGGTGAAGCTCATGCTAATAAAATTTCTGAGGTAATGGACCTTGCTGTTAAAAACGGAGCTCCAGTAATTGGACTTAATGATTCCGGTGGTGCTAGAATCAATGAGGGGATAGATTCACTCAATGGATACGGAGAGATTTTCTACCGCAACACTAAAGCTTCAGGAGTAGTTCCTCAAATTACAGCAATCCTGGGTCCCTGTGCCGGGGGAGCAGTTTATTCTCCAGCGATAACAGATTTTATTGTGATGGTTGATCAGACATCTAAGATGTTTATTACCGGTCCCAGTGTTGTTAAATCTGTAACTGGCGAGGAAGTTTCAGCAGAAGAACTTGGTGGAGCAGCTACTCACAATGAAATTAGTGGAGTTGCACATTTCATGGAAGCAAATGAAGAAGCCGCCTTAGAAAGAATAAGAAAATTGTTATCTTACATACCAGATAATTTTGAGGAAAAGCCAGAAATAATAGATAACAGTGATAATCCTGGGAGAAGTACTGAGGAATTAAAAGAAATAGTAAATGAAAACCCCAAAAAAGCATATAATGTTAAAAATGTGATAGAAATTCTTGTTGATCAGGATAGTTTTATGGAGATCCAGCCGTATTTTGCTAAAAATGCAGTTATAGGCTTTGCTCGTTTAAACGGCCGCAGTGTTGGTATTGTAGCAAATCAGCCTCAGTTTTTAGCGGGCTGCTTAAATATTGATGCTTCAACTAAAATCGCACGCTTTATTCGTTTCTGTGACAGCTTCAATATCCCAATCATTTCTTTAGTTGATGTTCCAGGATATTTACCTGGAGTGGAGCAGGAATATGGTGGAGTAATCAGACACGGGGCTAAGGTGCTTTATGCTTACTCAGAAGCAACAGTTCCCAAGATTACATTAATTATGCGCAAGGCTTATGGTGGAGCTTATATAGCAATGGGAAGCCGTTCAGTTAGAGCTGATTTAGTTTATGCCTGGCCGATAGCAGAAATTGCAGTTATGGGTCCAGAAGGTGCAGCTAATGTAATTTATAGAAAAGAAATCGCAGCAGCCGATGATCCAGATCAGCTGCGTCAGGAAAAAATTGATGAATACAAAGATAATTTTGCCAATCCTTATATTGCAGCTAAAAGAGGAATGGTAAATGATGTGATTAAGATGGAAGAAAGCAGAAATAAATTAATCAATGGTCTGGAAATGATGATTAATAAAAAAGAAAACGCTCAGGCTAAAAAGCATGGTAATATTCCATTATAAAATAGTTTGAAAATCGATTTATAATTAGATTTATAATTATTTGACGTAACGTATTTAAAGTTGGGAGGAATTTGATGAATGTCTTAGGAGAAACACTGGAGATTACCGTAATCGGGCTTTCAGTTGTTTTTTTAGTACTGCTTTTATTAACCATTATCTTAAAGCTTCAGGGCTGGTTAATGGAAAGATTCTTTTTAAAGAAAAAAAAGGAAACTAAAAAGCAGACTAAAGAAGATGAGAGAAAAATAGAAAAAGAAAAAAAGATAAGAGCTGTTATTGCTGCAGCGGTAGATTCGTATCTTAAAGAGCATCCGGCAGGATTTATTAAACAGGAGGGTACAAATATGCAAAAATATAAAATTAAAATTGATGATGAAATATATGAGGTTGAAGTTGAGCGGGTTGATGAAGCTAATAATGAGATTAAGTCAATTAATAAGAGTTCCGGGCAGAGTAAAAGTAAATTTTCTACAATTTCTAAAAACACTAATAAGCAAACAGAAAAAAAGTCAGGGGCAAAAAAGAGAGCTGCTGAAATTAAGAGTACAGAAAAATCGGTAACTACTTCCGGAGATTCAGAAGATGGAGTAGAAATTAAAGCACCGATGCCGGGTCAGATTTTAATGCTTGCTGCTGCCGAAGGAGATGAAGTTCAGGAAGGCCAGCATCTGGCAGTATTAGAGGCAATGAAAATGGAAAATGATATTACAGCACCAAAAGCTGGTGTAATTAAAGAGGTATGTGTCAAAGAAGGTAAAGAAGTTAATTCAGGAGATAATTTATTTATTATAAATTAACAGTAAAAGGACGGTGTACTATTTGTGACAGATAAAATAATATTATTTTTACAGGCAAGTGGTTTTGCTCAATTTAGCTGGGGTCATGTTGGAATGATAATCATTTCAGCAATCTTAATGTATCTTGCGATATTTAAAGAATATGAACCCCTTTTATTATTACCAATTAGTTTTGGGATTTTCCTATCAAATATACCGGGAACAGGATTAATGTCAGGTCCAACAGCTGAAACTGTTGGCGGCTTACTGCATTATCTTTATGAAGGAGTTAGACTGGGAATTTATCCCCCCTTAATATTTTTAGGAATTGGGGCAATGACCGATTTTGGTCCTCTAATTGCTCAGCCAAAAACTATGCTGCTGGGAGCAGCTGCTCAGCTGGGGATATTTACTACTTTTTTGGGTTCTAGATTATTAGGATTTAGTCCAGCAGAAGCCGGCTCAATTGCGATTATTGGTGGTGCGGATGGCCCAACATCTATTTATTTAACTTCATTATTATCACCACATTTGTTGGGGCCGATAGCAATTGCAGCTTACATATATATTGCTCTGGTACCATTAATTCAGCCGGTAATTATTAAGTTTTTTACTACTAAAGAGGAAAGAGCAGTAGAGATGGATCAGATGCGTAGAGTTAAAAAGATTGAAAAATTAATTTTTCCAATTTTAGTCTCATTAATTGTGGGCTTAATTGTACCCCAGGCTTTATCGCTGGTAGGAATGCTGATGTTGGGAAATATATTAAAAGAAAGTGGAGTTACTAAAAGACTATCAGATACTGCCAGCACTGCAATGATAAATATTGTTACAATTCTCTTAATGTTGAGTGTTGGTGCCAGTCTAAATGCTGAACAATTCTTTACTCTTCAGTTTATTTCTATAATTGGACTCGGCTTATCTGCTTTTGCTTTGAGTACTTTTTCCGGTTTAATGATGGGTAAGTTAATGTATTACCTGACAGATGGTAAAATCAATCCAATAATTGGTGCGGCTGGAGTTTCAGCAGTGCCTGAGGCAGCTAGATGTTCTCAAAAACTTGGTAATGAGGCAAATCCAGGTAATTTCTTATTAATGCATGCTATGGGACCAAATGTTGCAGGAGTAATTGGTTCGGCAGTTGCAGCGGGAGTACTGTTATCTATTTTAGGATAGTTATAATTAAATTAAAGATTAGGCCGGCAGTTTAACTGCCTGCTTAATTTTTAAGAAAATTATTCATAAGATTGAAATAAATAAACTGGTAATTGTATTACAAATTTAGTTTAACATAAAATTTGCTTTCAAAATGCAGACAATATAGTCTGCAGGTGATTTATTATTTAAAACCCTGTCAGCTGAAGCAGGGTTTTTGCAATTTATAACGAAATATAGTCTTAAGAGTTAATATATTATTTTAAAATAGATATTAGAACCTACATTTGCTTTAGGATTTGATTCTATTTTTTTAATTAAAGAATAATTGGGGGTAAATATTATGTTAAAAGATGAAAAGCTAAAACATTTAAAAGGCAGATTGAATAATGTAACTGAGGAAGTTGTTTTAAAAATGCTAAGAGATATGCTGCAGAGAAAGGAATTTGAAGATGTTTGTAAAGATGAAGACTGTCTGCTGGATATGGCAAGCTATGCTTTAAACCGTTTGCCAGCTAAATATGTAGCTACATCTAAGGGAGAAGTTTATTCAAAAACTGAGGAACTTGAACAGCAGCATTCTGTTGATCTGCTTTCAGTAGTCACCAGAGCAATTAAAGTTGTATCCGAAAATGACAACCATGATAATCATTAATTTGCTTATATCTTTTGCTACTTTAGAATAAAAATAGTGTTAGGAGAGATTTATATGTTCGATGAACGTTATTTTAAAATTGGCCGTGGAATAATCATCTTACTTGTTATTATATTTTTAGCAGGACAGATACCATATTTTACAGCACCTTTGACTTCTGTACTCAGTTTTATACTGCTGCCGCTGTTATTTAGTACTTTTTTATATTATCTAATGCGGCCTCTGGTTAGATTTTTGCATAAATGGATTAAAAATAAAGCATTATCAATAGTGATCTCGTTTCTGGTTGTGACTGCTATCCTAACCATTGTGTTTTATTTTGGAGGCAGCATTATTTATAATCAGGGTAAGGAATTGAGCCAGACCTTGAGTGGAAATTATGACTATATTTATAATTTTATTCTGGGAATAATTGAAAGTTTAAGAGAATATATTAATATTGATCAGGAATTTTTAGAAGAGTTAAAATTACGGCAAAGAATATTTTCTTATGCTAATGATCTGGCTCAGCAAATCTCTTCTTATAATTATATGGGAATTTTTAGTTCGATTACTAACTTTGGCTTAATAATAGTCTTAATCCCATTTGTTTTATTTTATTTACTTAAAGATGACCAAAAATTATTTAGTAATATGATGACAATTGTGCCAGAAGCAAATAAAAGAAAAGTTGAAAAACTGGCGGTGGAAATTGATCACTTAGTTTCAACATTTATTAGTTCACAGGTAGTGGTTGCTTTTTTTCTGGGCTTAGTAATGTTCACCGGATTTTTGATAATTAGACTCCCTAATGCAGCTGTGCTGGCATTTATTGCCATGATAACCTCTTTAATTCCGATTATTGGGCCTTTTTTTGGCAGTCTGCCTGCTGTATTTGTCGCTGCGACAAATAGCTGGTTTTTGTTTTTAGGGGTATTAATAACTATTGTGATAGCGCAGTATTTGGAAGGCAATGTAATCAGACCACTGGTTCAGGGTAGAAGACTGGAGATTCATCCCATTGTTGTTTTATTTGTTGTTTTATCAGGAGTTTATTTATTTGGTTTTATCGGAGCTTTAACAGCAGTTCCTTTATATGTAGTTTTAAGATTGCTGTTTAGAAAAAAATATATTGAATAGTCTGTTGTGTTGGTACCGGGCACCTGGATAAATTTACCTTTTAATTTTAAATTTCCCAGGTGCCCGGTACTCTTTTTTATGTAAATTGAGTTACTTTTTCAGCTAAAACCTTGACTAAAGTTGAGTAATGTTGTAGGATATAAATAGCAGTATGCTGAGCAGATAACTTTAATAAAGGAGATGACATAGATTATGGATAAAAAATTGCTTAAAATTTGTAATCTGGAATCAAAAGTTGAAGAAGAAAAAATATTAAATGGAATTGATTTAGAAGTTAATAAAGGTGAAATTCATGTAATTATGGGTCCCAATGGAGCTGGAAAATCAACTCTAGCAAATGTTTTGATGGGTCACCCAGAACACAAGATTATAAAGGGAAATATCGAATTTGAAGGTGAAAACATTAATCAACTTGCTGTTGATAAAAGGGCCAAGAAGGGGATTTTCTTATCATTTCAATATCCTCAGGAAATTCCAGGAGTAACCGTGGAAAATTTTCTGCGGACTGCTAAAACTGCAGTTAGCGGAGAACAGCAGAGTATTTTTGACTTTAAATTTCTTCTGGAAGAAAAAATGAATCTGCTTAATATTGATCAATCATATGCAGATCGCTATTTAAATAAAGGCTTTTCTGGTGGAGAGAAAAAGAAAAATGAAATTCTGCAGATGGCAGTTTTAGAACCAAAACTTGCTATTTTAGATGAAACTGATTCTGGACTGGATGTTGATGCAACCAAGACTGTTGCAGAAGGAATTAAAAAACTGGCTTCTGAAGATAATGCAATGATAATAATTACCCACCATAATAAGATTTTAGACTATCTAAAACCTGATTATGTACATGTGCTGGTTGATGGTAGAATTGCCAAATCAGGGAATATGGAGCTGGCAGCAGAAATTGAAAAAGAAGGTTTTGCCAGATATAAAGAAGAAGCTTTAGATGAGAGTAATTCTAAAAGTAACTGTTAGTACAGATTTTTAGCTGTCACTCTGTCTAGCAAATTGATCTGGGGAAATTAAGTATTTTTAAGATAGATTTAAATGTTTTGAGAACAGGGAGGTATTTTAGATGGGCGAAAAGACAGAAGTCAATGACATTGACCGCAGTCTGCATGAAGAAAAAAATGTAGCAAAACATCGTTATCAATCTGCTAAGGGGTTAACTCCTGAAGTAATAAAAGAAATTTCTAGAGAAAAAGATGAACCAGAATGGATGCTGAAATTCAGGTTGAAAGCCTTAGAAATATATAAGAATAAAGAGGTTCCCACCTGGGGAGCCGATATTTCTGATTTAGATATGGATAATATTATTACCTATGTCAGGCCAGATGCTGATCTCCAGAGTGACTGGGATCAGGTTCCGGAAGAAATTAAGAATACCTTTGATGCTCTGGGAATTCCGGAGGCAGAAAAGGAATCTTTAGCCGGGGTAGGTGCTCAGTATGATTCTGAGGTTGTTTACCACAATCTAAAAGAAGAAATGGTTGAACAGGGCGTTGTTTATATGGATATGGAAAATGCTGTTAAAGAACATGAGGATTTAGTCAAACAACACTTTATGAAATTAATCACACCTAATGATCACAAATTTTCAGCTCTGCATGGAGCTGTCTGGTCAGGTGGATCATTTGTTTATGTTCCAGCAGGAGTAGATGTAAATATTCCTCTCCAGTCTTATTTCCGTCAGAATGCACCTGGCTCAGGTCAGTTTGAGCATACTCTGATTATTTTGGAAGAGGGAGCAAATGCTCACTTTATTGAAGGCTGCTCAGCCCCAAAATATTCGGTTAATAATCTCCATGCAGGTGCTGTAGAATTATTTGTAAATAAAGGTGCCAAACTTCGCTATAGTACAATAGAGAACTGGTCCCGTAATATGTATAATTTAAATACCAAAAGAGCTTTAGTAGAAGAAGATGGCGTTATTGAGTGGGTTTCTGGTTCTTTTGGCTCAAAAGTATCAATGCTTTATCCAATGAGTATTTTAAAAGGAGCCAGAGCTAGAGCAGAGTTTACTGGGGTTACTTTTGCCGCTGAAGGACAGTATTTAGATACCGGGGCTCAGGTAATTCATGACGCTCCAAATACAACTTCAACAGTCAATTCGCGCTCGATTGCTAAAGATGGCGGCCATGCTTATTACCGCGGCCTGCTTAAAGCAACTAGAAATGCTCATGGAGCAAAAGCTTCCGTTTCCTGTGAATCGCTGATGCTGGATAATGAGTCGAAATCAGATACTTTACCGATTATGAAACTGCAGACTGATGATATTGATATCGGCCATGAAGCAAAGGTTGGACGAATTAGTGAGGAAGCTGTTTTCTATCTGATGAGCAGAGGAATCAGCGAAGAGGAAGCAAAGGCCATGATTGTCCGCGGCTTTGTGGAGCCAATTGCCAGTGAATTACCATTAGAATATGCAGTTGAATTAAATAATCTAATCAACCTTGAACTCGAAGGGACTATAGGATAGGTGATATGAGATGTACAATAAAAAATTAGTAGATAATTTAACCACCGGCCAGTCAAAACTATTAAGCAGCAGAAGAAGAGAAAGTTTTGATCATTTTAAATATTTGGCTCAGGGTGATTATAAGCGAATAAATTTAATTGACTATCAGTTTCCAGAATACAATCCTTATAATAAGGAATATTTAAAAGAAAAAAAGGGTCAGGATGAGCTGCTGATCAAAAGAATGACAGATAATCTAAATAATGAAGAAGAAATTTTAAATTATCTGGATCAGTTTAAAGATAAAAAGGTCAAAAAAGGTAATCAGGGGCTTGATGCCAAGTATCTGACGATGGCCGAAGCATTTTACAATACTGGTCTTTTTATTAAAGCTCCAAAAAATGTTAAATTAAAATTACCAGTTGAGATTTTTTATCAACTTGATCAGGAAAATCCTGTTTTAATTGATAATAATTTAATCGTGGCTGAAGAAAATTCAAGCCTAACGGTAGTTTTTGACTATAGAATGCAGGATCAAAACTTAGAAGCTTTTCATAATGGTTTAACCAGAGTAATTGTTAAAGATAACGCTGTTTTAAATATTGTTAAGGTGCAGCGTTTTAATGATCAGAGTGATAACTTTGACAGTAATATTTCTCTGGTTTCCAATCAGGGAGAGCTAAACTGGATTCCAATTGAACTGGGCGGCAGAAATTCAGTTACTAATAATGAAAACACCCTAATGAATGCCGGCAGCAGAGCCAGCATAAGTTCAGTTTATTTTGCTGACGGCGACCGCAAGCTGGATCTAGGATTTAAAATGAATCATCAGGGACGCCACAGCAGCAGTAAAATTGAAAGCAAAGGTGTTTTGAAAGATAGGGCTCAGAAAGTTTTTAGAGGTGATTTATATTTTCAGAAAGGTGCGGGCCAGGCAAAAGGATCAGAAAAGGAAGAGGTTCTGCTTTTAGATAAAACAGTTGATTCTGATTCCATACCAGCATTGTTTTCTGAGGAAGATAATGTGGAGGGAGAACATGCTGTAAGTGCAGGCCAGATTGATGAACAGCTCTTATTTTATCTAATGAGCAGAGGTCTGACTAAAGCAGAAGCCAAACAGCTAATGGTAGAAGCTGCTTTTAACCCAATTTTTGCTAAAATACCTCTTAATGACCTTAAAGGAAGTGTTATTAATGATGTCAAAACAAGAATCCGCAGTTAAAGAAAATAAAAGTGACCAGAATTTTGTCGAAAAATATAAAGCTGATTTCCCAATTTTAAAGCAGCAGATTAATGGTAAAGATCTTGTTTACTTTGATAATGCGGCTACAACCCAAAAACCGGAAGCTGTTTTAGCTGCAGTGGATAATTATAACCGTACAATTAATGCTAATCCTCATCGGGGTGCTCACACTTTAAGTGTTCGCGCTACCGAAGCTTACGAAAAGGCCAGAGCTAAGGTCAGGGATTTTATCAATGCCGAAAAAGCAGAAGAAGTTATTTTTACCCGGAATACTACAGAATCCCTAAATCTGCTGGCAAATAGCCTGGAAGCTTTTGTTGAAGCGGGAGATGAAATTTTAATCTCTGTGCTTGAGCACCACAGTAATATTCTTCCCTGGCAGCAGCTGGCTGAGAGAAAAAATTTGAATTTAAAATTCTTATATCCAGATCAAAATTATAGAATTCCACTGGCAGAGCTTAAAGAAAAACTGACAGAAAAAACTAAGATTTTTAGCATCTCCCAGATGTCAAATGTGAGTGGGGTAATTAACCCGATTAAAGAAATGGCAGAACTTGCCCATCAAAAGGGTGCTTTAGTTGTTGTTGATGGTGCGCAGGGGGCTCCTCATATTAAGACTGATGTTAGAGATTTAGATGCTGATTTTTATGCTTTTTCCGGTCATAAGATGCTGGGACCAATGGGGATTGGTGTACTTTATGGAAAAAAAGATCTTTTAGATGAATTACCTCCTTTTCTAAAAGGCGGAGGTATGATAGAATATGTAAAAGAACAGGTTTCTACTTATGCTCCACTTCCTGAAAAATTTGAAGCCGGTACTCCCAATGTGGAAGGTGCAGTGGGTTTACAGGCAGCAATTGAATATTTAGAAGAGATAGGACTGGATAAAATTAAGGAACATGAGCTTGAATTAACAGCCTATGCCCTTAATAAAATGAAGAAACTGGACTATGTCGAGATAGCCGGGCCGCTGGATTTAGAAAATCGCGGTGGAATTATATCTTTTAATATTAAAGATGTTCACTCTCATGATTTGGCTACAATAGTTGACAGTGAGGGGATTGCTATCCGTTCTGGCCATCACTGCGCTCAACCGTTAATGCACTACTATCAGATTAATTCCACCGGGCGAATAAGTTTTTATCTCTATAATACAAAAGCAGAAGTGGACCGCTTCCTGGAATCACTGGAGAAAGTAAGGGAGGTTTTTGGTTATGGATCTTGATTCAGTTTATACAGAATTGATAATGGAACACAATAAAAACAGCCGCAATAAACATTCATTAGAAGCTGCAGATTTGAGTGAGCATGGTCACAATCCAAGCTGTGGAGATGATATAACTCTGGAGCTTAAATTTGATGGTGATACTATCAGCGATGCAGCTTTTACGGGCAGCGGCTGTGCGATTTCGCAGGCTTCAACTTCAATCATGATTGATTTAATTAAAGGTAAAAGCATCGAAGAAGCACTGGATCTTGTTGAAACTTTTATTGCGATGATCAAAAAAGATATAGAAGATCAGCAGGAATTAAGAAAGCTAAAAGATGCAGTGGCTTTAAAGAATATTTCTAACATGCCGGCCAGGGTTAAATGTGCAGTTTTATCCTGGCATACACTTAAAGAGGCTTTGAATGAGCGAAACTAAAATTTGAAAACTGATTTTAAAAACTTCACCAAAAGGTGGAGTTTTTACTTTACATAAAAGCAAATAATCTATATAATAATGATAATGAATCTCAATGACTTTCTTTCATGAATTTTTGTTTGCTTTTGTTTGTTTATGTTCATTTGTGTTCATGCACCGTGAACCTGTCGAATTTTGTCAATAACTCAATAAGTTTATAAGACTATAAGATGAGGTGGAAACAATGGAAAACAGAAAAAAAGGAATAACCTATATACTTTTATCGTCACTCTTTTTTGCGATGATGGCAGCTGCAGTTAAATTTTTAGGTGATATGCCGACAGCAGAAAAGATATTTTTTAGAAATCTAGTTGGTATTTTTATTGCCTTCAGTCTTGTCAAAAAAAGCGGCAGCTCACTGACCGGAAATAATAAAAAGCTTTTAATCTTACGCAGTATCTTTGGTGTTTTAGGAATTGCAGCCTATTTTTATGCCCTGGCAAATATTAAACTATCTGATGCAGTAATTTTAAATAAGATGTCCCCGTTTTTTGTAATGATCTTTGCAGCTTTATTCTTAAAAGAGAAGGTTAGCAAAAAACAGCTAATTGCTTTAGTAACAGCAGCCTTAGGCGCTATACTGGTAATTAGACCGGGTTTTGATTCTAATTTAATACCTTCTTTAATTGCTTTAATGTCCAGTTTATTTGCGGGAATTGCATATACAATAGTTAGACAGCTGCGCAAAACTGATTCAGCAGCTGCAGTAGTTTTTTATTTCAGTCTTTTTTCAACTCTGGCAATGATACCGTTTTTGCTCAGCGGTAGTTTTGTAATTCCTACAGCTATCCAGGCAGCAGCCCTATTAGCTTTAGGATTATTTGCAGCAGCAGCTCAGTTATTTATGACCAATGCCTATCGGCATGCAGAGGCGGGAGAACTTTCAATTTATACTTATGCGAATATTGTTTTCTCTTCAATTTTCGGACTGCTTTTATTTCAGGAGATGCCGGATCTATTTTCAGTATTCGGTGCTGTATTAATTATCTCAGCCGGTTATTTAAATTATCGGGCCAAGGAAAAAGAAGTGGCAGAGAAAGCAGCTGAATTAAAATTAAAAAAGGAAAAGCAGAAAAGTACTATCTAAAATAATAAATTATTTAATATTGCCCTCAGTTTAAACGCTGGGGGTTTGGTGATTTAGCGGCAAACATTGCAGAATGCTTTCTAAGAACATATAATAAATGTAGTTTATACATATTTTTATTAGCTAGGAAATTATACCTGATGGTTTGTTGTGGATAATCTTTATAGTTTCATAATTTCCGCTATCAACAAAATTTAACCTTACTATATTACAGATTGTCCGAAGGCCATTTTGTTCTTTTTGATTATAAATGGAGGGATCAGAGTGAAAGATATTAATACAATTTTTTTGGATGTTGATGGTACACTGACAGACGGCAAAGTTTATTTAGATAATGGCAAAAATGAATTTAAAGCTTTTAATGTTAAAGATGGTTTGATAATAGTAGCTGCGATAAAAATGGATTATGACGTGATAATCATGACCGGTCGGAAATCCGAAGTTGTAGCTCGTAGAGCAGCTGAGCTGGGAATAAAAGAATATTATCAGGGTGTTAGAAATAAAAAACAGGCTTTAGAAAAGCTGATGGAAGAAAAGGAAATTAATTATAGTAATTTAGCTTATCTAGGTGATGACTTAAATGATTTACCGGTAATGAAAGAGGCCAGATTTGCAGCTTGCCCGGCAGACGCTGCAGAAGAAGTTAAAGAAGTTTGTGATCTGATATCTAAATTTAACGGTGGTAATGGAGCAGTCAGAGAGATTTTAACTCATCTTTTAAAAACTAAAGGAGATTATTACAAAATAATAGAAAGTTTTACGGAAAAAGAAAATTAATTTCACTATACTGACAGGTACCCGGTACCTGTCGGTTTTGTAAATAAATGTCCAAATTTTATTTATTTTAGCTAATTATATTATAATTTGGCTCTTTGACAAATGTTGTGAAATCTAAATAGCACCGTTTGAATCAAGTTATCTCTTTATTTTTTTAAATTGCTCTTAAATACTTAGCAATGATAAAAATACTCGGCGTTTTAAGTTCTCAACTTTAGGAACACCGTAGCCAATTCTTTTAATCAATTTAATTTTATTGTTTAATCCTTCAGCAAATCCGTTGGTTATTCTGGTTCTGAAATAGTTAATTATATTTTCTTCCCAGTTTTAGACATCAGATGCTTGTAAATGAAATTGCTGGTATTTTCTATAATTATTTTAAAGATAGTAAATGCAGTTCTTTAACATCTCCACTTGATATTAAGCTGCAGGGATATGCACCTAAATTTAAAGAAGACCCAAATGTTGTTCAGCCTGATATAATGGTGATCTGTGATCCAGAAAATGTTGTAGACGATAAATACCAGGGAGTACCAGATCTTTTAGTAGAAGTTCTTTCCCCTTCATCCAGGAAAAGAGATCTTATTTTAAAGTTGAATTTATATTCAAAAAGTGGGGTTAAAGAATATTGGATCATTAACCCTGAAAATAAGAAAATAACTCAGTATGTTTTCACAGAGGATAGAGATATAGAAGCAGTAAATGATCTGCACCCGGATCAAGTTTTGGAATCTGAATATTTTGAGGGATTGGAGATTCAAGTGGACGAAATATTTTCTAAAATTAATTAAAAGCTATTGATAAATGCCATAAAAAAAGTGTATAATTAATTAAGTTGAGTACAATTGAATTATATAAAATTTAAATTGAGGTGAGCCAATGTCTGATTTTGAGAATTTAAAACTAGAAAATCAAATTTGTTTTCCCCTTTATGCTTTATCTCGGAAGGTGATTCAGTTATATAAACCTTTGCTGGATAAATATAATCTAACCTATACCCAGTACATTACAATGTTGGTTTTATGGGAAAAAGAAAATATTTCACTAAAAGAATTAGGAGAAAAATTATATCTTGATTCTGGAACCCTTTCTCCGGTGGTAAAAAAACTTGTTAAACAGGGACTGGTTGAAAAATATCGTTCTCAGGCAGATGAGAGAATTGTCAAACTTAGCTTAACTACAGCGGGCAGGGAAATGAAAAAAGAAGCAGTAGAAATCCCGGAAAAGTTATATTCTCAGTTTGAAGGCGATCCAGAAACTTTAGTTAAATTAAAGCATAATTTAGATCAGGTTTTAAGTCAATTTAGAGATGAGAGTTAAATCCTTTTCAGAAAGGGTTTAACTTATATTTTTGAATAATTGATTGTACACAATTTAATTTTATAAAATTAAAAGGAGAGATAACAATGAGTGTTTATGATTTTAAAGCAAATGATATTATGGGACAGGAAGTTGATCTGGGAGATTATGAGAGTAAAGTTTTAATGGTAGTGAGGCTCATCCCCCATTTAAATACTTAAAGAGTGAGACCGGATTTCTGCTGGGTGGAATAATTAATCGGTGTTATTCTGCACCTTCATTAATTGTAATGACTTCCATTTTTTCTACTGCCCTATCTACTAGTTTTTCAATTTCTAAATCTTCTTCTCCAAAGTGAATAGTATCAAGTTTGGGCTGAGTTGCCGGGTTATCCGGAACAAAAATAGTGCAGCAGTCTTCATGAGGTCTAATTGAGATCTCATAAGTACCAACTTTTTTTCCCAGAGCAATAATATCATTTTTATCCATTGTGATTAAAGGACGAAGAACTGGGAATTCAGCAACTTCATCAGATGAGCGCAGTCCTTCTAAGGTCTGGCTTGCTACCTGGCCCAGGCTTTCTCCGGTCACTAGAGCCAGTTCGTTATTTATTTCTGCCAGTCGGTTGGCAATTCTAATCATCATTCGGCGCATAATAGTTACAGTATATCTGCGCGGTGATTTTTTTAATATTTCCTGCTGGATTTCTGTAAAATAAGGAATTTGCAATTTTATTTCTCCACCATAACGGCTTAAAACTTTTGCCAGGTCGATTACTTTTTCTTTTGCCCGCTCAGAAGTATAAGGAGGAGAATCAAAATAAACAGCATTTAAAGATAAACCTCTTTTTAATCCCAGCCAGCCAGCCACCGGACTGTCAATTCCACCAGATAGTAGAAGTAATGCTTTTCCCGATGATTTAACAGGTAATCCACCCGGGCCAGCTTCTCGCCTGATGAAAAGATAAATTTTGCCCCTTCTGATTTCAACTTCAAAAAGATGTTCAGGCTGATGGACGTCAACACTGAGGGGAGTATCTGGACCTTCAACCTCTCTTAAAATCTCTCCCCCAAGTTCTCGATTGAGCTCAGGACTTTCAATCGGAAAAGACTTATCTGCTCTGGTAGTTTCCATTTTAAAAGTAGTCGGATAGTTCGAGACTTCGGATTTAAAAAGCTTAACCGCTTTATTTTTTAATTTTTCAAAATCCTGATCATCAAAATCAGCTATTTTTTTGCCAATTCGCAATCTCTGAGCCGGACTTAAAGAGATGATTCCCGGCACATTGACCAACCTCGCAACAATCTTTTCAATCTGATCACTTTCTGCATAAAGAAAAATCCGCCCGTAAACAGTGCTGATTTCAAAATTTCCCAGGTCAGCTGCTGCCCTTTTAATATTTGAAACCAGCTGGGAAATAAAATCGTTAATATTATCACCTTTCAGGCCAATTTCTCCATAACGAATAATTATTAAATCATACAAATTTTTTCACCTCATTAAAAAAATTTTAAAAATTCTATCTGTTCTTTTAAAGTTCTTATAAAATAATCTAAATCATCATTTTTAATTTCGTTATTTAAACTTACCCGCAGAGCACTCTCACTTCTTTGTTGAGAGAGACCGCAGGCATTGATAATTCTGCTTCCCTTTTTACTGGAAGAACAGGCTGATCCGGTTGAGATATAGATTCCCTGATTTTCCAGTGCATGCAGCATAGTTTCTCCTTTGATACCAGGTAAAGAAAAATTAATAATATGAGGAGCTCCAGCTGCTGGAGAATTAATTACTACTTCTTCAATTTTCTGCAGAGAGTTCAGCAGATATTTTCTTTTTTTGGCTAAATATTGATCAGCGTTTTCTGCTGTTGAAAGCTGAGGTAGTTTTTTTACTGCCTCCCCCAGTCCAGCAATCCCCGGGATATTTTCTGTTCCGGAGCGCAAGTTTCTCTCCTGCCCCCCACCGTAGACCAGAGGTTTTAAATTAGTGCCCTTCTTAATATATAAAGCACCTATTCCTTTAGGACCATGGATTTTATGACCACTAATTGAATAAAGATCGACCGGCCACTGGCTTAAATTGCTGTATATTTTTCCAAAGGCCTGAACTCCATCTACATGAAAAAAGCTGAGTGGATTTTTTTCTTTAATAGTTTCAGCAATTTTTTTGATGGGCTGAATAGTCCCCAGCTCGTTATTAACCTGCATAATGCTGACCAAAATTGTTTCTTCGGTAATTAAATTTATCAAATGTTCCAGGTCAACATGTCCTCCCCGATCAACATTAACTGAATCTACCTGCCAGCCTTCACTTTCTAAAGCCTTAAAAAGTTCAGCTGCAGAAGAATGTTCAATGGGGGAAGTAATTAGATGTCTGCCCCGATTCCCATATGCTTTTGTTATTCCTCTAATGGCCAGATTGTTGCTTTCTGTGCCGCCAGATGTGAAGATGATCTCTTCTGATCTGACGCCAAGATAGTCAGCTATAGTTTTTCTGCTGTTTTTTAAAATCTTTTCTGATTTCAGACCAAAACGATGCAGAGAAGACGGGTTTGCATAATTATTCTCTAAAGCATCTACTACAGCAGCTGTTACTTCCGGCAGTGCTTTAGTAGTTGCCGCATTATCTAGATATATTTCTTTTTCCATTAGACTCACTCCTAATTTTTAACACTAACTTTTATTATACCAGTATTGGGTAAATAAATAAACCGCTAAGCTCAGAAATTTAAAGAAAAGATTATTTTGATTTAGCTATTCTAATTTAATCTAAGTTTTTCTGGCCTTATTTTATTTTTTTAATTCTAGTGATATAATAAAGGTTGAACTATAATAATTATATTTTTATTGAAACTTATAATCAATTAGGAGGAAATAACTTGCGTTTAATAGATACTCATGCTCATCTTGATTTTGATGATTACAATCAGGATCGAGAAGAAGTTTTCAAACGAGCCCAGAAAATCGGAGTAGAAAAGATAGTTAATATTGGTGCAGATCTGGCGGGAAGTTACCGGGCGGTTGAACTGGCAGAAAAGCATGATTTTGTCTATGCTTCAGTTGGAATTCACCCCCATGAAGCAGATACAGTTAATGAAAAAAGTCTGGCCGAAATTAAAGCTCTTGCAGCTTCACCAAAGGTTAAAGCAGTTGGAGAATGCGGCCTTGATTTTTATTATGATAACTCCCCGCGAGAAATTCAAAAAGAAGCCTTTAAAAAACAGCTGCAGCTGGCCCTGGAGCTTGAACTGCCGGTGGTTGTCCATTCTCGGGAAGCAGCAGCAGAAACTTTGGAAATATTAGACCAGACTGCTGACTTCGCTGAAAAATTAATTTTTCACTGTTATGCTTACGGCCCCAGTGAAATCGAAGAAATAATAAAGAGAGATTATTATGTAGCCTTTGGTGGCTTAATTACCTTCAATAGTGCTCAGCCGATCAGAGATGCTTTAGAGAAAATGCCTTTAGATAGAATTTTACTGGAAACTGATGCTCCCTATCTGACACCAGCACCTCACCGGGGTAAGAGAAATGAACCAGCTTACCTGGAACATATTGTTGAAAAAGCAGCTGCAATTAAAGGGGTTAGCGCTGAAAAAATGGCAGAAATCACGACTGAAAATGCTGAAAGAATTTATAATTTTTAACTTGGAATTAAATTTCAACAAAAATTAAGCGGGAGGAATCCAAAATGAAAATAGGGATTATCGGACTGGGAGATATTGCTCAGAAAGCATATCTACCTTTAATTACTCAGCTGGAAGAGGTAGAGCCATATTTTTGCACTAGAACTGAAAGTACTCTGCAGAGGCTGGGGAAAAAATATCGGGTTGATCAGCTTTATACCTCTCTTGATCAGTTACTAGCTGAGGATCTGGATGCAGCTTTTGTTCATGCTGCTACAGAAGCTCATTATCCGTTAGTAAAAAAACTTCTAAAAAATAAGATAGCTACCTTTGTTGATAAACCAATAACTTATCACTTAGAACAAACCGAAGAACTGATCAGGCTGGCCAAAGATCAGAATACAATTTTGATGACCGGTTTTAACCGCCGCTATGTGCCAACCTATCGTTCGCTTTTAAAAATTAAAGATCCTAAAACAATAATTATGGAGAAAAATAGGACTGAGCTTCCAGGTGAGCCGCGCAGCTTTGTTCTTGATGACTTCATTCATGTTATTGATACTATTTCATATCAAATGGGAGAAGTTGAGCTTGACCAGCTTGAAGTTAGTAAGACTGAGAGAAAAAACAAACTAGTTCAGCTAATATTAACTCTTAAAAATGGAGAAAATACTGCCATTGGAATAATGAACCGTGATAATGCGGTTACTGAAGAGAGCCTTGAAGTTATGGGTTTTAAAGAGAAACAGAAAATCAAGAATATAACTCAAATTATTGATTACACTGACGGCGGGGAAAAAACATCGCAGACAGCAGGTTGGAATAAGATGGGCTATGATCGTGGTTTTGTTGATATGATAAATGAATTTTTGGCAAGAGTTAAAAAAGGAGAGAATAATAAAAAAGAGCTGGCTGCAGATTTATTGACTCACCGTCTGGCAGAAAAAGTAATTGAAGCTTAAGCTCCAGCAATTATTTAAAGCTTTAAGCATCTATCTTTATCAGAGCAACAATTATTGCCTGGATAGAGCAGATATGATAAAATTATAACAAATAATATATTAAGGATGATTTAAAATTAATATGAAAAATAAAATTGCAACACCATCGGAAACAAAAAAGATTCTCCGCGAACACAATCTTAATTTAAAAAAGAGCCTTGGTCAGAATTTTCTAATTGACTCAAATATCATTGATATAATTACAGCAGCAGCAGATATTAAAGGTGATGAATTTGTAATTGAAATTGGCCCTGGTATTGGTTCTTTAACTCAGGCTCTGCTTGCTAAACTTGATAGCGGTAAATTGCTGGCAGTAGAAAAAGATGCTGCTATGGTTGAAGTTTTAAAAGATATTTTTGCCGGTCAGGAAAAACTTGAGCTTTTAAACGAGGATGCACTCAAGATCAGCTGGGAAGAAACTGCAGCTAAATACAACCCGCAAGAGAGGAAGATAAAGCTAATTGCTAACCTTCCTTATTATGTCACCACTCCAATAATTATGGGAGTTTTAGAAAGCGAAATTGAACTGGAGCAGATGGTTTTTATGGTGCAGAAAGAGGTTGGAGAAAGAATCTGTGCTGGCCCGGAAACCAAAAAATTTGGTTCTTTAAGTGTGGCGGTTCAGTACCACATGCAGCCAGAGATTGTACACCAGGTGCCTTCCTCAGTCTTTATACCCCAGCCTGATGTAGATTCAGTTATTGTCAGTCTCTCACCCTATGAGGAAAATATTTATCAGGAAGAGGTAATCAATAAAAAATTCTTTTTTCAGGTTGTAAAGTCTATTTTTCAACAGCGGCGTAAAACCTTACGCAATAGTTTGAGCAAATCAGCTGTAATTGCTCTTGACCGTGATCTTGTAACTAAGGCTTTAGAGGATGAAGGTATTGGTCTTAAAAAACGGGGAGAAAAACTTTCGATATCCGAAATGATTTCTATCAGCAACAGGATTTATAAAATGAGAAAAAATAATCAATAAAATATTATTTCAAATATATTTATCAAATCCCGGAAGGAGGCAGAAAAGTGGTTAAAGTAGAGATATGTGTGGGCAGCCACTGCTCACTTGTAGGAGCTTTAAATATTTTAGAGACTCTAGAAGAGCTGCAGGAAGAATATCCAGATCAGCTGAAAATTGAAAGAGTTGAATGTATGGACAGGTGTGGAGATATTAAGAATGCTCCGGTAGTTAAAGTTGATGATGATCTTATCACCTCAGCTCAGACTCAGATGGTAATCAGTAAAGTAATGGAGAGGATAAAATGAGCAAGCTAAAGGGTATTTATACAGATATTGTAAAAATCCGACGGATGGTCTTTGCGGAGCTGGCAAGACTGGCTCTCAAAGATGCAGAATGCGAAGAATTTGATAAAATTCCATATAGAATTATTGATACTGAAGAAGCTACATACCGTTCCAGTATTTTTAAAGAAAGAGCAATAGTTGCTGCTCGGGTTCGGATGGGCCTCGGAATGGATTATGAAACAAATCAGGAGCATAAACTCCTTTCAGAGGGAATTAGAGATTTTCTAAAAAATGATAATCAGCTGAAAGAACCGCTGGTAAATGTTATTCGTTTTGCCTGTGAAAAATGTCCAACTAACGCTCATTTTGTAACCAATAACTGCCGCAAGTGTCTGGCTCATCCCTGCAGTATTGTCTGTCCTGTAGATGCGATTACCATTGAAGAACATGCAGCAGTAATTGATCAGGAAAAATGTATCAACTGTGGTAAATGTAAAGAAGCCTGTCCTTATGAGGCGATTGTTAACTATGAGCGTCCCTGTGCTGCAGCCTGTGGAGTTGATGCTATTGAAAGTGATGACTATGATCGGGCTAAAATAAATCAGGATAAATGTGTCAGCTGTGGCCAGTGCATTATTGCCTGCCCCTTTGGCGCCATTGCAGATAAATCTATGATTTTTCAGCTATTAAAATCGATTAAAAGAGGAGAAGATGTGCGGGCAATTATTGCCCCTTCTTTTGTTGGACAGTTTGGTCCTTTAGTCTCTGCTGAAAAAATTGTAGCTGCCTTAAAAGAGCTGGGGATGAAAGAGGTGCGTGAGGTTAGCCTGGGTGCTGACTTTGCTTCTCTGCATGAAGCAGAATTATTTGCAGAAGATATTCCGGAAAAACAACCCTATCTGGGAACTTCCTGCTGTCCTTCCTGGACTTATGTTGCTGATAAACATGTTCCTGAAGTTAAAGATAATATTTCTGAATCCAGTTCACCCATGATTTTTGCAGCACAATCTGTCAAAGAAAATAATGAGGACAGTAAAGTTGTATTTATCGGTCCCTGTGTTTCCAAAAAATTAGAGGCCTTAAGTGATAAAGTTAAAGAAGAAGTGGATTTTGTAATTACTTTTGAAGAACTGGCAGCTATTTTTGTAGCAGCAGATATTGAGCTGACAAAAGTGGATGCCGAAGAAGAAATTAGAGATGCTTCCTATTATGGCCGCGCTTATGCTAATGCTGGTGGAGTAGCAGAGGCAATCCGGCAGAATTTAAAAGAAAAATATAATATTAATCCTCCAATAACTAAGGCGGATGGACTGGCAGATTGCAAAAAAACCTTGATCAAAGCCAAAGCAGGAGTTTTAGATGGACATCTGATTGAAGGAATGGCCTGTGAGGGCGGTTGTGTTGGTGGGCCTGGTACTTTACTGGCAACCAAGCGGGGAGCAAAATATGTTGATAAATTTGCCGGTGAGTCGCCATATAAATTTGCTTTTGAAAATGAAAAACTGAATAAAAAAGAGAAAAAAGAATAAATATGTCCTTAGAATCATCTCTTATGATTAGTCCTTATAAGAGTTATAAGTTTTGCTTAAATGAGCAACTTATGATATAATTATTTTTGAATTGTTTTCAAAATGAGGTGAATCTGAATGGAAGAAAATGTTTTGGATAAAATTAAAGAAGAAGTAAAATCTTTTGTCGGCCACCGAGTAAGTGTTAAAGCCAATCGTGGCAGAAGAAAAGCTGTAGAAAAAGAAGGAGTTTTAGAAAAAACTCATGAGAATGTCTTTGTAGTCAGGATCAAAGATCACAATCAAATTAGGCGGCTGTCTTATACCTACTCAGATCTTTTAACAGATGATGTAGTTGTTAAATCTAAAGATGATGAGGTAAAGATAGGTGTTTAATTTTAGATAGAATATATAAATTTAATAGCAGTCGGTGGCGGCTGCTATTTTTTCCTGTTATTTTAACTGAATTCTGAAAAAAGAAAATCTTTTAGTAAACTAGTTTTTAAGATTAATGAAATAAGTTTATAAGTGAATAACAGGGTAATCTTAAAAAAATGAAAGGAGAGATAGCTTTGGGAATTGATATGGCTATAGGTTTACTCGGTGGTCTGGGGCTTTTTATCTACGGAATGAAACAGATGAGTGAAGGTCTCCAGAAAACCGCCGGGAAAAGACTGCGTCATTTCTTAGCAGCAATGACTTCAAAACCAATTATGGGGGTTGGAGTTGGAACAATTATTACTGCTATTATTCAGAGCAGTAGTGCTACTACAGTTATGGTTGTAGGTTTTGTTAATGCGGGGTTAATGACATTATTTCAGTCAGTTGGAGTAATAATGGGTGCCAATATTGGTACTACTATAACCGCACAGTTAATTGCATTTAAACTTGGTGATTATGCTTTTCATGCGATAGCAATTGGTGCTTTTACATATTTATTTTCTAAAAGTAAAAAGTTTCAATATATCGGGCAAGTTTTACTGGGATTTGGTCTTTTATTTTTAGGTTTGGAAACTATGGGGGATACAATGGAACCCCTCAAAGATTCAGTTGTTTTTGTTAACTGGATGGAGAGTTTTGCTCAGTATCCAATTTTAGGAGTTTTAACAGGTATATTTGTTACAGTTGCTGTTCAGAGTAGTTCAGCTTCCTTTGGTATTTTGTTAGGTCTGGTTACAGCAGGAGCGATTCATTACGAAGCTGCCATCCCAATTCTTTTAGGTAGTAACATTGGTACAACTGTTACTGCAATTTTATCTGCTATCGGAGCTAATTTGACTGCTAAAAGAGCAGCTGCAGCCCACTTTTTATTTAATGTTTTGGGTGCCAGTATTATGATAGCTTTTCTCTACATTATCCCCGACTTTGGAGTAATGATTGAAAACCTTATTTTAAGTATTAGTGGATTTTTTGGTCAGATAAATCCATCTGAAGAGAGACTTCTGGCTAATACACACACATTTTTTAATGTTTTAAATACATTCCTCTGGTTGCCATTTACAGGTTTTATGGTTTATTTAGTTAAAAAGATGATTCCTGGAGAAGATTTGACACTAAAAAGAGGAACTACATTTATTGATGAGAGAATGTTGAGTACTCCTTATGTTGCAATTGATCAGGTGAAGAAAGAAATTGTAGCAATGGGTGGAATTTCTCGCGATATGGTTTGTGAATCTGTAGATGGATTTTTAGATGGAAATGGCGACATTATTAAAAAGATTAGACGGCATGAGGATATTGTTAATGAGATGGAAGAAGAACTTTTACATTTCATTCAAAAAATTCCTCAGGCTCAATTGAATGATGTTGATATTAGAACTTTAGATAAGTATTTTGCAGTTGTAGATGATATTGAAAGTATTGCTGATGATGCTGATGATATTGCTGAATTAATAGAAAACCGCCTGGAAAATAAGCTTAAGTTTTCTTCTGATGCTCAGGCTACAATTCAGGAAGTATATTCTATTATCTGTGATGTTTTAGATAAGACATTAGAATTAATTGAAACTGACGACTTAGAAATTGCTGCTGAAATTTTAGAGGCAGAAGAGCGTCTTGATGAAATGCAGATTCAGTTTAGACATGAAAGCATCAGCAGAATCAAGGGTTCAGATAAAGACAGCTGTGACCCCAATTCTGGTATTATCCTTTTAGAACTGCTTGATGATCTAGAACATATCAGTGATCAGATGGCTGATATTGCTCACAGTATAATTGAAATTTATGAAGATGAGAATATTAGTAAAGATGTTCAGGATGTTGATGTAGTTTAATTTTACAAAGATTTAACATTAAAATAGCTTTATTTGGGTGGAGCCTCCTTTCTATAGGAGGCTCTTTTTGCTATAATGGAGAAAAGGGTTATTTTTAATTGGCCATAGTCTTCACGACGGTTTTCGTTGATAGCTAATTATGAGTTTTTTCTAACTCACTTCGTTCAAACAGGGAAAAAACTTTTCATAATTAGCTATACTCAAACCTGTTTCGACTAAAGTGCCAATTAAAAAAACTCTTTTCTCTGGGGGATACTTATAATTTGAGTTTGAATCTTAGTATAGCAAATTGCTTTGATGCTAGGTTAATAAATTATAATCAAAGCTATTCCGTCTGAAGTGCAAAATCAGATAAACCTTTTCTCGGAAGATAATTGGAGTTTGGATTTATACTTTAATTTAACGAATTGTTCTAATGATAGTTACATTGTAAATTTCTAACTCGCTGCGGTCCGACGCACCGCTGTGCTGGGTTATATTAAGGAGGTAACAATGGCAAAATCACTTTCTGAGATGTCACTGGAGGAGTTGTGGCAGCTTTTTCCCATTATTTTAAAAGAACATAATCCGGAATATAAAAATTGGTATCGGGAAGAAAAAGCAGGGCTTACAGAAGCTTTGCCTGCACCTTATATTAAACGGATCAATCATATTGGGAGTACTGCAGTGCCTGGACTGCTGGCTAAGCCAACTGTTGATATTTTGCTGGAAATAAGCAGAAAAGCTGAACTGGCAAAAGTTGAAGCTGAACTAAAAGATGCTGGCTGGACTCTGATGCATAGAAATGAAGAAGATCAAGGACTTAATCTAGTTTTTAATAAAGGCTATACTCCCCAAGGCTTTGCAGATCGGGTTTTTCACCTTCACTTACGTTATCCGGGAGACTGGGAGGAATTATATTTTAGAGATTATTTAATTGCTCACCCTGAGATAGCAGAAAAGTATGGAGAACTTAAGCAAAAATTAGAAAAAGAATATAAACATAATCGCGATGGCTATACTGAAGCTAAAACTGAATTCATTAAAAAACATACAGCTGAAGCAAAAAAAGAATTCCAAGAAAAGTATCTGCCAGAAGAAATATAAAATCTACAAATATTTCAAATAGATATGATTAAAATAAGAAATCCGGGAGGATTTAGAATGGAAAAGATTTTAGTTGTTGAAGATGAAAAAAATATACGAGAACTAATAAAATTCAATCTAGAAAATGCAGGTTTTGAGGTGCTGACTGCTGACGATGGCAGAGAGGCTTTGGAGCAGCTTTCAGATGAAATAGATCTGGTGGTTCTAGATTTAATGCTGCCCCAAATTGATGGGATGGAGGTCTGCAGGCGAATGCGTGGAAGTGAAGAACTGCGCCAGATCCCAATAATTATGCTGACGGCCAAGGGAGAAGAAGTTGAGAGAATTCTGGGTCTGGAAATGGGAGCGGATGATTATATGACTAAACCATTTAGTCCCAGGGAGTTGATAGCCAGAATAAAAGCGATTTTTCGCAGAATAAAGGAATTTAAAGCTGACACCAGTGAGTTAAAAGAGGAAATTATTGACTTAGGTGATTTGAAACTCGATATCCCCCGCCATGAAGTTATTTATCAGGAACAGAAAATTGTCTTAACCCCCAAAGAATTTGAGCTTTTACGTTATTTAATAATTAACCAGGGTCGTGTACTGAGCAGAGATTTACTATTAGAAAAGATCTGGGGTTATGAGTATGCTGGAGATACAAGGACAGTTGATGTACATATCAGGCGTCTGCGCAAAAAGATATCTTCAGACTATATAGCCACAGTAAGAGGGGTGGGATATAAGTTTGTTAAAATGGAATAATATTGGAATCAAAAACCGGCTTGTAATTATTTTTATAGTGATTCAGCTTTTAATTATTGCTTTTAGTTTCTATTATTTCAGTACCAATCATCGGGAATTTTACCTGGAGCAGGAAAGACTGAGTCTGGGACATTACAGCAAGTTAATTTTAAGTGATATTAAAGAAGATAATTTATTAAATAATCAGCCAGCACTTCAGGAAGAAACAGCAGAGTGGTCAGAAAATACGGAGACCAGGGTTACAGTGATTACTGCTGAGGGGGTCGTTCTTTCTGATTCTCATCATAATGTTCAGGCGATGGATAACCATAACGATCGACCGGAAGTAGTGGAGGCTGTTAATAATCAAAGGTCGGGGAGCTCAATTCGTTTTAGTGATACAATTGGTGAAGAAATGCTTTATTATGCGATTCCAATTTATGAAAATGACGAATTGCAGGGAACAATAAGGACAGCAAGGCCTTTGAGTTTTATCCGCAGTGTTTTATATGAAGATATTAAAAGTTATTTATTTTTCTTTATAATTTTAGCAGTAATTACTATTATTCTTGGCTGGCGTTTAACAAACAGTATAGTTAAGCCTCTGGAGACAGTTACAAAAACTGCGGCCAAAATTTCAGAAGGCGAACTTTCTGAACGAATACCGGTAAGAAAATATAATAGTGAGATTGAAAAATTGGCCCGAATGTTTAATTTTATGGCGGAAGAATTAGAAGAAAAAATTACGGAAGTCTCTCAGGAAAAAAATCGGATTGAAGCTATTTTAGAGAGTATGGTCGATGGAGTAATTGCAGTTGACAGGGAGGGGAAAGTTTCTCTGATTAATCCTGCTGCCCGCCGAATTTTTAATATTGAAGCAGAAAAAATTAAGGGGAAAGAACTAATCAGCTCGCTTTTCAGCCACCGAATTGATATGTATTTAGAGCGTGCATTTGATAAAAAAGAAAGTATCAGTAGAGAGATTAAATATAAAAATCCGGATGAAAAAATAATTCAGGCTACCTTTATTCCTCTGCTTGATGAAAAGGAAAATGTTAGTGGTGGAGTAATTGTGCTTACTGATATCACTGAGTTGAGGAAGTTGGAGACAGTGCGCAATGATTTTGTTGCCAATGTTTCACATGAGCTTAGAACACCTCTGACATCAATGGTTGGTTATTTAGATACACTTTTAGAAAGTAATATTGAAGACCAGGAAACAAGAGACAGATTTTTAGGGATAATTAAAGAAGAAACTGACCGCTTATCTATCTTAATTAATGATCTCCTTAACCTTTCAAAAATTGAGTCACAGTCATTTGACTTACAAAAAGATGATCCGAAAAAAGTATTAGACAAAGTAGTTAATTTGTTGAAAAAAAATGCAGCAGACAAAAAAATTGATTTTAAAGTTGAAATAGCTGATAATTTACCACTTGTATATATGGTGCGGGAGCAGATTAAACAGGTGCTGATTAATTTAATTGATAATGCAATTAAATATACTCCTGCCGGTGGAGAAGTTAAAGTTAAAGTTGAACATGAAGGTGATAAGGTCTATTTTTCGGTAAAAGATAATGGGATGGGAATTCCAAAAGCTGATCAGGAAAGGATTTTTGAAAGGTTTTATAGAGTTGATAAAGCCCGCAGTCGTGCTCTGGGGGGTACTGGTATTGGCCTTTCAATTGTTCGCAATATTGTTAAACAGCACGGCAGTGATATTCAGGTTAAAAGCCGTGAAGGAGCCGGAAGTGAGTTTACATTTTATTTGAAGATGGCGGAATAAATTATTTGGACCCGGTACAGGTGAATAAAAACACAAAGTTAATTTGATTTTTGCTTTGGACGTTAAGTAAAGATTATTATCTAAAATATTTTCAATCATTACAGATAAATATATTGAGTTTAGTGCCTGCTTATGTTAATATGAGCAGGCATTATTTTTTGGGGTGATAAATTAATATTAAAATAAATTACTTATTTGACAGTGCTCAAAATCATAAAAAATTAAAATACACTCTTTTTGTTGACATGAGAAATATATTACTATATAATCATATTAGTAAATATTAATATGAAAACGAGGGAGTGCTTATGGAAGAATTACTTAACTTTTTAAAATGTATAGCTGATGAAAATCGTCTTAAAATATTAAAACTGCTCCTGGATGGTCAGTACTGTGTCTGCCAGCTGCAGGAATTACTGGATAAGTCGCAGTCCAGTGTATCTCAGCATTTGAGTTATTTTAAAGAGCTTGAGCTTTTAGAGGAAGAGAAAAGCGGTAAGTGGATTTATTATTCAATAGATAGAAGTGTTTATGATAGTTATCTGGCTCGACTTATTTCCTTAAAAGCCAGCTCACTGGAAGAGTTAAATTTAGCAGAGCTTGAAAATAAAATTGATACTTTAGATACAGCTGCAGAAATAAAATCAAGTTCTAAAGGAGGCTGCTGTTAGTGTTTACAGTATTTGAGAGATTTGCTGATTTAGTAGCTTTTAATTTATTTGGGCTGGAGGCCGGAACCAGGCTGGGAGAGTCAGTTCACTTCTTCTTTTATGATACAACTAAGATTATTTTCTTACTTTCAATAATGATCTTTTTCATTTCAATTATGAGAAGTTATTTTCCACCAGAAAAAACAAAAAAACTTTTAAGTAATTATAGAAAAATAACCGGCCATATTATGGCTTCACTGCTGGGAGTTGTGACACCATTCTGCTCCTGTTCTTCAGTACCGATTTTTATTGGTTTTGTGGAATCTGGAATTCCACTGGGAATCACCTTTTCCTTTTTAATTACTTCACCAATTGTGAATGAGGTGGCTCTGGTGATGCTATATACAATCTTTGGCTGGAAAATAGGGACACTTTATTTAGCCAGCGGTATTTTAGTGGGGATTGTTGGTGGAATTGTAATTGAAGCTTTAGGAATGGAAAAACAGGTTGAAGAATATGTTTATCAGATCAGCGCTGGAGAAAGTGAAATTGAAGAGTTAGAGTGGAGTGATAGAATAGATTTTGCTAAGGCAGAGGTTAAAGAAATTGTTGGCCGCGTCTGGAAATATGTAATTATCGGTATTGGAATAGGAGCAGCAATCCACGGTTATGCACCTGCTGAACTGCTGGCTGAATATGCGGGAGCCAATAATCCCTTATCTGTAATTGCTGCTGTTATTGTTGGGATTCCCCTTTATGCTAATGCAGTTGGAACAATTCCAATTGTAGAAGCCTTAATGGGCAAAGGAGTTGCTTTAGGTACTGCTTTAAGTTTTATGATGGCAACAACAGCTTTATCACTACCAGCAATGGTTATTTTACGCAAGGTAATCAAACCAAAGTTGATAACAGTTTTCGTAACAGTTGTTGGAGTTTCAATTATTGGAGTAGGTTATATGTTCAACTTTATAATGTAGATTCGTACCAAAAATGTAGATTCGTACCAGGTCCAAATAAGTCGATTTGGACCTGGTTAAAAAGAATAAAATCACAAACTAAAATTTGAGGAGTGTTAATCATGAAGATTACTATTTATGGTCCAGGATGTAAAAATTGTGTCAACTTAGCTGATAATGCAAAAAAAGCTGTAGCAGAAACAGGTGTTGAGGCAGAAATAGTTAAAGTAGAGGATATGAAAGAAATAGCAGTGGCTGGAATCATGAGTACACCTGCAATTGGAATTGATGGAGAAGTTAAAATTAAAGGTAGAGTTGCAACAGTAGATGAGATTAAAGAATTAATAGTATAAATAATAATAAAAAGTAAGATAAACTTTTTTAAACCGCCTTTAGGGGCGGTTTTTTTATTTGTTAACATTTTGTTAACATAAGGGACATACTGCTGTAACATTCGCCTGTTATTATTTTAATCAGAGTCAAGTTAAAGAAAAAATCAAAAATTCCTTAAGGGGGAAAATATTTAATGAAAAAAATTACAGCATTATTATTTGTTCTTGCACTTGTAGTTATGGCAGTACTTCCAATTAGCGCTGCAGCAGAGGAACTGGAAGGTACTATTAAGATTGATGGATCCAGTACAGTTTATCCTGTAACACAGGCAATGGCAGAAGAGTTTTCTTATGAAAATCCACGTGTAAGAGTTACTGTTGGAGTATCTGGCTCAGGTGGAGGTTTTGCTAAGTTTAATGTTGGTGAAACAGATTTAAGTAATGCTTCCCGTGAGATTAAAGAATCAGAAGCAGAAATTGCAGCTGAAAATGGAATTGAATTTACTCAGTTTATTGTTGGTTATGATGGAATTACAGTTGCTGTTCATCCAGAAAATGACTGGGCCAATGATATGACTGTTGAAGAATTAAAGATGATCTGGGAACCAAACTCAAGTGTAGAAACCTGGAGTGATGTTAGAGATGATTGGCCAGATGAAGAAATAGATCTTTATGGTCCTGGTGCAGATTCAGGTACTTTTGATTACTTTACTGAAGCAATTAATGGTGAAAGTGGAGAAAGTCGTTCTGACTTTACTGCCAGTGAAGATGATAATGTATTAGTTAGAGGAATTTCCGGCAACAAATATGCACTTGGCTATTTCGGTTATGCTTACTATGAAGAGAATAGTGAAAAATTAAAAGCTGTTGCAGTAAATGGAGTTCTACCAAATCCAGAAACTATTGCTGCCAAAGAATATACACCACTTGCTAGACCATTATTTGTTTATGCTAAAAACTCAGCTGTTCAGCGTCCAGAAGTAGAAGCTTTCTTAAAGTTCTATTTTAAAAACGCTCAAGAAATTATACCTCAAGTTGGTTATGCGCCACTTCCATCTTATGAGGAAGCAATGGCTAAAGTTGAAGAATTAGCAAAGTAAAAATATTAAATATTAAAATATAGATTACTGCTGAAAGGGGCTTAAACTGCCCCTTTTTAGGCAGTTTAATTTGTTATAAATTAAAAGAAAGGTGGTTTTTAAATGTCAGATTTAAAAAATGAAAATAAAAAAAGCTGGACCTCTTTATTTTTTGATCCCAAAATACGCTATATGAATTCCAAAAAGAATAAGAATGGTCTGGTTAACTATGTTTTGCTTTTAACTACACTGATTTCTTTAATTACAACTATTGGGATTATAATAATTTTATTAACTGATTCTTTTCATTTTTTTGAACAGGTTCCGGTTTTTGACTTTTTAACAGGTACCAACTGGAATCCTTTAATAGAACCCAACAAATCGTATGGAGTGCTGCCTCTGGTTGCAGGTACAATGATGATAACCCTGGGATCTGCTTTAATAGCAATTCCGGTTGGCCTGGGAAGTGCAATTTATTTAACTGAATATGCTTCAACCAGATTCAGCAAAATTATTAAACCAATAATGGAGATTTTAGCAGGTGTGCCTACGGTTGTTTATGGTTACTTTGCTTTAACCTTTATTACCCCAAATATTTTGAAACCGATTTTCCCAAATATCCAGACCTTTAATGCATTAAGTGCCAGTATTGCAGTAGGTATTATGATTTTACCGATGGTAATATCTTTGAGTGAGGATGCTTTAAATGCTGTACCGGAAAGCATCAGACAGGGTGCTTACGCAATGGGTTCAACCAGGTTTGAGGTAGCTTCTCGAGTAATGGTTCCTTCAGCTTTGTCGGGAATCCTATCATCTTTTATTCTTGCTATCTCAAGAGCAATTGGTGAGACAATGATTGTAGCTGTAGCAGCCGGTATGAGGCCCCAGCTTACATCTAGTTTTTTAAAACCGATTCAGACAATGACCGGATTTATAGTTCAGATCAGTATGGGAGATACTCCGGTTGGATCTCTATCATATTATACAATCTTTGCAGTTGGATTATTATTATTTTTAATGACTTTAAGCTTAAATATAATTAGTCACCTGATCTTAAAGAAATACAGGGAGGTATATCAATAATGGCTGATCTTAAGCAGAAAAGAATGCTGACCGATAAGATCTTTAAAGTTATATTTTTAATCTTTATTTCTTTAGGCCTGGTTGTTCTGGCAGCATTAATCTATGATATTGTTTCTAAAGGAATGGTCATGCTTGACTGGGAATTTTTTACCCGTTTTGATTCTCGCTTTCCTGAAAAAGCAGGGATCAAGGCCGGTTTATTTGGTACTATCTATGTAATAGGTTTAATGATTCCGATTACATTTTTTGTAGGAACGGCAACAGCAATTTATTTAGAAGAATATGCACCTAAAAATAAGCTGACAGACTTAATCAAACTGAATATTGCTAATCTAGCAGGTATTCCTTCGATAATTTATGGTATGCTGGGACTTGGAGTTTTTGTTAGATATTTAAATATGGGGAGAAGTGTGCTGGCAGGGGCTTTAACCTTAAGTTTACTGGTGCTGCCGGTAGTAATTGTTTCTGCCCAGGAAGCTCTAAAAAGTGTTCCCGACTCTCTGCGTAATGCATCTTATGCTCTGGGAGCAAATCACTGGCATACAGTTTACAAAGTTGTTTTACCTTCAGCTCTGCCGTCAATTCTAACTGGTTTTATCCTGGCAATTTCGCGGGCGATTGGCGAGACTGCACCTTTAATTATGATGGGAGCTTTAACCTTTGTTATGTTTACTCCCCAGGGAATTATGGACAGCTTTACAGTAATCCCAATTCAGATTTTCAACTGGACTTCTTTACCGAAAGTTGAATTTGAGCTGGTAGCTGCCAGCGGTAGTTTGCTTTTATTAATCTTGTTATTTATTTTAAATGGACTGGCAACATTTATTCGCTATAAATACAGTCGGAAATAGAGGGAGGATAATTAATGTCAAATCAAAATGTATTAGAAATCAAAAATGTAGATTTTTTCTATGATGATTTTCAGGCTTTAGAAAATATAACTATGGATATAGAAAAAAATAAGGTTACAGCCCTAATTGGACCATCAGGTTGTGGTAAATCAACCTTTTTAAGAACTATCAATAGAATGAATGATTTAATAGAAGGAGCAAGGCTTGAAGGAGATATCTTGTTTGATGGAGAAAGTATCTATCAGGAAAATGTAGATGTAGTAAACTTACGCAAGCGTATTGGAATGGTTTTTCAGCAGCCCAATCCTTTTCCTAAATCAATATTTGAAAATGTGGCCTATGGCCCTAAAATCCATGGAGTAACTGATAAGGCAGAGCTGGAAGAAATTGTTGTTGAAAGTTTAAAAGGAGCTGCTTTATATGATGAGGTAAAAGACCGCCTTGATAAATCAGCTCTTGGTCTTTCTGGGGGACAGCAGCAGCGCTTGTGTATTGCAAGAGCTTTAGCTGTAAAACCTGAGGTGCTTTTAATGGATGAACCTGCCTCAGCATTAGATCCGGTTGCTACAGCTAAGATTGAGGATCTGATAGAAGAATTAAAAAACAATTACAGCATTGTAATTGTAACCCACAGCATGCAGCAGGCTGCTCGGGTTTCTGATCTAACGGGATTTTTCTTAATGGGTGAGTTGGTTGAATATGATAAGACTAATAAGATATTCGAAAATCCAGCTGATCAGCGAACAGAAGATTATATAACAGGACGTTTTGGTTAATTGTTAACCCCAAAAAAATTATAAGATAAGAGCTGTTTTAAATTTTTGAAATTAACAGCTTTGAGGAGGAATTTAAAAAATGAATGATTCTCGCAAAACTTTTCATACAGAATTAAAAGACTTAGAAAAAGAAATGCTAAAGATGGGAAGTATTGTTGGCGAAAGTATCAGTAAAAGTATTGAGGCACTAATGAATAAGGATCTTGAACTTGCTGATCAGGTAATAAAAGAGGATGACATTATAGATAATTATGAACTTGATATCGAAGAAAAATGTACTCGTTTAATTGCCCTTCAGCAGCCGGTAGCAATTGATCTTAGAAAAATCATTGTAATCTCAAAATTGGTAACTGATTTAGAAAGAATCGGTGATAATGCCTCAAATATTGCTCACAGGGTCAAAGATATTGGAGATCAGCCTCTGATCAAAGAGATGCAGGATCTACCTGGGATGAGAGATAAGGTTGTCCAGCAGCTTAGAGAGAGTTTGGAAGCTTTTGTTGAAATGGATATTGAAAAGGCAAAAGAGGTTGCAGCCAGAGATGAAGAAGTTAACCGCCTGGATAAACAGATTAACGCTGAACTTTTAACTGTAATGGAAAATGACTGTGCCACAATTGAACAGGGAACTTCTCTGATGTTTATCAGCCGCTTTTTAGAAAGAATTGGTGATCACTCAACCAATATCTGTGAGCGTACTGTTTATATGAAGACCGGAGAATGGACTGAACTTGAATAAACTGATAAGTGATTTTAACTCAACTTTCGGCGTTAGGTTTTAGTAATAAAACCTTGATAAACATAGGAAGAAGCTCAAAAAAGTAGTCATAAAAAATACAAAAACACCCCTATTTATGGTATAATAGTAATTAACAAGATCACTTAAATACCAATAAGAAAGGGATGTTTTTGTTGAATACTATTATACCACATAATTTAATTGAAGAAAAGAATCTTGACTCTAATATTGATAATTTTTTCAAAAAAATTGAACTTGTTAAAGCTCTAAGAATGTCTAATATCACTAAATTAAGAGGTGCTTCCTGTTTTCTAGTCTTTCAGGTTATATTTAAGCTTGTTTTT
>Ga0208430_10036_pt1 | contig 44196 bp, 41 predicted proteins | sample Wag42014_10_12_FD_187329 | JGI IMG/M metagenome (GOLD analysis project Ga0208430, IMG submission 187329) | Deep subsurface shale carbon reservoir microbial communities from Ohio, USA - Utica-2 Time Series 2014_10_12 (SPAdes) (version 2) ...
ATGTTTGACTACGGTAACTCAGATGAATTATTCAGAGAAAAACTAAGTTTTAGCATCTAGAAATACTGAAGGTACAGGTAATTTCAAAGAAATCAAAAAAATCGTGCATTACATGTTGCAATTCACCAATCACTGGGAAAAAGAATAATTATTTGACTTTTTAAATTGCATGTAATATAATTTTGAAAACTTAATCTAAAAGTGAAGAAGGAATAGAGTAAATTGAGGAAGCTTTTACAGAGAATCCTGCTGCTGAGAAGGGATACTGCAGATTCAATTGAAAATGGTTCTGGAGCTGTGTATCAAATCTAAAAGGTAGTAGATTACACCGGGAGCACCCGTTATAGTGCCGGAGTATAAACATTTAATGTCGTACTCTTTGAGGCTGATGCCGTAAGGTGATCGGCAAAACTGAGGTGGTACCACGTGAATTCAACTCTCGTCCTCTAGTATTTTACTAGGGGGTGGGAGTTTTTTGTTTTAATATCAGAAAAAAGTAAAGTTAATTTGAGTTTTATAGATCACAAACATTCAAAATTGAAAGGGGTATTAAAATGACTATATTTATTGGTGGTGCCTGGCCCTATACCAATGGTTCTCTGCATTTAGGCCACCTAGCAAGTTTGCTGCCTGGTGATATTTTAGCCAGATATTATAGATTAAAAGGAGAACAGGTGCTCTATGTTTCCGGAAGTGACTGTCATGGAACACCTATAGCTTTGAGAGCAAAAGAGGAAAATGTTGAGGCGAAAGAAATTGCAGATAATTATCACAGAGAGTTTAAAGATTCATTTGAAAAACTGGGTTTTACTTATGACCTATATATGAGAACTGATGATTCTTTTCATCATCAAAAAGTAAAAGAATTTTTTAATGAACTCTATCAGAATGAATATATTTACGAAAAGAAAGTTGAACAGCTTTACTGCTCAGAATGTGATCAGTATTTAGCTGACCGCTATGTTCTTGGCAGGTGTCCGGAATGTGGAGAGCCCACAAGAGGTGATCAGTGTGAAAGCTGTTCAGCAATGATCGAAGCAGCTGAATTAAAGGATAAAAAATGTAAAATTTGTGGGAGCGGAGCAGAGGTTAAAGAAACTGAGCATTTTTACCTGGCTTTATCAGAACTTGAATCCAAAATTGAAAAAGTGCTGCAGAAGAGAGATGTCTGGCGTGATAATGCAGTTAAATTAACTGAAAAATACCTGGCAGAGGGTTTAAAAGATAGAGCTGTCAGCCGTAATCTGGACTGGGGAATTAAAGTTCCACTTAAAAATTACAGCCAGAAAAAAATCTATGTCTGGGTAGAGGCTGTACTCGGCTATCTAACAGCCAGTCAAAAATGGGCTTTAGAAAATAATGCTGACTGGAAAGAATTCTGGCAGGAGGAAAGTAAATCTTATTATATTCACGGCAAAGATAATATACCCTTCCATACAATAATTCTGCCTTCACTGCTGGCTGCTCAGGGTAATCTTAACTTACCACAAAATATAGTTTCCAGTGAATATTTAACTATTGAAGGCCGAAAATTATCGACCAGTAAAAACTGGGCAGTTTGGGTTAAGGATTATCTAAAAAATTATAATCCTGATTCTATCCGTTATTACCTGACAGTTAATGGACCTGAAAAAAGAGACAGCAACTTTTCCTGGGAGGAGTTTATCAATAATCATAATGGGGAACTGCTGGCCGCTTTTGGTAATTTTGTTAATCGAACTTTAGTCTTTATTGAGAAATATTTTGCCGGTAAAATACCGGACGCAGAAATTGACCCGGTGATAGCTGATAAATTAAAAAGTATTTACAGCAAAACTGGAGAAAGAATTGAAAATACAGAGTTTAAAGAGGCGCTGGAAAATATATTTAGTCTGATCAGAGATTTAAATAAGTACTTTGATCAAAAAGAACCCTGGCTTAGCCGGAAAGATAATCAGGTTAAGTGCAGAGAAACAATTTACAGCTGTACAGCAGCAATTGCTAACTTAAGAAATCTACTGCAACCCTTTTTACCTTTTAGTACAGTAAAGGTCACTGAGATTTTAAATCTGGAAGCAGCCGATTGGAATTATTTGAAACTAAAAGCAGGTAGAGAAATAAATGAGTCAGAAATATTATTTGAGAGAATTGATAAAAAGCAGATTGAAATTGAAAGAGAAAAGTTAAAAGCTAAATCAAAAGCAAAAGTTGATTGAAATAAAGGTAAAAAATAAGATAAGTCTAATATAGTTAATAAGAAAATAAATGTGAGGTGAGCTTTAATGAAAGTTAATTTAGTCATTTTGATTTTAGTTTTACTTTTATTTATCTCTCTTGGTGTTCAAGCAGCTTCGGAAGCAGAAGTTTTAAAAGATATTTTCAGAAAAGAATCAGCAAGCCTGGAATCTCTTTTTGCAGATTCTTTTCTAGAACAGGTTTCTCTAACTCAGATTGAAGCAATTGTTAATCAGTATGGAAGTGCACTTGGTGCTGTTCAAGCAGCAGAAAAAACTGAAAATGGCTACAGTCTGCAGTTTGAAAAAGGAACAGCCCCGGCTCAAATAACTTTAAATGAAGAAGGGAAGATTATTGGGCTCTGGTTTGGGAACTACAGTCTGGCTGAAGATAACTTAGATACTATTTTAGCAGAACTAAAGGAACTTCCAGGTGAGCTATCAGTTTCAGTAATTAAAAATAATCAAGTAAAAGTTCTTTCATATAATGAACAAAAATTGATGGCAGTTGGTTCTACTTTTAAATTACATGTTCTGAAAAAATTATATGAAGAAATTGAAGATAGCGACAAAAGCTGGAGTGATATTGTAGAGTTAGGAGCTGAAAATAGATCTCTTCCATCCGGAATATTACAGAGCTGGTCTCTTGGTACACCGCTGACTTTGAGAAGTTTAAGTAATTTAATGATCTCTCAGAGTGATAATACAGCCACAGATCACTTAATAGATTTTCTGGGGAGAGAAAATCTGGAAGATGGACTGAAAGATATAAATATTCCTTTTTTAAAGACCAGAGAATTTTTTATGCTTAAATTTTCTGATGACGATCAGTTAAGAGAAAGATATTTAAATTCAAATTTAAGTGAGAAGAGGAAAATCTTAAGCGAGCTTTCCAGTCGGGAGCTTAATAATATTAAAGTAGGAGATAAACCTATTTTGATTGAAGAGCTGGAATGGTATTTCAGCACTGAAGAGTTGGCTGAGATGATTTATGAGTTAAAAGATGCACCGGAAATAAAGATAAATCCGGGGCTGGTTGATCAGAAAAATTATTATTTAGCAGGATATAAAGGTGGCTCAGAGCCGGGAGTTCTGCAGTTTACACATCTGCTTCAGAAAAGAGAAGAATCAGATATTTATGCTATTTCGGTAACAATTAATAACAGAGAGCAAGCAGTTGATGGACAGAAAGCAGCTCAATTAACCTCCAGGTTGATTTCGGCAGTAGTTGGACCTTAAAGTAGAATTATTTTAATAAAGGGGCAGAAAAGATGAAGAAAAAAGTTATTCTGGTTCACGGTTATTTTAAAACTGAAAAAGATATGTTTGTTTTAAAAACTGAATTAGAGAAAAGGAGTTTTGAAGTAGTTATAATCAATCTGCCTCTAACATTTAAAAAATTAAAATCAGTCCTGCCTTTTTTCAAAAGAGAAGTAGAAAAAATCATTGCAGAATCTGAAGCAGAAGCAAAAATAAATTTTGTCGGTCACAGTACCGGAGGACTTTTAATTAGAAGATTTTTAGCAGTCACTGAAGATAAAGATATTCATTTTCAGGAAGAAACTGCTGATCTTGTGACTGAGTTCCTTGAATCTGGGAGCTTTAATGGAGGCGATAAAAATGGAGTCTAAGATTGCTGAACTAAAAAAGGGAAAGATGGAATATACTCTGCGGGGAGAAGGACCTGTGATTTCAAATCTGCACGGCGGTCACTCTAACTGTCAGGAGAGTTTTGGTTATCAGCCGCTCTTAAATTCCGGTTACAGTATTTTAACCCCTTCCCGTCCGGGCTATAGCAGAACAGATGTTGAAGCAGGCAGGACTGCAGCTGAAACAGCAGCTTCTCTAGTTGAACTTTTAGATTACTTAAAAATAGGTGAAGTTTATCTGATTGGTGTTTCTGCAGGAGGACCAACTGCAATTTATCTGACCGCTAATTATCCGGCAAGGGTTAAAAAATTAGTTTTAGAATCAGCCGCTTCCAAAGCCTGGCTGACAAAAAATGATCTGGATTATAAAGTTGGGAAAATTATTTTCAGCCCCAAACTGCAGCATTTAGTCTGGTCGATTCTGCGTCAGATCGCCAATAACTTTCCTAATTTTTTAGCAAAAATATTTTTACCTCAGTTCTCAACTCTTTCGAAAAAAGAAATTTTAAATCAAATGGACAGCTCTGATATAAAAGAATTAGTTAAAATGATAAACCGCTATGCTTCAGATAATGGTTTCATTTATGATCTGGAGCATCAGACAGAAAAGGAAGTACTGCAGAAAATAGAAGTCCCTACTTTAGTTATGCACAGTAAATATGATAAGTCAGTTTCTTTTGAACATGCAGAATATGCGGTAGCAAATATTAAAGGATCAGAAATATATGCTGATGATTTCTGGGGCCATTTAATCTGGATCGGCAGCAGCAGCGAAAAAAGAAATAGAAAGCTGCTTGAATTTTTAGACTAATATTATTCAATTGACATCTTTTCTTAAGATGATATAGTTTATTGCAGAAACTATATTAGACAGGGAGAGATTATTATTTATGAATTTAAATTTAAAGAAAGAAAAGGAACCAATTAAGACTAATTTTTATTATGGATGGATAGTTTTAATAATGGCTGCTCTGGCCTATTTTTTTAGTGGTCCGGGACAGACTTATTCCATTTCCATATTTATTGATCACTACATAGAAAACTTTGGCTGGAGCCGCTCACTGGTTTCAACCCTTTACTCTGCAGGGACCTTAGTTTCCGGCCTGATTTTAACTTTTATGGGAAAAAATATTGATAAGTTTGGCCACCGCAAAATGATTGTGATTATTTCAATTTCTCTCGGACTGGCAGCAGTCTGGATGAGTTTTGTTTCTACGCCGGTAATGCTTCTAATCGGATTTTTTCTAATGAGATTTTTTGGTCAGGGCTCACTTGGCTTGTGGCCGCAGACTCTGGTGCCGCACTGGTTTAGATCAAAAAGAGGACTGGCAATGAGTATTATGGGAATCGGGGGAGTTATTGGTGCTGCTGTTATTCCACCTCTAAATAACTATTTGATTAACACCCTTGGTCTGAGTAATGCCTGGCGCTTCTGGACTCTGGCCTTATTTTTAATTATGGCACCTCTGGGCTGGTTTTTTGTCCGCAACCGACCGGAAAATATCGGCTTAAAAATAGATGGTCTTGAGGAAGAGGAAGAAGACAGGGTCAGTGAAAAATTTGCACCTCAGGTACATATCAGTAATGATCCCTGGACATTAAAACAGGCAATGAAGACCAAAGAATTCTGGATGTTAATTTTTATTATTGTTGTACCCTCCATGGTTAATACAGGTATGACCTTCCATATGGTATCAATTATTGGCGAAAAGAATTTTAATGCAGCTTTTGCTGCCTACATTTTAAGTATTACTTCAGTAGTCAAATTTCCTCTTACATTTTTAGGGGGGTATTTTTTAGATCGATTTAAGGCCAGTATAATTAAAGCTCTTAATTTTGTGCTGCTGGTGGCAGCAGTATTTTTGCTGATCAAAGCTGACAGTAGGAGTGCCTTTTTAATTTATGCGGTGGTTCACGGCTCCTTTATGGCCTTTGATGGAGTCAGCACTTCAGTTATTCTGCCAAATTATTTTGGTAAAAAGCACCTGGGTAGTATCAGGGGGTTCTTTTCTACGGCAATGGTTATTGGTTCAGCTTTAGGACCACTACCTTTTGGGCTGGCCTTTGATCATTTTAATGGTTATCGAGAAATTTTATTAATGGTTTTAATTTTACCACTGGCTTCTGTGATTATTTCTTATCTGGCTACACCGCCGGAATACAGACATTAACTTACTATTATATAAGATAGAAAAATAGAGAATTAAAGAGAAAAACTAAATAATTTTAAAATAATTCAAGTTAATCCTTGACAGGGGTATATCAGAATGCTATACTATGGGAGATGGAGAAAAAAACAAGTTCGATTTCCATCGTTATTAATTAGGAGGAATTTATTTAATGATTTACACAGGAACAGTTAAGTGGTTTGATGGGAAAAAAGGATTTGGATTTATTGAAAGAGAAGACGGAGACGACGTGTTCGCACACTTCTCAGCTATTGAAGAAGAAGGTTTCAAAAACCTAGACGAAGGTCAGGAAGTAGAATTTGAAATCGTAGAAGGCGATCGCGGCCCACAAGCTGCTAATATCGTTAAATTATAAAGCATAAATAGTTTTATGAATTTAAGGCTCTGTTCATTTAATTGGACAGAGCTTTTCTAAACTATTAACTTTATTTACCGGATTCAAAAATAGGATTTAAAATTGTAATTTAGAATACAAAAAGTGTTTGAGCGGCTAAATACCGGTCTATAAAAGAGAAATTTAGAGATATTCAAATGTAATTTAAAATAAAGGTTGACAGAAGCATCTAAGGATGCTACACTGTAGTAGATGGAGAAAAAACAAGTTCGATTTCCATCGTTATTAATTAGGAGGAATTTATTTAATGATTTACACAGGAACAGTTAAGTGGTTTGATGGGAAAAAGGGTTTTGGATTTATTGAAAGAGAAGACGGAGACGACGTGTTCGCACACTTCTCAGCTATTGAAGAAGAAGGTTTCAAAAACCTTGAAGAAGGTCAGGAAGTAGAATTTGAAATCGTAGAAGGCGATCGCGGCCCACAAGCTGCTAATATCGTTAAATTATAAAGCATAAATAGTTTTATGAATTTAAGGCTCTGTTCATTCAATTGGACAGAGCTTTTCTAAACTATTAACTTTATTTACCGGATTCAAAAATAGGATCTAAAATTGTAATTTAGAATACAAAAAGTATTTGAGCGGCTAAATGCCGGTCTATAAAAGAGAAAATAAAAGCAATAAAAAAATAATTTAAAATAATGGTTGACAGGAGCATTTAATAATGCTAAACTGTAAAAGATGGAAAACAAAAACAAGTAAGACTTCCATCGAGAAAAATTAGGAGGAATAATTTAATGATTTACACAGGAACAGTTAAGTGGTTTGATGGGAAAAAAGGATTTGGATTTATTGAAAGAGAAGACGGAGACGACGTGTTCGCACACTTCTCAGCAATTCAAGAAGACGGTTTCAAAAACCTTGAAGAAGGTCAGGAAGTAGAATTCGAAATCGTAGAAGGCGACCGCGGCCCACAAGCTGCAAATATCGTTAAGTTATAAAGCATATAAAAGTTTTATAATCAAGAATTGTAAGCCCTGATTACTTTTTTAAGTGGTCAGGGTTTTTCTAATTATAGAAGCTAAATAAAAAATTATTTAATTTTTTGAGTTATTAAGTCAAATTCATTAGTAAAAAAATAAGGAAGTTAAATTTAACTTTATAAGAGAAAGGGTTTTTAGTGTGGATAAAAGAGAAATAATAAATCTGGCAGTTATTGCTCATGTTGATGCAGGTAAATCAACTCTGGTCGATGCTTTTTTAAATCAGAGTGGAGTCTTTAGAGAAAACGAAGAAGTTGTAGACTGTATAATGGACAGCAATGATCTTGAGCGTGAGCGTGGTATTACAATTTATTCTAAAAACTGTGCTATCGAGCACAATGGAGTCAAGATCAATATTGTTGACACACCAGGGCACGCGGATTTTTCCTCTGAGGTAGAGCGGGTTATTAAAGCAGTAGATTCTGCAATTTTAATAGTAGATGCGACTGAAGGCCCGATGCCGCAGACCAGGTTTGTTTTAAAGAAATCTTTGGAAAAAGGAATTAAACCAATTGTTTTCATTAATAAAATAGATAAAAATAATCAGCGAGCAGAAGAGGTACATGATGAGATTATTGATCTTTTCATCGAGCTTTCTGCCGATGACGATCAGTTAGAATTCCCTGTGATTTATGGAATTGCAGTTGAAGGAAAGGCATTTTTTGAGCTGGACCATGAAAGTGAAAACTTAGATCCGCTTTTTGAAACAATTATTGAGAGTGTGGAAAGTTATCCTGATTTAGATGAAGAGCCCCTGCAGATGCAGATTTATGACCTTGCTTATGATGACTATCTCGGTCGAATTGGTATTGGCCGCGTTTATCAGGGAACACTTAAAGATGGTCAGCAGGTTGAAGTCTATAAGCGTGATGGCTCAACTAAAAAGGGTAAGATAACTAAGTTATCTGTATATGAAGGTTTAAAACAAAATGCAGTTGAGGAAACACACAGTGGAGAAATTGTCTCAATTGCCGGGCTTCCAGATATTTCAATTGGGGAAACTGTCTGTGAAGTAGGAAAAGTTGATCCCCTGCCGATGATAGAAATTGCTGAACCAACTCTGGCCATGTATTTTCTGGTAAATGATTCACCATTTGCTGGCCTGGAAGGTGAATATCTAACCACCCGCCATCTTAAAGCAAGGCTGGAAAGAGAACTAGAAGTAAATGTAGGCTTAAGAGTTGAAAAAGCTGAAAACACTGAAGCATTTAAGGTTTCAGGACGCGGGGAGCTGCACCTTTCAATTTTATTAGAAAATATGCGGCGAGAGGGTTATGAGGTTTCAGTATCCAAGCCTGAAGTTTTAATGAAAGAAATTGACGGCAAAAAACATGAACCTATTGAAAAAGTAATGGTCGAGCTGCCGGAGAAATATTCCGGAACGGTAATTAATAAATTAAATCAGCGAAAGGGAATCATGCATTCTATGATGCCCGAAGGTGATTATGTACATTTAGAATATCTGGTACCAACCAGAGGTCTAATTGGTTTTAGGAGTGAATTTATCAATGATACCAGTGGTGAGGGTACTCTGATTCGCTCTTTCGAAAAATATGAGCCTTTTAAGGGTGAAGTTCCACAGCGTAAAAATGGTGTTTTAATCTCCAATCAGGAGGGGACTGCTATGGGTTATGCCCTTTCTAATTTAGAAGATAGAGGCGAAATGTTTATTGAACCAGGTACAAAAGTTTACGAAGGAATGATCATTGGCCTACACAGTCGTGAAAACGACCTGACAGTAAATGCCTGTAAAAATAAGAAGTTGACCAACGTGAGAGCTTCCGGTTCTGATGATTCTATTAATCTGGCACCTGCCAAGAAGTTTACTTTAGAGCAGGCTTTAGAGTTTATAGAAGATGATGAGCTGGTTGAAATCACCCCGGAGGCAATTCGTCTGCGGAAAAAGATATTAAATGAAAAAATGAGACTTAGAAATAATAAATAACAAATACTTGCATTAACAATCCGGCTGGATTAAATTCTGGCTGGATTTTTATTACTGCTCAATTAATTGAATAATCAAAAAACGCTAGAAAAAATATTAAAATTGAGTTAAAATTTAACTATCTTTTGTTTTGAGGCAGGAATATTTAGATTTAAATAGAATGATATATAGTAAGAGGAAGTATTCTGTTTTACTGAAATTTATCAGTAATTGTTCTTGACAGAACTTGATATGGGATGCTATACTATTAACAGTAATAATTATCAATAATTGGAGGTATGTAAAAAATGGTAAATAATGATCAAACAGCTCAAAATTTACGTTCCGCTTATGCTGGAGAAAGTATGGCTTATCAGCGCTACATAGTTTGGGGCGAGAAAGCTAAAGAAGAAGGTTTCGAAAATGTAGCTTTACTTTTTAAAGCTATCGCCAATGCTGAGCAGGTTCACGCTGGTAATCACTTTAGAGCACACGAAAATGAAGAAGGTGGATTTTTAGTTGCTGGTGGAGGAGAATTTGGTTACGGTACTACTTCCGAAAACCTTGTTGGTGCTATTGCTGGTGAGGAAGGCGAAATTGAACAGATGTATCCTGCCTACAGTTTAGTTGCTAAAGAGCAGGGAGAATCTGATGCAGTACGCTCATTTCACTATTCTTTAGAAGCTGAGCAGATCCATGCTAAACTTTACAGAGATGCTAAAGAACATGTTGATAATGGTGAAGATATTGAATTAGAATATGTAAGTATCTGTCAGGTTTGTGGACATACTGTTGTAAACGATGTGCCGGATAAATGCCCTGTTTGTGGAGAGCCTAAGTCGAAATTCCGTAAATTTACTAAATAAATAATTGCCGAGTAATTAAAATGGATTTTCCTAAATCACTTTCAATTTAGAAAGTTGATTTAGTTATTTAAATAATTATCAAAACTATAAGGAGGAATTTTTAATGGGTTACTATGATCTTAAGAAGTTGGAAAATACTGGTGAAGACAAGACAGCCTTGGAAAAAAAACATGTTCCTTATATTCAATGTCCTGATAAAGTTAAAAAAGGTGAATATTTTGAGGTAACGGTTACTTTTGGTAAGGAAATTACTCATCCAATGGGACCAGATCACTATATTCAGTATTTTGATCTTTATGCTGATTATGCAAGCCTGGCAAGAGTAGATTTTACACCCGATATGAAAGCGGAAGCTACTTTAACACTTAAGTTAGAGGAGTCCTGTGATTTAAATGTATATGCATTCTGTAATTTACATGGTCACTGGGAAGGTTCCAAATCAATTGAAGTTGTAGAGTAAATTGCAAAAATAAAATTTAAGTACTTAATCACCGCCCCTTGTGGGCGGTTTTTTGTATTTCTAAACAAAAAAATATTTACAAAATCAAAATAATCTGTTATACTTAATTTAAACTAAAATTTAGTTACTTAAATAAATATTTAAAAATGGAGGTGCTGGCAATAGATAAGTTAACTGAAAGGGAAAAAGAAGTTCTGGAGCTAATTAAAAAAGATGCCACAGTCAGCAGAGAAGAAATAGCAGATCAGCTTGCTATTTCTGAATCAGCTGTAGGTACTTATATTCATCATTTAAGCAGCAAAGGCTATCTTCTGGGGCGGGGATATATAACTGCTCCCGAAAAAAAGGTTGTTGTTGTGGGAGGGGCCAATCTTGATATCAAAGGTTACAGTCCCAATTATATTGGAGGAAGTTCCAGTCCAGGCTGGATAGAAGAAAGTTCTGGTGGTGTTGGGAGAAATATTGCAGAAGATCTGGCGCTTCTGGGTCAGGAAGTAGTACTGCTGACCACAATCAGCAGTGATCACTTTGGTCAAAAATTAAAAGAAGAAACAAAGGATGTTGGGGTTGATATTTCACATTTTAAAATAACCTCAGCTCAGGAGTATAAAACAGGAGTTTATCTTGCCCATCTTGATCAAAATGGAGATTTAATCGGAGCTGTAAATGATATGCGGATTTTAAAAGAAATTGACTGCAATTATCTGCAGGAAAAGAGAAAAATCATTGAAACTTCAGCTATGCTGATATTTGATACAAATTTAGAGCAGAGTACTATTAACTTTTTAGTTGAGTTGTGTTCAGAAAAGAAAATGACAAAAATAGCTGATGCGGTTTCAGTCGAAAAGGCTCTTAAATTAAAAGGTAAGTTAGAATCTCTTGATTATCTAAGAGGGAATCTGGATGAAATTGAAGTAGCAGTGGATATTATTAAAATTGAAGAAACTGAGGAAGCTCAAAAATTAGAGATAAATGATAGAATTGATCGGATTAAAAATTTCTACGAAAAGAATCAATATCTGCCGGAGCTTGTGATTAGCGCGGGTAAAGACGGTGCATATTATATCAGCCGTCAGGACGGTAAAGTAAAATTAAAACACTTTAATGCAGTAGAAATTAACAGTGAAGAAATTGTCGAAACAACTGGGGCTGGAGATGCACTTACAGCCGGTCTAGCAGCAGGTATTATGAATAAATATTCTGTCGCAGAAGCAATTGAACTGGGGATTAAGGCATCTGCTCTGACGGTAAAATCGGAACTGACATGTAATCCTGATCTGGCTGAACTAAAATAAACTACAATATGGAGGTAAGATAATGAAAAACTTAGAAAAATATTTAGAAATTAAAGCTGAGGTTAAAGAGGCACTTGCAGCTGGCAAACCAGTTGTGGCCTTAGAATCTACAATTATAGCTCATGGGATGCCCTATCCACAAAATATAGAAACAGCATTGGAAATTGAAGATATTATTAGAGCAAATGGTGCGGTTCCAGCTACAATTGGAATTATTGATGGTAAAATTAAAATTGGTTTAACCAAAGAAGAAGTAGAATTTTTAGGTGAATCAGACGAAATTGTCAAAGTCAGCCGCCGTGATCTACCGGTAGTTCTGGCCGAAAAAAAGCATGGAGCCACCACTGTTGCCGGGACAATGATTGCAGCTGACCTGGCCGGGATTAAGATTTTTGTGACCGGTGGAGTTGGAGGAGTACACCGGGGAGCCGAAAAAAGTTTTGATGTTTCTGCTGATTTAGAGGAATTGAAAAAGACTTCAGTTGCTGTAATTGCAGCAGGAGCTAAATCAATACTTGATCTCGGTTTGACTCTGGAAAAATTGGAAAGCTTTGGAGTTCCTGTTCTGGGTTATCAGACAGAAGAACTGCCGGCATTTTACAGCCGTCACAGCGGATTTAACTGTGACTATAAATTGGAGAGTCCGGAGCATACAGCAGATATTTTAAAAGCAAAGTGGGAACTTGGATTAGAAGGTGGAGTTTTAATTGCCAATCCTGTTCCAGAAGCAGATGAAATTGAATACTCTGTAATCAACGAAAAGATTGAGCAGGCATTAGCAGAAGCAGAAGAGCAGGGAATTAGCGGTAAAAAATTGACTCCCTTCTTACTGGATAGAATTAAAGAAATTACAGATGGCCAGAGTTTAGAAACCAATATTGCCCTGGTTAGAAATAATGCAGTAGTTGGTGCGAAAATAGCAAAAGCTTTTTCCAATTAGCCCAGGTACCGTTAACCACCCGATTTATGTCAACAATTGTCGAAAGCCACCGTTAATCCGGTGGTTTTTCGTGATTTAAGAGCATTTTTGACAAAAGACGACATAAATCGAGTGGTTCCCGGTAGGAGAAAGTAATAGTAAATTTATAATTTGTAAATTTACTTAATTGATATAAAAAGTTTGTTGTGATAATATTAGTTAAAAGATATAGAGATGTCATAATCAGGAAGTGAAAAAATGCGGAATTATATAATAAAAAGAATACTACTTTTGATTCCAATAATATTTATTGTAGCTGTAATTGCCTTTTTTATTACTAATTTAATGCCTGGAGATCCGGTCAGAGTTATTCTCGGTAATATGGCTACAGAGTCAGAGGTAGCCAGACTGGAACAAACTTTAGGACTTGATCAGCCGCTCATTGTGAGATTTTTTAGATGGCTGGCTAATATAATGAGGGGTGATTTTGGTGACTCACTTTATTTAAATGCCCCGGTGGCAGAAGTTTTAATTAAGCGGCTGCGGCCGACATTTTTAATTGCTATTCTGGCTGAGATTTTAGGGATTGCTGGTGGTATGCTGCTGGGAATTCTGGCAGCAGTTAAACACAGAAAATTTTTAGATCAGTTTTCAATTACTCTTTCACTTTTCGGAATTTCGATTCCCAGTTTCTGGCTGGCTTTAATGCTGATGTATCTTTTTTCCGTAAGACTGGGCTGGTTTCCGGTAAGCGGCTATGAGCCCTTTGCAGAAGCTGGATTTGGAACTTTACGCTATATAATTTTGCCGGCGGTAACACTGGCTTTTATGCAGGCTGGTTTGATAGCCCGGATGACCCGAAGTGCTATGCTGGACACACTTAAACAGGATTATATTAGAACTGCAAAAAGTAAAGGCCTGTCAACTAAAAGTATAGTTTTTAAACACGCACTTAAAAATTCTATGATGCCGGTGATTACAGTAATTGGTCATAACTTTGCAGTGCTGCTTGGAGGAACCTGGATTGTAGAAACAATTTTTGTGATACCAGGTACTGGTTTTATGGCAGTCAATGCAATTATGCGCCGTGATATCCCTGTAATTCAGGCTTCGATTATTTTTGTGGCAGTAATTTATATAATTTTAAATTTATTTGTGGATTTAAGTTATGCTTTTTTAAACCCAAAAATTCGTTATAATTAAGGGGTAATAAAAATTGCTTTTTCTAAAAAAATATAACAAATATAAACACCCATATATTACAGCATCGATAATCATCTTAATTTTTTTAGTTTTTTTAAGTCTATTTGCTCCGGCACTTACAGATTATAGCCCTGTAAGGAACAATGCCCGCAACAGACTGCAGCCTCCTTCCAGGGAACATCTGCTGGGAACAGATCAATTTGGGCGAGATATCTTTACCCGTATTCTTTATGGTATTCGGACCTCGATGCAGGTTGGACTGGCAGTTGTGCTCCTGACCGTAATTTTTGGCGGTGTTGTTGGGGTGGCAGCCGGATACTATTCGCAAATTGACAGGGTGGTTATGCGTATTTTAGATGCAATGATGGCTTTTCCAGGTATAATTATTGCGATTTCACTTGCTGCTATCTGGGGAGCAGGAAAATTGAATATTATTCTGGCTTTATCTTTTGCCTATTTTCCAAAAATGGCAAGGATTGTTCGCAGCTCGGTAATTTCAATTAAGGATCTGGATTATGTAGATTCAGCTCGGGCAGCAGGAGCTAAAGATTCAAGAATTATAGTTAAGTATATTCTTAAAAATTCGGCATCTCCGATTATGGTTCAGGCTACTTTTAATTTTGCTTTAGCCATTCTGGATGAGGCGGCACTCAGTTTTTTGGGGGTCGGTATTATGCCACCTGCTCCAAGTTTGGGAGCCATGGTTACAGATGCCAGGACATATATGGTAGTTGCACCCTGGATGATTTTGGCACCAGGAATTATGATTGTGCTTGCAGTTCTATCTTTAAATTTATTGGGAGATGGTCTGCGCGATTTGTTGGATCCGCATTTAAAAAATACAATTAAAAATTAAAGAGGTGGAAAAATGAGAAAAGAAATAAAGATTACTTCAATTGTTTTGCTGATATTAGTTTTTTCACTATTGTTAAGCGGCAGTGTGCTGGCTCAGGAAGAGGACCATTATGGTGGTACGCTTAATGCTGCACTTCAGATGTCAGTAGCACATCTTGATAGTGACAATTCTACTGATTCGATGATTACAGCGATGATGAACCATGTTTATGAGGGCCTTTTTGAATTCGATAAAAACTTAAAGGTGCATCCCTACCTGGCTCAAAGTTATCAGGTGAGTGAGAATGGCTTAGTTTATGAAGTGAAGTTAAGAGAAAACGTAATGATGCATAATGGTCAGACTATGAATGCAGATGATGTAGTTGCTTCCTTTAAAAGATGGTTGGAGCTAAATAATGGCGGCAAGCTGGTGGCTCCCCACTTTGATCAGGTAGAAAAAATTGATCAATTCAATGTTCGTTTTACATTTAATGATCCGTATGCTCCATTTTTGAATATTCTGGCTTCCCCGGTTTCCAATCAAAAGTTTGTAGTGAGAGCAGAGGAAGTTATCGACGAATTTGGCACTGATGTTATTGACAGGCATGTTGGTACCGGACCCTATAAATATGAAGAATGGGTTCCGGATCAGAAGCTGGTTTTGACTCGTTTTGAAGATTATACACCTAGTCCGCGAGAAAGTTCATTTTTTGCAGGTAAGCGAATTCCATATTTAGATAAAATAGTTTTCAACTTTATTCCTGATGCTCAGGTTAGAGTTTCTGGAGTTCAAACAGGACAGTTTCATTTTGCAGAAGAGGTTCCGAGAGATCAGTATCAGATCTTTGAGATGGATGAGAATATAAAAAATGAAATTATTTATCCGGATCGGATGTCAATGCTGATTTTTAATAGTTCAGAGGCACCTTTTGATAATAAATATGCTCGCCGTGCGATTGCCTATGCTCTAGATTTTGAAGAGCTGGGTTATGCAATGATTGGTGATCCTCAGTTCTGGCGTCTGGAATCTGCCCTGCACGAAAAAGGAAATCCCTGGCATGTTCCTGATGCAGGCGAAGGAATTTACGGAGTATATGATCCAGAAAAGGCTAAAGAGCTTCTTGATCGGGCAGGTTATGATGGTCAGCCGCTTGTTATATTAAGTGGTCAGGATAATCAGATGGAAAGACAGGGAGCAATTGCAATTCAGGATCAGTTAGAAAAGATTGGTATTGAGGTTGAGCTGCAGTTATTTGATCGACCGACTGTAGTAGAAAAAAGATCGAAGCCTGACGGATGGCATATGCACCTTTCCCCATTCATTAAAGTAGTTCCTGATCCTCAGATTCATCAGGGATGGACAGGTACTAATAAATGGATTACAAACTGGGATAGTAAAGATTCCCGACAGATGGATCAAATTTTTGCAGAAATGCTGAGAGAGGTTAATTATGAGCAGAGATATAAAATTGTAGAAAGAATGCAGGCTGAACTCTGGGATTCTGTTCCTTACTTTAACATTTTAGATTACAGCCGCCTGCATATTAGGAGAACAGAACTTAAAAACTTCCAGGCAGGCTGGCAGCCTTTCTTCTGGAACACTTACCTGGAATAAAATGTCTGTACCGGTTACTTGTAAAATATTGGAAATGATTTAAATAGCACCAGTCATAAAAGCAGCAGTTTTGAGGATAGTTAAATTCTCTGGACTGCTGCTTTAATATTTAATATTATATCTGGGGAAAAGGAACTCATAAACAAACGGCAGCTGCTCAAAATGTATTTTTTAAAGCCGGATGTATGACCGAAGTTATAAAGTGTATACATCAATTACCCTCCCTGATTTTACCCTTACAGGGTATTCTTGTATTTATCATATGTTTAAAGCGGCTTAAAAAAGTAAAACGGGTTACAATTACAGAAATCATATTTTAAAAATACGATATTATTTATTGAAATGCCCCTTGACGGCTTGTTTAAAAATTAAAAGTATATTATAATTAAACTTAGAATAGTAAATAGGGAGGTAATAAATGATGAAGAAAAAATTGAGTATATTATTGGTTGTAGTTTTGATAGTTTTTGCTTTTATGCCGGCTTTAACTTTAGCTCAGAAACAGAACGAAGAACCAGTAGTGGAAGAACAGGAAGCTGTGGTTGAAGAAGCAGATGCTGAAGAGACTGAGGAAACTCCTGAAGAATTAGAAGATATTTTAGCAGCAGACTATCAAACTGCAGCAGAATTGCTGACTGCTTTAGAAGAAAATGAACTGCTTTCGACCGTTGAAAAAATAACCTTAGAGAAAAAATTGAGCTCATATGAGGAAAATCTAAGTATGGACAGCATAACTTCAGTTGTTGATAAAGTATTATCTAAAGAAATTAGTTTAGGGCAGAGCTTTGTGATTTTAAATAATCTGGAAGAAAGTAAAGCAAATGGATATGATGAAGAAAAGGCTTTAGCATTGATAAATAGTTATCAGAATCAGGAAAACTCCGGTCAATTTGCTTTTCAGGCCGCTCTGGAGCTGCGCAAATTGAGCCGTGAAGATTTAACTGGAGAAAAAACAGATGCTTTTTCTGAGCAGATAGCTGCTATTATTGAGGAAAATGGAGAGATCGAAACTTCCGAACTAAAACAGCTGGCAGCAGAATATAGAAAAGAAGCCAGAGAAGAGGGAAGAGAGCAGAGAAAAATTGCAAGAGCTGGAAAAGAAAATTCCGCTTCCGAAAATGCATTGGAAAATGGAAAACCTAATAAAGCAGCAGATGAATCTCAAGATAAAGGAAATAATGGTAAAGGTAATTCCAATAGGTCAAAAGCAGGGGGCAGAGATAAAGGTAAGGGTAATTCTTCTGCTAAAGCTTCAAATTCTAAGTCAAATAAATAGTTTTTAAAATTTAATTCCCTGCCATTAAAGGTGGGGAATTTTAATTGTAAGGGTGATTTTAGTAAAAATAAGTAGTTTAAACTTCTGTAATTAAAACTAAATTCGACTAAATTTGACAGGTGCACGGCACCTGTACCTGGATAGACAAAAAATCTTGCAAAATTGTGCTGAAAAATATATACTTGTGATAGTATTATTAATCCAGGCAGCAATATAAGAATATAAGGAGGAATTACGATGTCTGCAGAGAAAAAAGTTAAGTCACAGGATGAATTAAGACTAAAACTGGATATTAACAATGTTTTTGCGGAAATGATTGGTCAGGAACATGGAATGACAGTAGAAGAATTAGAGGAAGCAAAGGATAAAGCAGTGGAGGCACATCAGAATATTCTTGAGGCAGAAGCTGAAGGAAAGATGGGCTTTATGGAACTTCCATATAAGCAGAAGGAAGTTGTGGAAGAGCTGAAGCAAACAGCTGAAGAATTAAAGGACAAATTTGATAATTTTGTGGTTCTGGGAATTGGAGGGTCTGCACTCGGTAATATTGCCGTTCAGACTGCAATCAACCACCCCCACTATAATTTATTTAAAGAAGAACGGAATGGATATCCCCGTCTTTTTGTAAGTGATAATGTTGATCCAGAGGGTGTTAAAGCTCTGCTGGATAAACTAGATCCTGAAAAGACTCTTTTTAATGTGATTTCTAAATCGGGAAGTACACCTGAGACAATGAGTCAGTTTCTGGTGGCCCGTAAATTTGTGGCCGATGCTGTAGGGGAAGAAAATGTAGGAGAGCATTTTATTGCTACCACAAGTAAAGATTCCGGCTATTTAATTGAAATTGCCCGGCGTGAAGGAATGAAGAAATTCTTTATTCCGGATAATGTAGGAGGAAGATTCTCTGTTTTAACACCGGTAGGCCTTCTCTCGGCTGCAGTGACAGGAGTAGATATCGATCAACTGCTCGAGGGAGCAGCTTATATGGATCAGATCTGCCGCAAAAGTGATTTCTGGGAAAATCCTGCTTTAGTTAATGGTTTAGTTCAGTATCTGGCCTATAAAAAAGGTAAGGTGATGTCTGTAATGATGCCCTATTCTGACCGCCTGCGTGATGTAGCGGACTGGTACAGACAGTTGTGGGCAGAATCCCTGGGTAAAGAAGTTGATCTGCAGGGTAATATGGTAAATGTGGGACCAACCCCAATTAAAGCTTTAGGTGCCACTGATCAGCATTCACAGGCACAGCTTTATATGGAAGGCCCTTTTGATAAAATTATTACTTTTCTTGAAGTAGAAAACTTTGCTGAAGAGCTTGAGATTCCTGCGGCTTATGAGGATTTAAATGGTCTGGGTTATTTAGGAGGCCACAGCTTTGCGGAGTTAATTAATACCGAAAAGTGGGCGACAGAGCTGGCTCTAAATAAAAGAGAGAGAATGAACCAGACTGTTAAGGTGCCGGAAGTTAATGAGTTTACCCTGGGTCAGTTATTCTACTTCTTTGAATTTCAGACAGCTGTGACCGGTGAATTACTAAATATTAACACCTTTAATCAGCCTGGAGTTGAGCTGGGTAAAAACTATACCTATGGTATTTTTGGACGTGATGGTTACCAGGAGAAAAAGGAAGAATTCGAGAACGCTGCAGATCATAAAGATGATCTGATTCTCTAATTGCGATAATTAATTTAAAAGAAGTCAATTTAAATGGATGTCAGCTAATTTTCATCTATTTCTAATAATTATTTGTTATAATTATAATAAGTAGAGAAGTTTATCCACCCGCAGTAATTCTGGGTGGATAACTTTGCTTATTCTAATTTAATTAAGGCCGGGGGAATTGCTATGAGTAATCAAAGACAGGAAGAGAAAAAATTGCATAAAGAAAAATTGTTTAAAGATGTTGTACCTCGTTCAAGGGTACAGCTCGATATTGTAAAAAGAGTAAGAACTGCAATAGAAAATTTACCAGCAGAACTCCCTGCAAAAATAATCTCTTATCAGGATGTTATTAAAGAAAATGGGGAATATTATCTGCTCTATCGGGGTAGTGAAAATTTACAGCCGCTGGCAGAGTATTTAAATAAAAATTCAGCTAATTCTCAAAAAATTATCAAAGAATTTAAAGAAATACTGGAACTGCTGGAAGACATTGAGCTGATACGCAAACTCTTTCCAGCCGGAATCAATGCAGCCAACTTCTGGATCGATGCTGATCAAAAAGTTTATTTGATGCCCGAAGAAATGCTGCGCAGCAAGAGGAATTATAAGGAATTTGAGCTGGAAATACCGATGGCAGACTATTTTATGCCGCCTGAGGTGATTGCAGGTGAGGAATGGAATCTAAAATCCTATATTTTTAACACTGCAGCAGTTTTTTATTATTTCTTGAGTGGGGAAACAATTTTTAGTGATCAGGATAATGCAAAAGTTTTAAATAAAATCCAGAGCGAAAAAATTCTGAACATTAAAGCTTTAGTACCGGAGTTAAGCGATAGTTTAAATGCGTTGATCATGAAAATGCTGGCTAAAGAGCAGTCAGAGCGTCCGGACTTAAATTTTGCTGTAGAAGAGCTTAAAAAGAGTGCAGGAGAAAATAACTTTAAATTAGATGCTTTTTTAGAACGGGAAAATATAATTGACAGCAGGATAGTAAAAAAGAAAAGAAGAAATGAAAATATTAAGCTTTTTTTCCGCCAGAGCTGGAAGGTTATCCTCTTTTTTGCTATTATAGGTGGGGGATTTATCTGGGGTCTGAGTTCGGGTTCACCGACTACTATTACGCCTGACCACACAGCGAGAGAAGTTGTCAACTATTTTTATGAAGGAATTGCAACTAAAAATATTAATCTGGCAAATGAAGCTGTAACCTTTGACCTGGGTGAGATGGAAAGGATGATTTCCGAAACTCATGTTATAGAAAAAATGCAGCAGGCCTATAGTGGTGGTTTAGAACAGGGTGAAGAAGTTAATGAAGTTTACAGCCTTGAGAACCTGAAAGTCGAAGAACTTTCCAGCACAGGAGATAAATATAGATTTAGAGCTTCCTATGACTTTAACTATCGTGATCGGGAAGGTCGTTACAGTAATCAGATCGTGGATCAACTTGTAGTGGAAAAGATTGAGGGAATCTGGAGAATTACAGCAATCGAAGGTGATTTTAAGGAAATGATTAATGGAGAATATCCCTGGAGGGAAGAGTAATGGATAAAAATATTATTGCAGAAAATGATTATACAAAAATTAAAGATAATTTAGTCAGCTGGCTGCAGACAGAGGTTCAAAATGCAGGCTTAAAGGGAGCAGTTGTTGGTTTGAGTGGAGGAATTGATTCTGCTGTTACTGCCCGGCTCTCACAGCTGGCATTTGGGGAAGATGTACTGGCAGTAATTATGCCCTGTCATTCCAGCACCCAGGATCGAGAAGATGCACTTATGGCAGCCAATAAATTTGGACTGCAGGTAGTTGAAAATGACTTAAGTGAAATTTATGACCATTTTTTAGCTAATTTAAAGGAAAGTGGAATTGAAGGCGGAAAACTGGCTGCAGCAAATATTAAACCCCGTCTGCGGATGACAGCTCTGTATTATTATGCTCAGGCCAAAAATTATCTGGTTGTCGGTACAGACAACCGAAGTGAGTTAAAGATTGGCTATTTTACCAAACATGGTGATGGTGGAATAGACCTTGCTCCCCTGGGTTCTCTGGTCAAACATGAGGTCAAGGAACTGGCAGAGGTGCTTGAAATCCCAGCTGAAATTATTGAGAAAAAACCTTCTGCCGGACTCTGGGAGGGTCAGACAGACGAATCAGAGATGGGATTTAGTTATCAGGAACTGGATAAATATATCCTGACAGGTGAAGCTGAGCCTGAGGTTAAAGAGAAAATTCAAAAACTGGCCTCTAAAAACAGCCATAAAGCTGCACCAATCCCAATTCCAGCCAGAGATGAGATAGTTAAGTAGAGGTGGGGTAGATATTAATGAAAAATAAGAAGTTAATATTTTTTTTGCTGATATTTTTTATTTTTGCGATTTCAACTCCCTTATTAGCTCAGAATTTTCCGATTCATTATACTGATGACCTGGGCAGGGAGATTACAATTGAAAAAGAAGTCGAAAGGATTATTTCGCTGGCCCCGGGAATAACCGAAGTGATTTATGCTCTTGGTCTTGAAGATAAACTGGCAGCAGTAAGTTCTGCCTGTGATTATCCGGAAGAAGCTCTGTCTAAAGAAGATATAGGAAGAATTGATGAGCCCAATCTAGAAAAAATAGTTGCTTTAGAACCAGATCTGGTGCTTGCTGCGTCTGTAACTAAAGTTGAAAGCTTAAATAGGCTAACAGAATTGGGTATTAAAAATATTGGTTTTAAACCTGCTTCAATTAATGATACAATAAATATGATTGAAGATATTGCTTATTTGACTTCTGCCGGCAGGACAGGAAATGAAATAACTTCGGAAATGCAGGCAGAATTTCAGCGGCTCAAAGATTTAGTTGATCAGAAACTAAAAAACAATGATCGAAAAAAAGTTTTTTACGAAATTTGGGCAGATCCTTTATACACAGCAGGTGAAGGAACTTTTATTGATAGTTTAATCCAGGCTGCTGGTGGTTATAATATTGGGAGAGAGGCAGAGGGAAGCTGGCCAACTTACAGTCTGGAAAGCCTGATTGCTGCTGATCCGGAAGTATATATCAGCAGTACCCACAGTACTCCAGATGGTTTAACTCTGACTGAGCTCCGTCAGCGAGAAATTTTTAGAGAAATTTCTGCTTTTAAAAATGATCGTTTATATTTAGTTGATCAGGATTTAGTTAACAGACCTTCACCCAGAATTATTGAAGGTTATAAGGAATTTATTAAAGCTATTTTCCCAGAGTTAAAAGAGGAGATCAATTAGTTTTGTTGAATAGCAGATAGTGGCAGTTAAAGTTTAGGTGTTATTAAGCCTTTTTTAAAAGGACATAAGTAAGAAAATAAGACTAAGAGGTGATTTGATGAATTTATCAGATTTTACAATTGATGATTTTACAGAAATTGATGGTGGACAGTCAATCGGGAAGGTGGCTGTACTGCTTTCTATGGTTAATGATGAATATGACGGCAAGATTATTGATGCTTATAAAAATGAAGGCTATAAGGCAGTAATTACCAGGGCTGGAGGTAAGGGCTCTAAATTGAAAGATAAAGTTTTACGCAACTGTCTGGGGGCGGCAATCAAAGGTGATGTAATTACCGAATCAGTTCAGGACCAGCGTATTTTAACCCGCTGTGTGGAGAGAGCAATGCTTGATTTTGATAAACCTCTTTCCGGAATTTCCGGTGCAGGAATCAAAATTGGAATCGTAAGTAAGGAGCCGCATTTAGCAGTAGCTCTCTATGGAAAACTAGGTATCCCTGGATTAGATGTTGATCACGAAATTTCAGGAATGGGGATTCACTATTATGGACTCAGCAAAAGATAACAACCAAATTGAATTATTAAAAAGAGTATTTAAATATGTTTTACCATATAAAGGCAGATTGGCAGGGGGAGTAATCTCCATGCTGGTTCATGCCTTTTTAACAGTTTTTTTCGTCCGGGTTTTTCAGGGACTTCTGGAAACTATTATCTCTGATATTAATATGGGCAGAGAGGGGATGATTCAGTTATCTCTGGTTGCAGGAATGATGATTGTGGTCTATTTTCTCAAAGGAGTTTCCTACTACGGAAAGACTTATCTGGTTTCTTATGTTTCTCAGAAATCGATAAAAGATATGAGGGATGACCTTTATTCTCATCTCCACAACCTGTCACTTAGTTTTTACAGCAAAAATAAAACCGGTGATATTCTCTCAAGAGTGACCAATGATGTACAGCAGCTGGAAAGTTCGATGATTAATACTACTGTTGGAACAATTGATAAAGTGTTTACCCTGATAGGGGGAATAATTTATCTTATCTATTTAAATTACCGTCTGACAATATTTTTAGTTATAATGCTGCCTTTAATTACTTATGTAATTACTAAATTTAATTACAAGTTAAAAAAAGTCAGCCGCAGGGTGCAGATTAAGATTGCAGATGTCTCCGATGTACTGCAGGAGACACTTTCGGCAGTCAGGGTTGTTAAATCATTTGGTCGAGAAGAATACGAATTTGATCGTTTCAGCAGTGAAAATCAGGCTAATTTTAGAGCCAAGATGAAAAAAACTCAGTATGGTGCGATTTTAACTCCACTGGTAGAGTTCCTGGCTGCTATTTCCTTTACAGCTATTCTCTGGTATGGAGGTTATGAAGTGATGCAGGGCCGAATGACTGCTTCTGAGTTAATTGCCTTTTTCACTCTGCTTTTAACTATCAGTGATCCGCTAAGATCGATTACCAAGTTGAGCAAAAGACTGCAGAATTTATTTGCTTCTGCTGAGCGAGTTTTTGAGATTATGGACACCGAAAGTGAGCTGCGGGAAGATGATGAGAATAAAATTGAGTTAGAAGAGGTAGAGGGTGAGGTTGTCTACGATAATGTTAGCTTTGCCTATAATGAAGATGAGGTAGTATTAAAAAATATTAATTTAACTGCTAAACCGGGTGAAGTTGTAGCTCTGGTTGGCCACAGCGGCGCCGGCAAAACAACTATGGTTGATTTAATTCCACGTTTTTTTGATCCATTTGCAGGGAGGATGCGTCTTGATGGTCATGATCTCAAGGATTTAAAAATAGACAGCCTGCGTGAGTTTATCGGAATAGTGCCTCAGGAAACAATTTTATTCAGTGGTTCTTTGAAAGAAAATATAGCTTATGGTGACTTAGATGCTGGTGAAGAGGCTATCCAGAAAGCGGCTCAGGCAGCAAATGCACATGAGTTTATTATGAATTTTCCCAATGGCTATGATACAATGGTTGGAGAAAGAGGAGTCGGGCTCTCAGGTGGTCAGAAACAGCGGATTTCTATTGCCAGAGCGATTCTTAAAAATCCAAGGATTTTGATTTTAGATGAGGCTACTTCTTCACTTGACTCGGAGTCTGAAGCTCTGGTTCAGGAAGCATTAGAACATTTGATGCAAAATAGGACAACCTTTATTATTGCTCATCGACTTTCTACTATCAAAAATGCAGATAAGATTGTGGTAGTAGAACAGGGTGAGATTATGGAAATGGGAAGTCATCAGGAATTACTTGCAAAACAGGGTAAATATGCCTCCCTGTATCAGGGGCAGTTTATTGAAGACCCCAATGCTTAAAAATAAAGGCTTAATAAGTGTTTAAATAAATAAAATTATGCTTAAATAAAAGGAGGAGGGAGTCGATTGTCAGCAACAAAAAAAAATTTAAAAGATAAGATGATTCCTTCTTTTGCCTATAACCTGATTAAATTAACAAATCAGAGTTATCAGCTGGAAGTTGAAGGTTGGGCGCCGGTAAAGAAGGCCCTGGATGCAGGAGATTCTCTGGTTTTTTCCAGCTGGCACGGTAAAAGCTGGGTTCCCGCTTATTTTTTAAGAGACCTGGGAATTTATGCTCTGACCAGTTTAAGCCGGGATGGAAGTTATATGACCGAGATTCTGCATAAACTGGGCTGGAAAACAGTTCGCGGCTCCAGCAGCAGAGGCGCAAGTCGTTCACTGCTGGCCCTCTATCGCAAGTTAAAAGAGGGTGCCAGTACTGCCTTAACTCCGGATGGTCCGACTGGACCAATCTATCAGGTTAAACCAGGCATTATTTTCCTGCAGGAGAAGGCCGGTTCAATGTTGGTTCCAATGGGAGTAGAGGCCTGCTGGAAAAAAAATTTTAACAGCTGGGATCAGTATCTGCTGCCGCTTCCTTTTAGTAAAACTGCTCTGGTTTTTGGTGAGCCCTTTTCTTTTGAGGCTGATCTGAAAATGGAAGCAAAACAAAAAATTCTAGAGAAAAAAATGGAAGCAGTTAATTTAAGAGCAGCCGAAATAGTCAAAAAGTAATGGTGGTATTAATTATATGGATAAACTGCAGAGGTATTTAGAAAAAATAATAGATGGTTCAAAAAGGGGCAAAACGGCGGCTGTAATTCGTTTCATTTTATTTCTGCTTTCACTTGTTTACTCCCAGCTGGCTAAAATTAGATCAGTCTTATATCAAAATAATATTTTAAAGAAAAACGAAGCCGGGGTACCGGTAATCAGTATTGGTAATATTACTACCGGAGGAACCGGGAAAACACCTTTTACAGCTTTTTTAGCTGAAGCATTAAAATCAGAATATAAGATAGCTATTATCAGCCGTGGTTACGGGGCTGTCACAGATGTCGAAGAGCCATTTTTGATTAAAGATGATGATCAACTCTATGCTGATGCCGCAGAGGCCGGGGATGAACTTTTTATGCTGGCCCGCAGCAGTGAGCAGCTTATTTTTATCCGTTCTGCCAATAGATATCAGGGTACAAAACTTGCAGAAGACCGGGGGGCAGAATTAATTTTGCTTGATGATGGATTTCAGCACTATCAATTAAAGCGGAATGCGGATATAGTCTTAATTGATGCCGAAGAACCTTTTTCTAATAATCGAGTGCTGCCGGCAGGATTGTTAAGAGAACCTTTTGCTGCTTTAAAAAGAGCCGATCTTTTTCTTTTAAATAGAAGTGAAAATGTTGATTTAAGTCAAATTAAGGAGCTGAGGAATTCTTTAAATACTCTCAGCCCTTCAAATAAAGGTATTTTTAGGGCAGAAACCAGATTAGATAATTGTGTTTCTGTAGCTTCACAGGAAAAAGAATCTCTTGACTTTTTAAAGGAGAAAAAGGTTTTTGCTTTTTCTGGAATTGGAAGTCCTGAAGCTTTCAAAAAAAGTATAGAAAGTGCCGGGGCAAAAGTGGTAAGTTATAGGATCTTTAAAGATCACTACAACTACCAAAAAGAGGATTTATTGACTCTACTTGATCAGTATTCTGACTCACAGGCAGATTTGATTTTGACCACAGAAAAAGACGCTGTTAAATTATTTGATTTTGCAGAGATGATTGGAGAACTACCTTTTTATTATCTTAAGATTTCTCTGGCAGTTGAGAACAGGGAACAATTACTGGAGATTGTTAAAGACAGGATTAAACATGGAAAAGCGAAATAAAGAGTTGAGGTGGATTTTTAATGTCTAAACTTAAAACTGCTGCTGTGATTCCTGCTCGTTATGCTTCCAGGCGTTTTCCAGGGAAAGCACTGGCAGAAATTATGGGCCAACCAATGATTGTGTGGGTTCTGAAAGCAGCAGAAAGTTGTGAACTTATAGATGAGGTTTATGTTGCTACAGATGATGTGAGGATCAAAAACCGGGTGAAAAAGGCCGGCGGCAGAGCAATTATGACTTCAGCTCAGCATCAGAGTGGAACTGATAGAATTGCTGAGGCTGCTGCTGAAATTAAAGCTGATTTAATTGTGAATATCCAGGGGGATGAACCGCTGATTAAAGCAGAAAGTATTGCCCGGGCTTTAAAGCCTTTTACCAAAGAAGTTGAGCTTAAAATGAGTACTTTAAAAAGAAAAATTACAGCTGAGGAAGCAAAAAATCCAGATCTGGTTAAGGTTATTACTGATCAAAATGACTATGCTCTATATTTTTCTCGCTCGCCAGTCCCCTATTATCGAAGTGCTGAACCAGAGGCTCAGTATTACTATCAGCATATTGGACTTTATGTTTACCGCAGAGACTTTCTGCTGCAGTATGCCCGGATGGAGCAGACTCCTTTAGAAAAGGCGGAGTCTTTAGAACAGCTGCGGGCCCTGGAGAATGGTTTTCAGATAAAGGTTCTGGAAACAGAGTCGAAGTTAATCGGGGTTGACCGCAGAGAAGATATTGAGCTGGTTGAAGCAGAAATTAAGGCCAGAAGACTTGATAGATGATTTTGATTCAGTCAGATATTTGTTCCTTTTAGTATTAATTAGCAAAAAACCTGGTTTAAGAGAAATTTAAATTTGAGATGGAGGTAAAAATGCAAAAAAAGGTCAAATTAAATGATGATATTATATTTGGTGATCAGGAAAGACCATTTGTACTTTTAGCAGGACCCTGTGCAATTGAAGAAGAAGCTAGAGTGCTGAGAATTGCAGAAGGAATCAAAAAGATTACAGAAAAGCTGGGAATTCCCTATGTTTTTAAAGCTTCTTTTGATAAAGCCAACCGTTCTTCTATAGAATCTTACCGGGGACCGGGACTGGAAACAGGTTTAAGAATTTTAGAGAAGGTCAAAAAAGAATTTGACTTACCTGTGATTTCGGATATTCATTTACCAGAGCAGGCTGCAGCAGCAGCGGAAGTTTTAGATATTATGCAGATTCCTGCCTTTTTGTCCAGACAGACAGATATGCTGACCGCAGCCGGTAAAACGGGCAGTATAATTAATGTTAAAAAAGGCCAATTTCTGGCACCCTGGGATATTGATCAGGTTGTAAATAAAATTGAGAGCACAGGTAATCAGCGGATTCTGCTGACCGAAAGAGGAGTTTCTTTTGGTTATAATAATTTAGTGGTAGATATGCGTTCACTGCCCCGGATGCGTAAAACTGGTTATCCGGTTGTTTTTGATGCTACTCATGCTGTCCAGCTTCCAGGTGGAGCAGGGGACAGCTCAGGTGGAGAAAAGGAATATGTACCTTATTTAATGAGGGCTGCACTGGCGGCCGGGATTGATTCCTTATTTATGGAAGTTCACGATAATCCTGCTGCTGCCAAAAGTGATGGAGCCAATATGATTCCTTTAGAGCAGCTGGAAGGAATTTTAAAACAGGGACTGGCAGTTGATTCAGCTGTGAAAAACTGTGCGGAAATAAATTATTAAAACTCGGGTGAATAAAATGACAAAAAACAGTAGAGAAGACAAATTAAAGAGTGGACTTGAAGAGGCCAAAAATGCTCTGCAGATAGAGGCAGATGCAGTCTTAAAATTAAAAGAAGAACTGGACGGCAGTTTTAAAAAAGCAATGGAGCTGATAATTGACTCAGAGGGAAGAGTTGTTTTCACTGGAGTTGGCAAAACAGGACTGGTGGCCAAAAAGCTGGCTGCAACATTTTCCAGCACCGGTACTTCAGCCTTTTTTGTCCACGCTGGAGAAGGCCTGCACGGTGATCTGGGAATGATCAGAGCCGGAGATGTAGTAATTGCTGTTTCCAATAGTGGAGAAACAGATGAGGTGATTTCCTTAATCCCTTCTTTGAGGAGAATTGGGGTAACTCTAATTGCTCTGACAGGTAATGGTGATTCAACCCTGGCTGAACATGCTGATTTAATTTTGAAGGCAGATGTAATTACAGAGGCCTGTCCTCACAACCTGGCACCTACTGCCAGTACAACTGCTGCTATTGCACTGGGAGATGCTCTGGCAATTGCTCTCTCAACTTACCATGGTTTTACACCCGAAGATTTTGCCCTCTATCATCCGGGCGGTTCTTTAGGTAGAAAACTGCTGACTAAAGTTAGAGATGTAATTAAAATTAGAGAGCAGAACCCGGTGGTAAAGATTGAGACTTCAGTTAGGGAAGCCTTATTTAAAATGACCAAAAGTCGGATGGGTTCAACCTCTATTGTTGATCAGGAAGGTAAGCTGAAGGGAATAATCACCGATGGTGATATCCGCCGACTTTTAGAAAAATCATCAGATTTTATTGACCGCCCGGTTAAAGACTACATGACTGTCGATCCAATTTCTATTGCACCGGACAGATTGGCAGCAGAGGCCTTACAGATTATGGAGGCCAGAGAAATTAATGATCTACCTGTTGTAGAAGCAGAGAAGCCGGTAGCTATGCTTAATTTTCAGGACTTATTGAGAGCAAAGGTTTTTTAGAAATAAATTTTATTTTGAAATTATGAAAGATAAAAGAGGCTAAAAATGAAGGATAAAATATCTATGTTTTTTTACAATATAATAAGATTTTTGCTGATTCATCTTCCACCAGTAACCGGTCGATATTTAGGTAGAGCAGTGGCTAAATTAGCATATCTATTAACCTCTAAACGCCGAAAAATTGTGGTTTCTAATTTAAAAAAAGCGTTAGCTTTAAATGATCAGGAAGCAAAATCTCTGCTTAAAGAAGTCTATTTAAATTTGGGTTATAATTTTACCGAATTTTTAAAGCAGGATACTTTCAGCAGAGAAGATATAGAAGAAATGGTTGAATTTACGGGTCTAGAATATCTAGAGGCGGCAGCAGCTGAAGGAAATGGTGTTATCCTGTATACCGGTCATTTTGGCAACTGGGAATTACTGGGGGCTATTCTGGATAAAAAAGGATATTCAATTGATGCTATTGCTAGAGAGCAAAATAACTCACTTTTTGATAAAAAAATTAATCAGATTAGAGAAAATAGTGGAGTAGGTGTTATTCCCAAAGGTCTTGCCGTGCGTAAGGTTTTTAAAAGTTTAAAGCAAAATAAGGTAGTGGCTTTTTTAGGGGATCAGGATGCCCGGGGACGGGGCTGGAAACTTAAATTTTTCGAAAGAGATGCTTCAACTTATACTGGAGCAGTTGAATTTGCACAGCGGACAGGGGCTGTAATTGTACCTGTTTTTTTACACCGCCGCGGCTGGTTAAAACATGAACTTATAGCTTATCCACTCAGAAAGATCGGTAAAGATCTTTCTGAGGCTGAATTAAAGAAAGAACTGCAGGCTTTAGTTAAAATTACAGAAGATGAAATTAAAAAAGCGCCGGCTAATTGGATGTGGCTGCACAAACGCTGGAAGACATACAGTTAAATTTTGAGTAATAAATTTTTTAGTGTTATGGAGGGGAGAAATATGTATTTTGTTTATAATTCATTATTATCTATTCTGACATTTTTTTTACTTCCCTATTATTATTTTAAGAGCAAAAAGAGTGGTGAAAAACTTAATTTAAGAGAGCGTTTTGCTTTTTATGATCAAAATTTAGATCTTTTATTTCCAGCACCACGGGTAATCTGGATTCAGGCTGCCTCTGCAGGAGAAACTCTTGCAGCTCAAAAATTAACAGCTGAGATTAGAAAAAAGCATCCGGAAGCAAGGATCATTTTTTCTACAATGACTGCCAGCGGTAAAAAATTAGCTAAAAAGAAAATTGAAGGTGCTGACTTAATTATTTATCTACCCTTTGATTTAAACTGGGTTGTCAAAAAGTCAGTTAAGACTTTTCAGCCTGATTTATTTATTATGATTGAGACTGAACTCTGGCCCAATTTAATCAGAGTTCTGGATAAACAGGGGGCAAAGATTATGCTGGCCAGCGGTCGAATCAGTGATGATTCTTTTGGTCAATATAAATTTCTGGGCTCACTTCTGGAAGATATGTTAGAGCGGGTTGATATTTTTAGTATGCAGCACCAGGAGGCTGCGGAAAAAATCAAAGAACTTGGGGCAGCAGAAGATCATGTTTGTATCAATGGCAACCTAAAATATGATATTGATCTGAATCTACCGACAAAAGAAGAATATTTTCAAAAACGAAAGCTTTTTAAAATCAAGGATCAGACAAAAGTACTGGCTGCCGGAAGTACTCATCAGGGTGAAGAAGAGATGATTATAGATCTTTACCAGCAGCTTAAACCAGATTTTGAGAAGCTGAAGGTTTTACTTGCTCCCCGCTATGTTGAACGCAGGGAAGAACTTTTAGAACTCTGTCGGGAAAAGGGAACTGCAGCGGTGCTCTATTCGGAACTTAAAAGAAATGAGATTCAGCTGGCAGAGGATACAGATGTAATTATTATTGACACTATGGGGGAACTGGCTCAGCTGTATTTTTATGCTGATTTAGTTTTCATTGGCGGTTCTCTAATTGATCGGGGCGGTCATAATGTCATTGAGGCTGCTGCCAGAGCAAAAGTTGTGTTATTTGGTCAGAGTATGTATAATTTTAAAGAGGAAAGAGATTTTCTTTTAGAAAATGAAGTAGCCTTTGAAATAGAAGATGCTGATGATTTTTTTGAAAAGACATATCAGCTGCTGGCTAATGACCAGTATCGAAAGCAGAGAGCAGAAAAAGCAGCTGAATTAATTGATCAAAACCGGGGTGCAGTTAGAAAACAGCTGCAGCTGGTTGATGTGCTGTTAGAGCAGGGAGAAGATTATAATGCTGGATAAAAAAGTAGAGAAAATTCTAATTACAAGATTAAGTGCTATTGGAGATGTGATCCATGCTTTACCGGCTGCCTATGCTTTGCGACAGAAGTATCCGGAGGCTCAGATTGACTGGCTGGTAGAGGCTAAGGCTTTTCCACTTGTTGAATTAAATCCTTATCTGGATAATGTTATTCTGCTGCCGCGAAAGGAGTGGCGCGAGATGCTGAGTAATGATATAGTGGGAGCTGTTAAATCATTTTTTAATTTTTTTAAAAAGATGAAGCAGCAAAATTATGATTTAAACCTGGATCTGCACGGGTTATTTAAGAGTTCTTTAAGCGGATTTTTATCCAAACCGGGATTGAGGATGGGTCCTGCTGATGGGAGAGAGTTAAGCACTTTGTTTTATCAGGCCAGGGTTGAAATTCCGGATAAATCGATGCATAAAGTGGAAAGAAATCTGCATCTGGCTTCGGCTCTGGGTGCAGAAACTGAAGAAATTAATTACGGTTTGAAAATGACACCTGTGATTAAGAGCAGGGTGAGCCGTTTATTTGAAGCAGAAGATATTGATCGAAATAAGAAACTGGTAGCAATTAACCCCTTTACAACCTGGGAATCTAAAAACTGGTTTTTGGAACGTTATTTTCAGGTAGCTAATGCGCTGATTAAGACTGGTTATTATGTGATCTTTACCGGTGGTAGATCTGATAGAGAGGCTGTTGATAGTTTTATTGCTGTAGATGACAGCAGTTACAGCAATCTGGCTGGTAAAACTGACTTAGAAGAGTTGACTGAAATTTATAAACGAGCTGCTTTGTATATTGGTGGAGATACAGGACCAACTCATCTGGCAGCTGCGGTGGAACTTCCAGTTATTGCGTTGATGGGGCCAACTGATCCGAAGACCCACGGCCCATATGGTGAGGGGCATACTGTGATCCAGGATAATAGTCTGGAGTGTATTCGCTGCTGGGATGAACATTGCAGTCGGAAGCTGCAGTGCATGAAGTCGATAACTGTTGAACAGGTACTCAGGATTGCTAAAAAGAAATTAAATGATTAAGCGGAGTAGTTTTAGGTTAACAGCACAAATTTTAAAATATGATTATAGATATAAGTATTTGCTAAAAAGAAAATATATGATTAAAATATATCTAAACATAATTTGTGCTGTTAGCCTAAAACATTCAGCTAATATAAAAATCATTTAATTTCTTTTAAGATTATATTTAACCTGTTCAACTCTTATCTCAAAGTTGGATAGTATATTTTATACAGGGAATGGTTATTATGGAAACTATCAAAAGAATAATAGTGGTTGATCTTTTATATCTGGGAGATTTATTATTTGCGCATCCATTTTTTGAAGGTTTAAGGCGGCTTTTTCCTGAGGCCAGGATTGACCTGGTAGCAAATAGTAATTTTGCAGAAATTATGAGAGTTAACCCCAATTTAGATCATGTTTACAGCTACAATAAAAATTGGACTACTGCCCGCTCCTATAAATTTGCTAAAAAGTTGAAAATGAATAATTATCAGCTGGGAATTAATATTCACGGGAACTGGCGGACTGCACTGCTTTTAAAATTAATTTCTACCGATAAAAGTATTGGTTATGGAGGTCAGGGTAGAGGTTTATTTTTAGATGAGGAAGTTGAAAAAGATATTTCTTCTCATATGATAGAATTTTATCTTAAATTTTTAAATCAGCTGCAGCAGAGCCAGCTGCTTGAGGAATATTTTAAGGATAAAAATATAGAAGTTAAAGATAATCAGGCAGCTTATCCAGTTTTAAGAGTTGATCAAACTCATATTCAGAAAGCTGATAAAAAGCTGGCAGCTCTTGGTTTAGAAAGTGAATTTATAGTTTTAAATACAGGCGGCAGCTGGAAAACAAAACGCTGGCCGGAGGAATATTTTTCTGAAATAGCAGACCATCTTGTCGAAAAGGGCTTTAAAATACTTTTTGTTGGCAGCCCTTCTGATACAGAAAGAGTAAATTATATTTGCAATAAGATAGAAAATAAAGAGCTGATTTATAATTTAAGTGGTAAGACCTCTTTATTAGAACTGGCGGCTGTTTTAAAAAAATCTGAGCTGGTAATCAGCGGTGATACTGGACCGGTTCATGTAGCTGCTGCAGTGGGAACAAATACAGCTGCTATTTTTGGTCCTTCTGATGAAGAAAAGTATGCTCCTAGAGGTCAGGGAAATAATATTTTATTTAAGAATGTTGATTTAAACTGCCGCCCCTGTGGAGAACATGAATGTCCACTTGAACATTTTAAGTGTATGAGAGAGTTGAAGCCTGGAATGATAGTTGATAGAATTAAAGCTGAGGGAATGATTTGATGAATGAGCTAAGTGCTTTAGTCTTAACCTATAATGAAGAATCTAATATCGCTGAGTGTTTAAAAAGTATTAGCTGGATTGAGCAGATTGTAGTGGTTGATTCTTTTAGCGAAGATCAAACAGAGGAAATATGTCGGCAGTATGATAATGTTGATTTTTATGAAAATAAATTTAAAGACTTTGCTTCACAAAGGAATTTTGGCCTGGATAAAATTGAGTCTGAGTGGGTATTTGTGATTGATGCAGATGAAAGAGTTACTGAGGAGTTAAGAGATGAAATAATAGAGACTTTGAACCAACCTGAAGCTGAAGGATATGAGATTGCACGTAAAAATTATTTTTTAGGTAAGTGGATCAAATACTGCGGCTGGTATCCAGATTATACTTTAAGATTATTTAAAAGCAAATATAAATATTCTGGTTTAGTACATGAATCCCCTCAAATAAACGGTAAGATTAAGAAGTTAGAAAATGATTTTATTCATTATACATATAAAGATCTGGCAAGTTATGCAGCTAAAATGAATCAATATACTACCCTTGATGCAGAGAAAAAATATAGGGCTGGGAAAACAGTTAGTATATCTTATATTTTATTAAGGCCCTTTTTAGAGTTTATAAAAAAATATTTATTAAAAAAAGGGTTTTTATTGGGTAGTCAGGGATTGATTTTATCTGCATTATCAGCTTATTATCAATTTTTGAAAGCAATTAAACTCTGGGAGTTAAATAATTTTGGGGATGAAAATTAATGAAAAATATAGTTTTTCTAAACAGCTGTCCTGTCTGGGGTGGAGGAGAAAAGTGGACTTTTACTACAGCAAAAGTTTTGGCTGAAGATCCTGAGTTTAATGTTCATATAGCGGCCAGAAAGAACACAGAATTGTATAAAAGAGCTAAAGAAGCTGGGCTTAAAACTGAAGCAGTTGAAGTTAAAAGTGGAATTACAGTTTTAAATCCTTTTAAGGCAAAAAAATTTATAAACTTTCTAAAAGATAAAAAGATTGATATAATGTTTTTAAATATGTCTCAGGACTTAAAGTTTGGTGGAGTTACCGGTAAAATAGCTGGTTTAGATAAGATTATTTATCGGCGGGGAAGTGCTATTCCTATCAAAGATAGATTTTATAATAAATTTTTACTCAAAGACTGTGCTACTGACATTATTGCTAATTCTAAGGCTACTAAAGAGACTATTTTAAGGCATACCTCTCAGTGGTTGGATGAAGAAAAAATTAAAATAATATATAACGGAATTGATCTTGAGAAGATTGATCAGGGCTTAGAGAATCCAATTGATTTGAATCAAGAATTTGGAATTGGTAATGATAGATTTATTATAGGTAATATTGGGCGTTTGAATTATCAAAAAGGCCATGAATTTTTAATTGAAGCTGTTGAATTATTAAAAAAAGAAAGAGATGATTTTGTTGTCTTAATAATTGGTGATGGAGAAAGAGAAGCAGAAATCAAGAATTTAGTTAGTGATAAAGGTTTGGGTGACTACATAATTTTTACTGGTTTTAGAGATGATGTTTATAATTTATTACCTGGGCTTGATTTTTTAGTTCATACAGCCCGTTGGGAAGGTTTTGGCTTTGTTATAGCTGAGGTTATGGCAGCAGGACTTCCGGTTGTAAGCACTGATGTCAGTAATATTTCTGAAATTGTTATAGATGGAGAAACGGGATATTTAGCTGAAGCTGGGAATCCAGAGGATATAAAGAATAAAGTGTTAAAGATAATGGGAAATGATAAGGATGGATTTGGAAAAAAGGGAAGAAAAGTTATTAAAGATAAATTTACTTTAGATAAAATGATAAAAAATATAGAAAAATTTCTGGAGGATAGTTAATGAATAAGGATAGAATGGTAGTAATTGTTAGTAAAGCTATTATTTGGTCTATTTATATTTTTGCATTAGGAATTTTCACTTCTAAATTTTTGATATATTTAGGGATGGGGTTTTCTTTAATATTTTGGCTTGTAAAAATAGGAATTTTAAGAAAAGATTATAAATTTATAAAAACTGAATATTTAATACCGATATTATTATTTTCGGCTTCTATTTTTATATCAGGGATTGGAAATTGGAATAATGAAATATTAGAAAATAAATTTTTCTATTCATTTATTTTCTTTTTTATAATTATAAATGAGATTAGTTCTTATAAAGAATTAAAGAAAATTTTATGTACAATGATATTTTCTGCTGTAATTGCGTCTTTTTATGGATTATATCAGCACTTTTATTTAAATATGAGAAGAGTGGAAAGTTTTTCTTTTTCTCTTTCCTGGGGTAATTTTACTGCAGTACTTTCAATATTTATTTTAATCTACATAATATGGAGTGATGTCTCTAAAAAAATTAAAATACTATTAGGTTTATTTGAATTAGTTTTATTAGTCAACTTAATTTTTACTCAATCTAGAGGTGCATGGTTAGGTTTTTTAACAGCCCTTGTTATTTTAGGTTTTCTAAAAGGAAAGAAATTTTTATTTATATCTCTTATAATTATTTTGGTTATTTTTATGTTTTTGCCTAATAATTATACAAGTAGATTTATGAGTAGTTTTGATATAGAATATGATTTGAAAACGAATAGATCAAATTCGGTTAGAATTGCTTTGTGGCATACTTCGTTAGAAATGCTAAAAGATAATCCTATAAATGGAGTTGGCTATGATAATTATAGGGATGCTTATTTAAAACAATATAAAGTAAAAGGTGTGAGGGCATTTGGACATGCTCATAATAATTTATTAAATTTTGCAGCGGAAATGGGTATTTTAGGTTTGTCTTCATTTATTTATTTAATGTACATAATTTTAAAAAAGTTAATTATTTATTATAAATCAGAAGAAAAATTAGAATTAAAATTATTTCATTTTGGTAGTATATTTTTATTTGTGATTTATCATGTACAGGGGTTAACTCAATATAATTTTGGTGATACAGAAACATTATATCTATTCTTTTTTGTTATTGCTCTTAATGTCATAATACATAATAATTTAACAGGGGTTGTATTCAATGAAAATTAGTGGTTTTTCTATGGTTCGTAATGCTACAAAATTATATTATCCTATTAAACAATCTATAAAATCTATTTTACCTATTTGTGATGAATTTGTAATAGCTATTGGTGAAGGAGATGAAGATGATAATACTCGCGAGGTGGTAGAAAGCATTGATAGTGATAAAATAAAAATTATTGATACAGTCTGGAAGGAAGAAGACTTTGTAAACGGCAGAGTAAATGCTATTCAAACTAATATTGCTTTAAATGCCTGTGAGGGGGACTGGTGTTTTTATGTTCAGGCTGATGAAGTTGTTCATGAAAAATATTTACCAGTTATTAAAGATAGATGTATTGAACTTCAAAATGACGATGAAATTGAAGGCTTAGTTTTTGATTATAGACACTTTTGGGGTGATTATGATCATTATCAAATCAGTCATGGTTGGTACAAAAGAGAAGTCCGAGTTATAAAAAACAATTTGGAGATTGAATCAAATAATAGTGCTCAGGGTTTTAGAAGAAATGGAGAAAGAATAAAAGCTGCACATGCAAATGCAGAAATTTTTCACTATGGCTGGGTCAGGCCACCTAAGTATATGCAGAATAAAAGTAAAGCTTTAAATACAGTTCATTGGGGAAAAGAAAAGGCAAAAGAAATTTATAAAACTAAGCCTGATGAATTTGATTATGGTCCATTAGATCAATTACCTGTATATAGAGGGACCCACCCAGAAGTTATGCAGGACTGGATAGCCAAAATGGATTGGAAAGATAAATTACAGTATAGCGGTGAACCTGACCCTGGAAGAGAATTACATAAACATGAAAAACTAAAAACTAAAATAATAACTGCAATAGAACAAAAACTGGAGCGTCAATTTGGAGGTAAGGTTTATTTAAGTGGTCATAGGAATTATAAATTGATTGGAAATAAATAATATTTAGGGGGAGAGAAATGGATAAAAATTACAAACTGGCTTTTCTTTTTATGGTCTGAACAATACTGTTTAAGCCCTCTAATATCCCATTGTTAATACGGCTTTCAATATAGTTCATTATCCCCTGCCAGTGTCTATTAATAAATTGACCTATTTCAACCATTGGTTCCAGCTGGCTGTGAATCGCCCGGAGATACCATTTCTGCAGGTAACTTGCTGCTGTTATGAGATCATCTATATTCCAGAATTCCTGCAAAGATAATCTAATCATTGCGTTTTACCTGATCAGCAGCCCTATTTACAGCTTTCATGACCAGGTGATTTTTTACCGCATTCAGGGCCGGTAATATTTTAGTTAAAGATTTTAAAAACAGTTCTGAACTATATTACATAGATTTGAATCGAGCTAGAATTAAAGCGGAACCTTCAGAAAAGAATAAAATTGATGATATAAAAAGACTTAAATTTACTGAAGAAGAAAAAGAAATTTTCTTTAAAAATTATTCACCGAATAAATGGAAGTTTTATAAAGAAAAGGTTACTGCAGCTCGAAAAAAGCGGAGGAAATTTGTTAAAACTAAAAATAAAATAAGAAATTTTTTAAGGATCAAAAAAATTAGGGATTAATTTTCTTAAGCAAATAATAAAAAATTATATTTTAAGGAATTGGGGGAAAGGAACTTGAAACATCTAATAACAGGAGCAGCAGGTTTTATTGGTTCTAATTTGGCAAAAAAATTACTGGCGGCAGGGGAAGAGGTAATTGGTATAGATTGTTTCACTGATTATTATTTTCGTGATTTAAAAGAAAAAAATATTGAAACATTATTGGATAATTCTAATTTTACTTTTATTGAAAAGGATCTTCTAAAAACTGATCTGCAAAAATTATTAAAAGATATAGATTATGTATATCATCAGGCAGCTCAGGCAGGAGTCCGTTCCAGCTGGGGAGAAGATTTTGAAATATATAATCAGAATAATATATTATTAACTCAAAAATTATTAGAAGCTGCTAAAGGAAGTTCTAGGCTTAAAAAATTTGTTTATGCCTCCTCATCTTCAGTTTATGGTGATACTGATCAATTGCCGATGCAGGAAGATAATAGATTACAGCCAGTTTCTCCTTATGGAGTTTCTAAATTAGCTGGAGAAAATTTAGCATATCTATATTATAAAAATTTTAAGGTACCAGCTGTTTCTTTAAGATACTTTACTGTTTATGGAGAAGGACAGAGACCTGATATGGCTTTTCATATTTTTATCAAAGCTTTTTTAACCGGGGGAGAAATAAATATTTTTGGAGATGGCAGACAGAGCCGTAACTTTACCTATGTTGGTGATATTGCTAGAGCTAATATTCTGGCTGCAAAAAAAGCGCCAGCGGGAGAAATTATTAATATTGGTGGTTCAGGCAGAGGGATAGTTTTAAATGAGACTCTAGATTTAATTAAAGAACTAACTAATTGTGAGACAGAAATCAATTACACAGAAAAAGTTAAAGGTGATGTAAAACATACCTCTGCTGACACATCAAAAGCGGAGAAACTATTAGGATATCAGCCCCGGGTTTCTTTTGAAGAGGGTTTAAAAAGAGAAGTGGAATGGCTGCAGAAAATTTATTGATCACGCTACAATAATTAGACTTATAGGTTATATAAATTAATGGTTAGAACATTTTTTGATTTTCAATTAAAAATTTGGAAAGATAGGGAGGATAATATTTTGGAGTTAAACAAAAAAGCGACTTTAACTATATTAATACTGGTAATTAGTATCTTCTTAATTTATATTTTCAATATTGGAGCCTATGATTTATGGTCACCAGATGAGCCGAGATATGCTGAGATAGCTAGAGAGGCGGCTGTTGATGGTCACTGGATAATTCCTCATTTAAATAATAGAATTTATTATGAAAAACCACCCACATATTTCAATTTAATTGGCTTAAGTGGAATATTAGCTGGAGAGTTCTCAGTGACTGCAGTTAGAATGCCTGGAATTATTATTTCAGTTCTGTTATTATTAAGTTTAGCATATTTTGTTCTCAAAAAAGATGGTTTAAAAACAGCCGTTTTAAGCACAATTATTCTTGCTACAACTGTTAATTTTTTCTGGCTGGCTATGAAAATAAATTTAGATATTCCTCTGGTCTTTTGTACTACTCTGGCTGCATTAATATTATTCAAAAATCACTCCGATTTTAAGAATAATAAATTAACAACTATATTTGCTTTTTTTCTGATGGGATTGGGGGCAGTAGTTAAAAGTCCGATCTCAATTTTACCCCTTATTATCCTGACAGTTTATTTAGTAATAAATAAAAAAGCAAAAAAATTAAAGGAAATTCCCTGGCTAGCCTCCCTATTTTTTATGGTGCTGCCGGCATTAATCTGGTTATTTTTTGCCTATCAAAAAGCGGGATATTCCTATTTTGAAACTACAGTTTTAGATCAATTAGCTGGTTATTCTACTGGTTCTCAGGGACATCCACAGCCTTTTTATTATTACCTGATTAATTTTCCAGCGGCTGCCTTACCCTGGTCCTTTTTTGTTGTTCCAGCTTTATACTATTATAAGAAGCTGAAAAATGAAAGAAATACTCTTTTAGATTTTTCGGTTGTTTCATTTTTAGTTATTTTTATTGTTTTTTCTATGATTGGCAGTAAGAGAAATGTATATTTACTGCAGTTATACCCATTTTTTGCTATAATTGTCGGCTGGTTTTTTAAACAGCATTTAAATGGCAAAATTAAAGAGAAAAAATCTATAATTATTCCGATGCTGATTTTAATAATCTTATTTTTAACTGTCGGTATTTACATATATTTAAATGGAGAAGCTCTAATTACAGAAGAACTTGATTTTCAATTAAATAAAAACAGCAGCTTTTTTACTTTATACCAGTCTTTATATTTTTTATTCACTGGAGCAGGGATTGTTTTTTTGCTGTCTATTTTTACTAAAAAAAGATACATGTTTGGTTCTTTAGTTATGTTTTCTTTAATTTTGATTATTATGTTAAAAACCTTATTTTTACCAACTTTAAATACTGTTAAATCTGAAAGATATCTGGCTGAAGATCTGGCAGCAGCCTATAATGAAAGTACAGAAGTTGGATTATGGGGTTCGTTAAATAATGACAGCGGCTTTGTTTTTTATAATGGAATCTATTATGATAAAATATTTTCTGAGGCAGAAGAGGCAAGAGAGTTTATTAACTCTGAAGGAAATCAAATTTTAATAATTAATGAAGCTGAAAAATTATATGATAATTTTAAACAGAATGACTATCAGGGTTTTAAAGTTAATAAATACAGAGTTGGCAGTGATGACATGCTGCTTTTGATTGAAAAGCCTCTTTTAACAAACAGGGCTTTAGATTCTGATAATAGAATGGCTGAGGAATAATGAAAAAAGAATATAACTGCAAAATTCTATATCCAGATGACGGCAGTAGTTATAAGAGCAGTAAAAAATAGATGATAAACCGTTTTAATTAGCTACCGATTTAAGGAGGATTAATTATATGTTTTGGTTAGTAGTTGGGTTTGTGGGACAAATAATGTTTGGAATGAGATTTTTTGTGCAGTGGATTGCTTCTGAGAAAGCTAAAAAAAGTGTTATTCCGATTGCTTTCTGGTATCTCAGCATCTGCGGAAGTTTGATATTATTAGTATATGCTGTCCATAGAAGGGATCCTGTTTTTATTTTAGGACAGTCAACGGGATCTTTTATTTATCTCCGTAATTTATATCTTATAAAAAATGAAAAGGAAAATGAGTTATAATGAATTTGAAAAACACTTCTTTTATTTCCTATCAAAAAGAGGGGATAAGTATAATGATCCGCAGTGATATTTCAGAGAGATGGCTCGATAATTTTATAAATCAATTTATAAATATGAATAGTTTAGATAAGGCAGAAGTTCTATATGATAAAAGAAATACAATCACTAAAATCGATGATCAAATTTTGGGAAAGGAAATAGCAGTAAAAGAATTTCACCTTGAAAAGACCTATGATCAACTACGCTTTCGCCTGCTTCCTTCTAAAGCAGAACGTTCTTTAAAAATAGCAAGAGCCTTAAAGGAAGCCGGACTTAAAACTCCGGGACCACTTGCTGTAATAGAAAAACGAGGTAAAACCAATGAGCTGATTTTCAGTTATTATCTAACTAATTATGTTGATTATGATTTTAATATGCTGGATATTGCAAAGGATTTTGAGCATCCTGAAAGATATAAAATTAAAGAACTGATGCCTCAGCTTGGAAAAGAAGTTAAGAGAATGCATCAAGCCAATATTGTTCATAATGATCTGCATGCCGGAAATATCCTGGTTAAGGATTTTGAAACTAAGCCCAAACTGTATTATATAGATTTAAATAGAGGTCGGATTAAAGACGAACTTTCTCAAAAAGATAAGATAAATGATCTCAAGCGTTTAAAATTTACTGCTCAGGAAAAGAAGATTTTTTTTAAAAATTATGCTCCGGGAAATTGGAAGTACTACTACAGGAAAGTAAGTGAAGCCCGCCAGAAGAGAAGAAAATTTGTGGAAACTAAAAATAAAATAAGAGAATTTTTTGGAATTCAAAAAGGCTAACTCACAATTTATAAGAGATAGTCTTTTAGAATTTATAGTATGATTTTCAGCTGATATTTTCAGACTATTCCTCCAGATTATAGTTACATTAATTTAAGCATCCTATTTTTATCTCATTTTTCGACATGAACCGGGAGCTGTTGCTTTTGCTGTAGCAGCTGCGGCGGAGCACAGCCGGGGAAAAGTAAAGAAAATTAAAATTGACGGTTTTGTCTATAAAAATGGAATGTCAACAGGTTTACCCGGGATCAGTCTGAAGAAGAGCTGGATAAGATCATCAAAAAGATGAATATACAACAGCTGATTGAGCTGGTAGAAAAAGAATTTGACAGCCGTCATCTGCACTCTGCGGTTTATTTTATGCAGCAGCCCCAGGAGTGTTAGCAGCTTTACTTTATCTGGCCGGAAATGAAGATAAAATTGAAACAGCGATCAATAATTTAATCAGTGATACAAGTGGCGTTTATTGTGATGGTGCCAAAGGGAGCTGTGCTTTGAAATCATTATCAGCAGCAGAACTGGCTTTAAGATATTTTGATCTAATAATTCAGGATTTAGATTGTTACTTACCTTCAGGATTTATCAACTGTTCTTTAAGTAAAACTTTTGAGAATCTGACAGCTCTTTCTCAGCCTGTAGAAAACACAGTTAATAATACACTATTTAAAGTAGTAGAAAATAATGTCTGCTGAAGCTCGAAGAACTAACAAACAGGGTAGGACTGCCGGCGAAAATGCTGCTGGAGCAGATGAGCTTTTCCAGGTTGACCTTGCTTATGCACCACCCTATTCAGGCCCAAAGATGCTGCGGCCATTCTGGGAATGGTAGCGCAAAAGAAATTATAATTTTGTTCATCTGTCTCTGGTTTTAATATATTTTTAATATAATTTTAATATAATTAAGTTGTTAAATTAATTATTGGAGTTGATTCTATGATTAATATAGAGCTAAAAAATGATTCTAAAACTTTATTTTTCTTAATCCATGGTTATACAGGAAGTCCAACAGACTTTAACGGCTTACCAGAATATTTAAACAGCAATCTTGATGTAAATGTTAAAGTGATGCTTCTCAGGGGACATGGTAGAACAGTCCAGGCACTTGATAATATAGGTTTAAAAGATTTTATTAATCAAATAGAAGCTGAATTAAAAAGTGATTTAGAAAAATATGAGGAAGTTATTCTCGGTGGTGTTTCTTTTGGAGCCCAGATGGCACTTCATTTTGCCAGTAAGTTTCCTGTAGATGGTGTATTTAATGTCTGCTTACCATATAAACACCACTTTACAAAAAAATTAGATAAAAAATTGGCGACTTATTCCTTCTTTTGATATAATATTTGTTACCTACAACAAATATGAAAGGAATAAACCGCCATGAATATTATATCAAATAACTCACA
>Ga0208430_10038_pt1 | contig 43016 bp, 38 predicted proteins | sample Wag42014_10_12_FD_187329 | JGI IMG/M metagenome (GOLD analysis project Ga0208430, IMG submission 187329) | Deep subsurface shale carbon reservoir microbial communities from Ohio, USA - Utica-2 Time Series 2014_10_12 (SPAdes) (version 2) ...
AAAACTATTTATTTTATTGTTGTTTTGTGGTAAACTCATATCAGAATCTCCTTTTTGGTTTTGGTATGGTTTTTTGTCCTAAAAACATTTTACCATAAACCTTAAGGGAGATTCTATTTTTTTTATTCAAAAAAATTTGAACTAGATTTACTGTTTAAAGACTATCATAACTGGATTAGGTATTTTTACTTGCCGAATTCAAGTTTAATTGTTCAGAATGGGAATTTATTAAAATTAAATCTATTTTACCTAATATCTTATTAAAATCAAAATTATTATTACCAACTGAGAGTAAAATTGTAAAATATAGAGGAACAAAATGGAAAGTTGAATTATCCAAAAATAATATTATTAATATAAAAGAAGCAATCAGCGAAAATGACTTTGATATAGAATTATCAAATGAAAACATATTAAATTATTTTTCTAAGGATTATTCAGCAATGATTAATAATGAAAATATTGATTTGTTTTTTGATTATGATATATATTTAAACAATTATAAATTAGAAATATCATATCAAGACCAAAAATACGAAGGGAAATATTCTGGATTCATAAAAAATGGAAGCCCACATGGATTGGGAACTTTTGTTAGCGCAGATTTTGACTTAGACAAATTTTCTGGAATTAAATATAAAGGCCAGTGGGAAAATGGTTTTTTTAATAAGTTAGGTATTATTATTGATAGAGAAATAAAATATTATGCTGAATTTAAAAAAGGTGAAATGAATACAGTGGGAATTATTTATAATTTGAAAGAATCTTCTCAATCAATTAGCGAGTTAAATAATGGAGAAGTTGAAGGATTAACTTTAGGAAAATTGGATAATGGAGATAAGTTTTTAGGAGAAGTTAAAGATGGAGAATTTTCTGGCTTGAAAATATTATCAAAAGTAAATGGTTATAAAGAAATTGGTGAATTTGATTCTGGTATTCAAGACGGATTATCATTTGTTTTAGATTCAGATGGAAAAAAATTTTTAGGTGAATTTAAGTCTGGAAATCCAGATGGGATTTGTATGCTTAAAGATAAAAATGGAGAAAAAAGTCTATTTGATTTTGATGATGAAGATTTTGAAATATTAAAAGATAAAAATAAATTAGGTTTTGATATAGTAAAAAATAATGTTAGTAAAGTAAAAGAAAATGTAAATGAAGGCATAAGTAAAAGCATTGATAAGTTCAAAAATCTATTTTAACAATTATAATACCTCCAGCTTAATTGCTGGAGGTTTAAGTATTAAACTACAATCTATATGATATAATCAAAATTTTCTTCAGCTAATCTTAAATATATTTTTGAGTAGTGTGAGTCTGAAAGTCCTAAAGACCGTCTGACTAAATTTAAATCTTTAGTGTCCACATATAGATTAGTAGCATAAGTGTGTCTTAATGTTTGGGGAGATACACTTCCACTAATAAAAGCTTTATCAGCGTATCTTTTTATCATTTCGCGGACATACCGGTTTTTAAGTTTATTACCATTTAAAGTTGTAAATACATATCTGCAGTCGTCAGCATTTATTTGCTGGCGATTTTTCCATTTTATTAGAGTTTCTAAAGTATAACCATCTAAAATGATTGTTCTTGATCTTAAAATATTATCTCCCCTTAAAATAAGATCTCCAGTTATAAGATCTAAATCCGTCCACACTAAATTAGTCGCTTCTGAAAGTTTAATGCCACTATTCAATAATAATTTCATTAACGCATAATTACGCATTCCAGTAGGATATCTTAAATTTGGTTGATTTAAGAGTTCTTCACTTTCAAATTCTGTTAAAATATTAGGAAGATCTTTTTTGCATTGTGTCATATTAATTCTCCTTATTAAAAGTGTAGTTGTTATTTGTACAAGTATAAATATTATTTTATTAAGTTTAACCAAATAATAATTATCTAGTTAATTGTTAGATAAAAAGAACTATATAATTAATGGGAACTTATTATCTATGGGGGTCAAACCAGGGAAAGAAGCGTATAAAAGGACTTTTTAAATAAAATTATGATTATATATTATATTGATGACTAGAGCCTCTCCTAATAATAAAACTGTAAAAAAATTTAATAATACATTGTTCAAGTGATATATACTACTTTTTATGAGAAATAGTTCTGATTCCTCTAACAAAGAATTAGAAATAATTCCTAAATGCCAGAATCTAAATTAAAAGGGGGTAAAATATGAGTTATAAAACAATTACAGAAATCTTTGCAGAAGCTAACTCAAAAATCTTAAATGATAAAGATTCAAATGAAGAAATGAAAGAAATAAGTAATAGGAGAGATGTTGAAAATGCAATTTTAGAGATCAAAAAAATAAGACAAGAGATTAAAGAGGCTAGTAGAGAGAAAGGTTATTTAGAAATTGAATTAGAAAATAAAAAAGATGATCTAAAAACGAAAAAAGGAAAAGTTAAAAAAATTGAAAGTAATGTTAGAAATTATGGTGAGTTATTAAGAAAAGAAAATCCAGAAAGAAAAACTTTCTATTTCAATAATGGAAAATTAAGATTCGCTAGCAGAAAAAGAAAATGGGTGTATCCAGATGAAAAAAGATTTGTTAAGATATGTGAAGATTCTAGGTTAAATGATGTAATACAAAATAGAAAAAGAGTTCATAAAACTAAATTTAAAAGTAAAGTGAAAATTAAAGATGATGGTAATGTGATCAATCCGGAAACTAATGAAATAATTAAGGGTGTGAAATTAGAAGAAAGAAATGATTATTTTCGAGTATATCCAAGTGAATAAATTTTATAAGGGGGAATATATAATGAAAGATGAAACTAAAATTTTAAAAGATATGATTCAAGAGGACAGAGAAAAATTACCTTTAATATTGACACCAACTGACTTAATTGAAATATTACCATTTGGAAGAAGTAAAGTGTATCATTTATTAAGAAGCGGAGAATTGCCGGCAAAGAAAGTAGGAGGCAGCATTATTATTCACAGAGATAAATTCTTACTCTGGTTATTTGATGAAGAGGAGAATGATCAATCTAATGATCAGTTATTAAAAATATAAATTTATTACCAAAGGTGGTTATTTCTAATTGAGATAACCATCTTTATTATATTAAGGGGGAGATTTTAACATGGCACATTTAAGAAAAAGAGGAAGAAAGAAGTGGCAAATTGTAATAGAACTAGATCGTGATCCTGTTACTGGAGAGAGAAAGAGAAAGTATAAAACTTATAATGGAACTAAAAGAGAAGCAGAAAATAAAATGGCAGAATTAATACAAAAATATAAAGATGGAAATAACGCAGATAAATATTCAGAAATGAAAATGAAAAAATTAATGAGAAAATATATAAATAATCATCAACATAATGTAGCGACCAGGACAGCTGACAGATATCGGCGGATAATAAAAAATCATTTGGAACCGGCCTTTGGAGAAATGCTGATAAAAAAAGTTAAACCAATGCATATTGAATCATATCAAACGCAGAAACTTAATAGTGGTAGAATTAATGGCGGAGGTTTATCATCCTCAACAGTAAGAATGCATCATAACTTACTTAATTCAATTTTTGAATATGCACAGAGATTGGAGATTATTGAAAGAAATCCTGTGAGTTTAATATCACTACCCAAAAAGAAAAAATCAAAGCATAAATTTTTAAGCAGAGAAGAATTAAATCAAATATTAGATTATTCTGAAGGATTATGGATTCATGATTATATATTAGTGGCTGTTTCAACTGGTATGAGGCGAGGAGAAATGATTGGTTTAGAATGGGAAAATGTAGATCTAAAGAATAAAAAGATATCTGTAGTCCAAGCATTAAAAAGAACTTCTCAGGGAATTGAGTTATCAGAGCCTAAAACTAAGTCATCTGTTAGGAGTATATCAATAACAGATAATACAGTGGCTATATTAAGGAAAATAAAATCAGAGCAAGAAAAGAATAAACTAAATATGGGCGATAATTATAATGATAGATTTGACTTTGTATTTTGTGAAAAGAACGGTAGGTATTGCAATCCTAATACTGTAACTAGAAGATTTAAAAGAGTTGTAGAGGCAATTGGATTAGAAGAAATTAAATTACACGATTTACGCCACACTATGGCCAGTTTTTTAATAAAGATTGCAAATCCTAAAGTTGTACAAGAAAGATTAGGTCATTCCTCAATTTCCATGACTATGGATTTATACTCTCATCTGAGTGATGATCTACAACAAAAAGCTGCTGATGATTTATCAGAATTCATTAACCAAAATAATACATTAAAAGAAAATAATTTAGTTAAAATGTACTATTAAAATAGATTTGGGCGGCAAAATGGAGGCAGAGATAAAAATTGAGAAAATATCAAAAATACAAAAACCCCCAAGAAACCTGAATTACCAGGCAAAACTTGGGGGTGAATTATCTTATTAAATTAAAATGGTGCCGAAGGAGGGATTCGAACCCTCACAGGCAAAGATGCCCACAGCGCCCTCAACGCTGCGCGTCTGCCAGTTCCGCCACTTCGGCATCAACAATTATAAATTATACCATAAAAAATTGCTTTGTCAACAAATTTTTGCAAATAAATCTTTCAAAATTGAAATAAATAAAATTTAGAATTTTTAAAATGACAAAGAAATCACTTTAATGCAGGAATTGAGCTCATAATCACGAATATTATGAATATAAGGGAATAGGGAGGCAATAACATTGGCAGAAAAAAATACAAATGACAATCAAAAATCAAATAAGAAACATAAATGGATAGGAATTTTCCTGATAGCGTTACTTTTATTATTTATCGGTCTGGCCGGTTATTATTTAGAGAGAGACTTAGAGCCGGTTCCGGACAATCAAATTGAAGATGAAGAAGTTATTGAAGAGGAAAGTGGCAGCCCTGATGTTGGACCTGAACTGCAAGAAGAACAGGACGAAGAGGCTGCGACAGAAGAAAGAACAGAAGATAATGAACAAATTTCAGATACTGAAGAAACTGCAGTAGAAGATGGGCAGGAAATAGAAGCAGGCGATGAAGAAGACAGTGAAAAAATTGAAAAACAGGATTCGGGAAATGCAGAAAGAGCAGAAAGTGATTTGGAAGCTGTAACTGAAGCAGAGCCGAGCGAAGATCTTTCTGAAACAGAAACAAAAACTGAGTCAGATGTTGAGCAGGGTGTTGAGGAGGAAATTGAAGACCCCTCTTTAATAGATCGAATTCTTTCGATACTGGGGCTGGCCGAAAGTGATTTCACTCAGGATTTAAATATTTTAGTAGTCGGGCTTGATGATGAAGAAAGTGTGGCAATTGGCAGTATTGAAGCAGATTCAATAATGCTTGCCAAATTAAGACCGGAAGCCAATAAAATGCAGATTGAACATATTGATGAAGATACAGTATATAAGGGAGAGCTGCTGCGGGAATATCACGATGGAGATATTCAACCGGCTGTTGAGGAACTGAGCGGAACTAATGTTGATTATCATGTTTATATAAATTATCTGGGTTTTGAAAAGGTGATAGATGAGCTTGGTGGTGTTCAGATTACTCTTGAACAGGAGGTAGTGGTTCCAGGTTTAGGTCTTAATTTAAAAGCAGGAGATAATTTGTTATCCGGCAAAGAAGCTTTAAATTTTGTCCGCTGGCGGGATTCCGATTCTATAGATCGCTTTAAGAGGCAGAAACTCCTAATTAATTCTGTGATGACTAAATTAAAATCAAATAATATATTCTTTAATGTCAAAGATCTCTATAATACAATAGTTGAAAGTTATAATTCAATTGAAACAGATATTAATCCTGTTCTGGCAGCAGAGATTTTTAATTATCTCAGAGAAAGCAGGGAACTGGAGCTAGAGTATATTGAATAGAATAGCAAAATTAAGCTATTAAGAAAAAATTATCTGCAGTCGATTTTTTAAGTATTTAGTAGTATATTTAACATAAAATAATTTAATTACTTGTAACAGGCTATATTTAATTTTGACTTAAAGTGGCTTTTTATATATACTAGTTATTGCTGACGCGGTAATTATGCTTTTGATTACTGCAGATGGGCGAATAGCTCAGTTGGGAGAGCACCTGCCTTACAAGCAGGGGGTCACAGGTTCGAGCCCTGTTTCGCCCACCATTTTTATTTGCAAATTTAATAAGAGAAGTTATGTTTGAAGTCCTATTTCTGACTTCCTACATCTTACTTCTAACAAACGCGGAGGTGTAGCGTAGCGGTTTAACGCGCCGGCCTGTCAAGCCGGAGATCGCGGGTTCAAATCCCGTCCCCTCCGCCATTTTGGTGGGATAGCTCAGTCGGTAGAGCAGTGGATTGAAAATCCACGTGTCGACAGTTCGATTCTGTCTCCCACCACCATCTTTTTGCGGGAATAGCTCAGTGGTAGAGCATCACGTTGCCAACGTGAGGGTCGCGAGTTCAAATCTCGTTTCCCGCTCCATTTATTTTGTTTGCAGTTTTGGGCGGCATAGCCAAGTGGTAAGGCAGAGGACTGCAAATCCTTTATTCGTCGGTTCAAATCCGTCTGCCGCCTCCATATATATTTTTAACGGTGCCGGACTGGTGCCATTTTATTTTGGTTAATATTAATTATTAATAATTAAAACTATTTAAAATATTTATCTTGACAATTTTTTGATCGATTGATATAATACAGAATGTCGCAAGTTAAATAATACATATTTGCCGGGGTGGCGGAATTGGCAGACGCATCGGACTTAAAATCCGGTGGGAATTTATTCCCGTGTCGGTTCGAGCCCGACCCCCGGCACCACTTTTTTGCTTGTACAAATAGTTATCAATCAATTAAAGTGCTGACTTAATTTTTTAAGTTGGTATAGCTCAGTTGGTCAGAGCGCTACGTTGACATCGTAGAGGCCAGTGGTTCGAATCCACTTACCAACACCATTTTAATAATAGGCCGGGGTGGCGGAATTGGCAGACGCATCGGACTTAAAATCCGGTGGGAATTTATTCCCGTGTCGGTTCGAGCCCGACCCCCGGCACCACTTTTTCCACAGTTATTGTGGAATTTTCTGTTTTATAGTTAAATTTGACTTTTTGCAATTTAAGGAATATAATAATAAAAAATAAAGATTATAAATGCAGTGAGCGGGAAGAGTAAATTCAGCTGAAAGTTAAAAGAGAATTGTGCCGGCGGCTGAAAGCACATAATTTTGCAGTGAATTGAAAACCACCCGGGAGCAGATAGGATGAACTAAGTATTTCTATCCGGTTAATCCGTTATCTTATTAAGTGAATAATAATTTTAGTTATTCTTATTTAATTTGAGAGTACTTTAATTATTATTAACTAGAGTGGAACCGCGCAATCCGTCGTCTCTATAATGAGATGAGGGATTTTTTTAGTTTTATATAACATTATTAGTCTTAAAAGATGAATTAATAAAATTTTGAAGGGGGAAATTAAATGGAAAAGGTAAAAGTTACACTGCCAGATGGATCGGTTAAGGAATATGATGCCGGAACAACTGTTAAAGATGTTGCTTATTCTATTGGTAGTGGTCTGGGAAGAGATGCCATTGCTGGAGTTGTTGATGGAAAAGAAGTAGATGCCAGTTATCCAATCGAAGATGATGTTGAGCTTTCAATTATTACCATTGATAGTGATGATGCTCTGGAGATTATCCGTCATACTACCTCACATGTGATGGCTCAGGCGGTAAAGAGATTATATGGTGATGTTCAGGTTGCAATAGGTCCGGCTATTGAAGACGGATTTTATTATGATTTTGATCTGGAAGAGAGCTTTAATCAGGATTCTCTAAAAGAAATTGAAGCCGAGATGGAAAAAATCATCAAGGAAGATATTGAAATTGAGCGAAAAGTACTGCCCCGTGAAGAAGCAGTTGAATTAATGAAAGAAAGAAATGAAAAATATAAGCTGGAATTAATCGAAGAACTTGAGGATCAGATGATCAGTCTTTATTTTCAGGGTGATTTTGTAGATCTCTGTCGGGGGCCACATCTACCTTCTACTGGCTATGTAAAGGCATTTAAACTGCTCAATGTTGCTGGAGCTTACTGGCGCGGTGATGAAAACAATGAAATGCTGCAGCGGATTTATGGTACTGCTTTTGCAAATGAGAAGGATTTAAATAAGTATTTAGAAAGAAGAGAAGAAGCCAAAAAAAGAGACCACAACAAATTGGGCCGTGAACTTGATTTATTTATGACAGTTGATGATATCGGTCAGGGTCTGCCGCTTTTAAAACCTAAAGGAGCAAAAGTTGTACAGACCTTACAGCGTTTTGTCGAAGATGAAGAAGAAAAAAGAGGCTATCAGCTGACCAAAACTCCTTTTATGGCTAAAAGTGATCTTTACAAAACTTCCGGCCACTGGGACCACTACAAAGACGGAATGTTTGTTCTGGGAGATGAGGATAGTGATGAGGGAGCAATGGCTCTCCGTCCGATGACCTGTCCTTTCCAGTTCCAGATTTATAACTCTAAGTTAAGAAGTTATCGTGATCTGCCTTTAAGATACTCTGAAACTTCAACTTTATTTAGAAATGAAGCTTCAGGAGAAATGCACGGCCTGATCAGATTACGCCAGTTTACAATTTCTGAGGGTCACTTAATCGTTACCCCAGAACAGCTGGAAGAAGAATTTAGAGGTGTAATTGATTTAATTAATTACATGATGGAGTCAATTGGAATTCAGGATGATATCTGGTACAGATTCTCAAAATGGGATCCCAGCAATAAAGATAAATATATCGACAACCCTGAAGCCTGGAATGACTCGCAGGAAAAGATGAAAACTATTTTGGATAATCTTGACTTAGATTATGAAGAAGCAGCAGGAGAGGCCGCCTTTTACGGCCCCAAATTAGATATTCAGTTTAAAAATGTTCACGGTAAAGAAGATACGATTATCACAGTTCAGATTGACTTCTCTTTACCGGAGAAGTTTGATATGACCTATATTGATGAAAATAACGAAAAACAGCATCCATATGTAATTCACAGAACCTCTATCGGCTGCTATGAGCGGACACTGGCCATGTTAATTGAAAAATATGCCGGTGCTTTCCCAACCTGGCTGGCACCAGTACAGACTAAGATCATTCCTATTTCTGATGATCAGCTTGATTATGCTTTTAAGGTAAAAGCGGAATTAGAAAAGGATGATATTAGAGTCGAAGTTGATGGACGTCAGGAAAAAGTAGGCTATAAAATTAGAGAAGCTCAGGTTGAACAGGTACCCTATATGTTAATTGTTGGTGGACGCGAGGAAGAAGAGGGAACAGTTTCTGTCCGCGACAGACGTGAAGGGGATCTGGGAACAAGCAAACTCTCTGAATTTAAAGCTAAAATTATAAAAGAAATTGAAAATAAGGTAATAAATACTGAAGATACAATCGATTAAAGAGTCAGGCTCCCCGTTTCGAGAGCGGGGAGTTTTTTTCTCAGATTTCTTGACACATATAATACCGTGTGCTATACTAATAAAGGAAAAGAAAGTAGAAACGCCTGTTTCTCACCAGTAAAAGCTGGTTAATATCAGTTTCTCGCTTAAATTATTAAATTTCTGCGGGGAAAGTAGACTTATCTTTAGGGATAGTCTATCTTTAGCTGATTATTGAATTTAACGGGTGGTTTCTACCACTCGTTTTTTTATTATACTCGTTTTTGTTTTTTTATATCACTCAGGAGGTGCATAAATATCGTTAATGATTTAAGAGTTAATGATCGCATTAGAGCAAAAGAGGTTCGTCTGATCGATCAAGAAGGAGAGCAAATTGGTATCAAGTCGCTGAATGATGCATTGGATAGTGCCGCAGAACAGGGTTTGGACTTAGTAGAAGTTGCTCCACAGGCTAATCCACCTGTATGCAGAATTATGGATTATGGAAAGTATAAGTACGAACAGGCTAAAAAAGAAAAAGAAGCCAAAAAGAATCAGAATGTAATGAATGTCAAGGAAGTTCAGATGGGAGTTAAGATTGAAGATCATGACTTCAATGTTAAGTTGAAGCAGGCCCGCCGTTTCCTCAACAATAAGGATAAGGTTAAAGTTAGAATCCGTTTTAGAGGAAGAGAAATGATGCATAAAGAGCTTGGTTATGATCTGATGGATCGCCTAATCGAACAGACTAAAGATATTGGTAAGGTAGAAAGCAAGCCGAAAATGGAAGGTAGAAATATGATGATGTTTCTAACTCCCGAAAGTGATAAGCAGTAGTCAATTAAATAACTGATTAAGATAGATTTAATCAGCTATTTTAAAAATATCCACAATTATTACAGTCTTAGGAGGTTAAATCATGCCAAAGCAAAAAACACACAAAGGAATTGCTAAGCGAGTTAAAACTACAGCTAATGGTAAACTTAAGCATCACAAAGGATTTCACAGTCATATTTTAACCAAGAAATCCGGAAACAGAAAAAGAGGTTTACGCAAAGCTAAGTTATTGAGCAAGTCATATCAAAAGCGTTACAAAAAGTTACTACATGGATAAACTAAAATAAGAAAATAATATATAATAATAAATGTTAAATTACTGGAAGGAGTGTCATTTAAGATGCCACGTGTAAAAAGAGGAAATAAGGCGCGCAAGCGTAGAAAAAAAGTTTTAAAGATGGCTAAGGGATATTTTGGATCCCGCAGCAAGTTATATCGTCCTGCCAATCAGGCGGTAATGAAGTCTTTACATTATGCCTATAGAGACAGAAGAAATAAAAAGAGAGAGTTTAGAAGATTATGGATCACTAGAATCAATGCAGCAGCTAGAAACGAAGGTCTATCTTACAGCCGTTTTATTAATGGTTTAAGACAGGCAGAGGTTGAAATCGACCGTAAAATGTTAGCTGATCTGGCAGTTAATGATTCTGACGGATTTGCTGACTTAGTAGATCTGGCAAAAGAGCAGTTAGGGAATTAAATAGATGGAAATAATCAGCAGTTCTCAAAATGATAAAGTAAAATATCTAAATAAGCTCTATCGAAGCAGAAATAGACGTAAAGAAGGTGTCTTTATTCTGGAAGGTAAGAGGCTTATTGAGGCTGCGTTAGCAGGAGGAGCAGATTTTAAACAGGTCTTTCTCACTCCTGCTTTTTTTAAATCAGTTGAGAATGATAATTTACTGGCTGATTTAAAATTAAAGGCAGAGTTTGTCTATCTGGAAGAAAAGCTTTTAAAGGAAACTGCTTCAACAGTTAATCCTCAGGGGATTTTAGCTGTGGTAAATGAGTCTGTGTTCAGTGGAGACGATTTTTACAGCCAGGCTGATAAAATTCTGCTGCTGGACAGAATTCAGGACCCCGGCAATATGGGAACAATGATCAGAACAGCAGTTGCTGCAGGTTTTGACGGAATTATTGCTCTTAAGGGATCTGTTGATATCTACAATCAAAAAGTTATCAGAGCAACAATGGGAGGAATATTTTCTATCCCAATCAGGCAGAAGTTGAGTCAAAAAGAGTTTCTGGCAGAGATTGAGGCTGAAGCAGCTGATTATGAACTGCTGGCTGCAGATATTGAAGCAGAAGAATTTCATTTTGAGCACCAGTATCAGGATAAATTGATTTTGATGATCGGCAATGAGGCCAATGGTCTGGATCAGAATTTGTTGGCAGAAGCTACTGCAAAGATCAAAATACCACTGGCTGGAGAAATTGAGTCATTAAACGCTGCAGTTGCAGCTTCAGTTATTTCTTTTGAAATACTATCTCAGAGCTTAAAAAAAGATAGTTGAGCTGATTTTCTTTCTGTGGTATAATCATAAAAGAATTAAATAAATAAAGGCTGAGAAGGAGAGAGTAGCTAAAAAAGATTTTTAAAGAGATTAACTGCAGCTGCTGAAAGCAGTTAAATTATCAATTTTAGTGAAGTTCACTCTGGAGCTGAGAGCTGAATCAAGTAGGCTTTTCCGGAAGCTAATTGCTTTCGTTAACAAATAAAGTGATTCCACCATTTGGTGGGATAATCAGGGTGGTAACACGGTATCTCGTCCCTTTAGGGCGGGATTTTTTTGTTTTTAGAGAGTAAAAATTATTTTTTACATAAATAAATATGGAGGTGTTAGTTTTGGATCTACTAGATGATCTAAAAAAGATTGAAAAAGAAGCAGAAGCAGAATTAAAAGAGGTGGCAAGTCTTGATCAGTTAGAAGAAATGAGAATTAAGTACTTAGGTAAAAAGGGAGCAATTCAGTCAGTTTTCTCAAAAATGGGGAAAATTGATGCTGACCAGCGACCGGTTGTAGGTAAAGAAGCTAATATTTTAAAGGGTAAAATTGAAAGCTGGCTTGGTGAGCACAAGGAAAGACTGGAAAAAGAAGCTGCTAAAAAGCGCTTTCAGGCTGAAAAAATTGATGTCAGTCTGCCGGGGTCAAAAGTTGAAGCAGGACGCTCTCATCCTCTTTCTCTGGTGACTAAAGAACTGGAAGATATTTTTATTGGTCTGGGCTTTGATATTGCAGAAGGACCGGAGGTAGAAAGTGAGTATTACAACTTTGAAGCTTTAAATATTCCAGCTCATCATCCGGCTCGTGACCTGCAGGATACCCTGTATATTGATGACCACTACTTACTGAGAACTCACACTTCTCCAGTTCAGGTCAGAACCATGGAAGCTGAGGAGCCACCGGTGAGAATTATCGCCCCCGGCAGAGTATACCGCTCTGATGAGCTTGATGCATCTCACTCCCCGATTTTTCATCAGACTGAGGGGTTGGTAATTGATAAAGATATTTCTTTTAGTGATTTAAAGGGGACAATCGAATTGATTGTAGAAGCCTTATTTGGCAAGGACCGGGATGTAAGGTTCCGCCCCAGCTATTTTCCTTTCACTGAACCGAGTGCAGAGGTAGATGTTTCCTGTATTGTCTGTGGTGGAGAAGGCTGTCCTTTATGTTCCAGAACAGGCTGGCTGGAGATTATGGGTGCCGGGATGGTTCACCCTAATGTGCTCGAAATGTCAGGTTATGATAGTGATGTTTACAGCGGCTTTGCCTTTGGTGTTGGCCTGGATCGCCTTGCTTTATTAAAATATGGAATTGATGATATTAGAGTTCTGTATGAAAATGATAAGCGCTTTTTACATCAGTTTTAAATAAGAGAAAATTAATTTAGTTTTTTGATTTAAATTAATTAAAAAGAACTATATACGGCAACTTTTTAGGTAAATAAAGACTGATCAAAAGAAAGGATGATTAATTTGCAGATATCATATAACTGGTTAAAAAAATATATTGATATAAATTTTACTCCGGAAGACCTTTCAGAAAAGCTGACAATGGCCGGACTGGAAGTTGAAGGAGTAGAGTACTTAGGAGAAGGTTTAGAAGATATTGTAATTGCAAAAATTGAAGAGATCAAAGAACACCCTGATGCAGATAAACTTGTGATCTGTATGGTAAAAACTGCAGCAGATGAGGAGCTGATTCCGGTTGTTACAGGAGCTCCAAATGTGGAAGCAGGTCAGCTTGTTCCTTTTGCAACAGTAGGAACAACTCTTCCCAATGGGATGAAGATTGAAGAAGTTGAGCTCAGAGGTCAGCTGTCTCAGGGAATGATCTGCTCTAAAGATGAGCTGGGACTGCAGGAAGAAAGAGCTGCAGGAATTATGGTTTTAGCTGATGATGCTCCCTTAGGCGGCAGTTTTCTTAAATATAAGCGGCTGGATGACTATGTATTCAAACTTGATCTAACACCCAATTATGCCCGCTGTCTGGGAATGATGGGGGTAGCACGCGAAATTAAGTCTTTATATGCTCAGGAAAAAAATCTAATCACACCTCCTATCTCTTTTGAGGAAGCAGAGGAACTGGGCGAAATTAATGATTACGTTGAGGTGGAGATTGAAGATCCTGATTTATGTCCCCGCTACACCGCTCGACTGGTTAAAAATGTTAAGGTCAAAGAGTCCCCAGAGTGGATTCAGCGCCGACTTAAGGCAGCTGGAATTAGACCGATCAATAATGTAGTTGATATTTCTAACTTTGTTTTAATGGAATACAATCAGCCCTTACACACCTTTGATTTTAATAAAATTAAAGACGGCAAAATTGTTGTGCGCAGGGCAGAAGCTGAAGAAAAGATGCTCACCCTGGATGAGGAAGAAAGAGTTTTAGATGATGAGATGCTCGTAATTTCTGATCCAGAAAAAGCAGTTGCTGTTGGTGGAGTTATGGGTGGTGCCAATACTGAGGTTACAGAAGAAACTACCGATGTTTTAATAGAATCCGCCTACTTTAATCCAGTCAGCATCCGAAAAACTGCGAAAAGATTAGGAATGCACTCTGATTCTTCCCACCGTTTTGAAAGAGGGGTGGATATAGAAAAGGTAATTGAGGCCAATAATCGTGCCTGTCAGATGCTGGCAAAGTGTGATGGAGCTAAAGTAGTGCCCGGTGTGATCGATAATTATCCGTTAAAATATGAGCCAGCAGTAATTACTCTAACAACAGATCGCGTTAATGAGCTTTTAGGGATCGAGTTGGAAGCTGAAGAAGTTCAGGAAAGTCTGGAGCGCCTAGGTTTTGAAGTTAAAGCTGCTGCTGAAGCAGGAGAATTTGAGGTTACAGTCCCTTCCTTTAGAACCGATGTGGAGCAGGCTGCTGATTTAGTAGAAGAAATTGCAAGAGTTTACGGTTACAATAAAATTCCTTCTACCAGACCTATTTCCAAACAGCGCGGTAAGAGAAGCCCACAGCAGAAATTTGAAGCCCGGGTAAAAGAGCTGCTGCAGGCAGGAGGACTGGATGAAGTGATAACCTACAGTCTTCAGGATAAAAAGAGTTATCAGGATTTAAATTTAACTAAATTTCAGGATTATGCTGAATTTGTCAGCATTAAAAATCCACTGAGTGAGGCTTTTGGAATTTTAAGAACTACATTGATACCGGGAATAGTCGATGTTTTATCTTCCAATGCTCGCCGCCAGGGATCAGAAATGGCTGTTTTTGAAACAGGAACAGTTTTTAGAAATAAAGGTGGCAGTAATCGTCCTGAGGAGCTCAACATGCTGGGTGGTGGAATTTTTGGTCAGAATTCGGATTTATGGCAGCAGGGTGCACCAAATTTCTTTGAGCTAAAAGGTGTTCTGGAGATGCTTTTTGAAAGAATTCAGCTGGATAAAGTTAGCTTTATTCCCGATAATGACAACAGAGATTTTCTGCATCCCGGACGCAGAGCTGAGATTAAATATGATGAGACTCAGACCTTTGGTTTTATAGGTGAAATTCATCCGGAACTTGCTGATCAGAACAATCTGCCGGCAGGAGCGACAATTTTTGAGCTGGATCTGGACTTCATATTTGAAAAAACAGCAGAAAAAAGCTATAATTACCAAAAATTGGTTAGGTACCCGGTGGTGGCAAGAGATCTGGCGATAGTTATGGCTGAGGAGATAGCTGTTGGAGATGTTCACCAGGCAATTAAAGCTCAGGGTGGAGAGATGTTAAAAGGTCTGGAGCTCTTTGATATTTATCAGGGAGATCAGATTAAAGACGGTTATAAGAGTGCAGCCTTTGAACTCAAGTTCCAGGCAGACGATAGGACTTTAACAGATCAGGAAGTAAATGAGCATTTTAATCAGATAGTAAAACATCTCAAAAAAGAATATTCTGCAGAAATTAGAGGAAATTAAGATTTCAGGCAGGAATTTTGTCTTTTGTAATGAATATAATAAAGTAGACTACTAAAGCTGGAGATGTTGCCAATGATTAAGGATAAAAATCAAGATAAGAAAAAATTCAAACTAAATATTCTGGGAGATCAGTTTACTGTGACCGGAGAGTTCAGTGAAGAATATATTAATAAACTGGCAGATCATGTTGAAAAAACAGGCAGGGAGATTAAAAATACCTATCCTAAATTACCTTTTAGGCGTTTATCTCACCTGACCATGATTAATCTGGCAGACGAATATTTCAAACTGCGCAGTCAATGTATTGATCTGAGCAAAGAAAAAGAAAGGCTAAAAGAAGCCAATCAGAGTTTACATCAAGAACTTAAAAAACTGCGGCAGGAGAATGAGGAATTAAATACTCTACTCGAGGAGGTAGAATAATTGGATATCATTAACTTCCTCGATATCATTATTTTAGTAATTTTTCTCTTTTTCGCCTACAATGGTTTTAGAAGAGGTTTTATAGACCAAACCAGTACTATACTTGGACTGCTGGCTGCTTTATTTGTAGCAGTCAGGCAGTATGAGTATTTTACTCAGTTTTTAGAACCACATTTAGACCTTTCAAGTTCTCTGCTGCAGTTTATTTCTTTTGCGGTAATTTTCATTGTTGTAAATATAGTTATTCATGTGCTGGGGATTACCTTAAAAAAAATTGTAGACGCCATTTTTCTGCAGCCGGTTGATCATGCCTTAGGTTTTTTACTCGGTCTGGTAAAAGCCGGAATCATTGTCTATTTATTGATTTTGATTATGGCACAGATTCCCTATGCAAAAATTAATGAGGTTTTAGAAGAATCATTTCTGGCAAAAAGAATTATAGAAGCATCACCCTTAATACAATCAAAGATTGAAGAAATTTTTCGGCCATGAAATTTTCATGGCCTTTTAGCGTTTTAATCGAATTTTTCAGGAAGAGAGGAAAGAGGTGTTTGGATGCAGGAAATGACTAATAAAGAAATTGCAAAAATTATGGCAGAATTTGCTGATTTAATGGCAATTAAGGGAGAAAATGATTTTAAAATTAGAGCCTATACCAATGCTGCCCGGAAGATTGAATCCTATTCAGATAATATTCAAAAGCTGGCAGCAGAGAATAAATTAAGGGATATTAAAGGAATTGGAAGTGGGATTGCGGAGTCGATCAATGAACTGCTTGAAAATGGTCTGATCGAAGAAATGGAAGCAATTAAAGCTGAACTGCCGCCTGGAGTTATTGAGATGACAGATATTCAGGGTCTGGGTCCCAAAACAGCCCACCGCTTCTACTATGAGTTGGAGATTGAAGATTTAATTGGACTGGAGGAAGCTTTAAAAGCAGGAAAAGTACAGGAACTTAAGGGCTTTGGCAAAAAATCAGAAGAGAAATTATTAAAAGCCTTAAAAAATCACGAAAAATATGTTGATAAAATTATCCTGGCTAAAGCCATTAAAACAGCCCGGGAAATCATAGAGACAATAAAAGCTGAAGTTGAGCCGGAGCTTGTCGAAGAAATTGAAATCTGCGGCAGCAGCCGGAGAGCAAAGGAACTGACAGGTGACCTTGATATCTTGATTGCCACTTCCAGTCCGGAGGAAATTTCAAAAAAAATTAAAAATCTGGATTTTAGTGCTGAGGTAATTGGTGCTGGAGATACCAAAGTCAGCATCAGAACTGATCAGGGGATCCAGACCGACTTCAGGCTGGTCAGCAGAGAGGAGTTCCCATCTGCACTCCACTATTTTACAGGTTCTCAGGCCCACAATGTGCGGATGAGGCAGCTGGCAAAAGATCATAATTTAAAGCTGAGTGAATACGGGCTTTTTAAAGAAGACGGCAGCAAAGAGAAAATTGAATCTGAAGCAGATATCTTTAAAATTCTGGGACTGGATTATATAATTCCTGAGCTGAGAGAAGACCAGGGTGAGATCGAGGCTGCTCAAAAGGGAGAGCTGCCTCAAAGTATTCAACTGGAGGATATAAAAGGTGATCTCCATCTCCATTCCCGCTACAGTGATGGTGCTTTTTCGATTAAAGAAATGGCAGAGGCAGCTAAAGAGCGCGGTTATCAATATATTGCAGTGACAGACCATTCTCAATCCCTGACAGTAGCCAGTGGAATGTCCATTTCAGAGTTAAAAGAACAGCTGAAAGAGATTGATAAGCTGAATCAGGAAATAGAAGATTTTAGAATTTTTAAGGGTGTAGAAGTTGATATTCTTAAAAATGGAGAGCTTGATTTTGAAGATGAGCTGCTGGATCAACTGGATTTTGTCATTGCTTCAGTTCACAGCCACTTTAATCTCGAAGAGGAAGAGATGACTGAGCGAATAATTAAGGCTGTAGAAAATCCCTATGTTAATTTAATTGGTCATCCAAGGGGGAGAATGCTGGGTGGCAGAGAGGCCTATGCAGTTGATTTAGAAAAAGTAATTGAGGCTGCTGCAGCCAGTAATACTGCGCTGGAGATTAATGCTTCACCGCAGAGGCTGGACCTTGACGCAGAATGGGCCCGTAAAGTTAAAAAGGCTGGCGGCAAAATTTCAATCAACACTGATGCCCACCACTATAAGGAATATAGTGATATGGAGCTTGGAGTTGCAACTGCGCGCCGGGGCTGGCTGGAAAAGAAAGATGTAATCAATACATTTTCTGCAGCTGAGCTGCTTGAGTTTTTTAAGCAGAAAAATAAAAATGCCTGAGTTAAAATCAATTAGCTGCTCAGGTAGGTGTAAATAAGATTTATAAAAATTAATTCCGGAGGTATTTAAGTTGAAAGAACACAGTCTGGAAGTACTTGAATATAATAAAATAATTAAGATGACCGCTGAGAGATCAGCGACAAAAATTGGGAAAGAAATTGTAGAAAATTTAAAGCCGGTCAATAACAGTAATTACATTAAAGAAAGACTGGCAGAAGTTACTGCCTTAAAGTCAATGATTGCTGAATTTTCTACTCCTCCTTTTGGTGGAGTGCGTGACATCAGGCAGGCCTTAAAAAAAGCTGCTAAGGGGTCTGTGCTGTCCACAGATGCGATCAGCAGAGTTAGAAGCACCCTCAGAGGAGTTTCCGAGCTGCAGCGTTATTTAGACAGTATTCAGTCAGATCTGGATCCCAGGATAATTGAAAGGGAATATCAGATCATTTATGATTTATGTGCCGATTTGCAGAGCAGACCGGCTCTGGCCCGGGAAATTGACCGCTGTATCAATGAATATGGCGAAGTTGCAGATGATGCCAGTGCCAAATTAAAATCTCTGCGTTCAAAAATTGATTCAATTGAAAATTCAATCCGCGATAAACTTGACTCAATCATTAAAAGTAAACACTATCAGGATATGCTGCAGGAAAGTATTGTGACCCGGCGAGAAAACCGCTATGTTGTCCCTGTTAAACAGGAGCAGCGGAATAACTTTGATGGAATTGTTCACGGTCAGTCGGCAAGTGGTTTAACTCTCTTTATGGAGCCGATGGCAGTGGTCCGTTTAAATAATGAGTTGAGAGAGGTTAGAGCCAAAGAAACTGCAGAGATTCAGCGTATTCTGCAGATGCTCAGTTCCAAAATCGCTCAGGATGAGGAGATTATCAAAAGAGACTTAATGATTTTAAGCAGGCTGGACAGTATTACAGCAGCTGCAAAATTCAGTCTTGATTATCAGTGTAATGCCCCGGAAATTAACGAAAAAGGGGTTATAGAGCTTAACCAGGCGCGGCACCCACTTTTAAAAGAAGAACCGGTGCCGATCGATCTCAAACTTGGGGATGATATTGCCACTCTGGTAATTACAGGTCCCAATACCGGTGGTAAAACAGTTGCTTTAAAAACTGTCGGCCTTTTAACTTTAATGACTCAGACCGGTCTCCATATTCCAGCTGCAGCTAATTCTACTGTAGCTATCTTTAAAAAGATCTTTGCAGATATCGGGGATGAACAGAGCATTGAACAGAGCTTAAGTACATTTTCTTCTCATATGCACAGGATCAGAGAGTTTCTGGCAGAATCAGATGATTCAACTCTAGTTTTAATGGATGAGCTTGGAGTTGGTACTGATCCGGAAGAAGGAGCAGCACTTGGTATTTCTATTTTGGAAAAACTCCAGCAAAAAAATGCAATTACCATTGCCACTACTCACTACAGTCAGCTGAAAAGCTATGCCTATACAACTGATCGAGTAGAAAATGCTTCGGTTGAATTCGATCTTGAAACTTTAAAACCAACCTATAAATTGATCATGGGTGTCCCCGGGGGCTCCAATGCCTTTGAGATTGCCCTCAGACTTGGTATTCGGCAGGAGATAATCGATCGTGCCCGAACACTGTTAAGTGAAGAAGAAATAAAAGTTGAAGATATTATCAATGAATTAAATCAGGAGCGCAACCGCTACCAAAAGCTGCGGCAGGAAATGGAAGAATACCGCAATCGCGAAAAAGAGCTGAAAGAAAAATACGAAAAGATGATCGAAGAGCAGCAGGAAAAACACGATAAAGAGATGAAAACTGCCCGTGAAGAAGCGGAAGCAATTGTCGAAGAAACTAAAAAAGAGGCCAGACGGATAATTTCTGATCTGAAGCAGAAGGATTATACCCAGCGCTCTGAGGTTGACCGGGCTCAGACATCTGCCAACCAGGAATTAAAAGAATTAAGTCAGATTTTAGAAACAGAAAATGAAAAAGAAAGAGAAAATGTATCTGCAGCTGATTTTGAAGTTGGTGATCAGGTTAGAGTCCGCAGTATTGGCCGTAAAGGAGAAATTACTGCCCTTGATCAGGATAAGAAGGAAGCTCAGATTCAGGCAGGAATTATGCAGGTTACCGCTTCCCTGGCCGATCTGGTTAAGGTGGATATTCCTGAGGATAACGAAGAAAAACAGCTTAAAAATTACAGAGTGCAAAAATCTCAGCATGTTTCTCCCAAACTAGATCTCAGAGGCGAAAGGTACGAAGCTGCTCAGTACAAGGTGGATAAATATCTTGATGATGCATTTCTGGCCGGCTTAAATGAAGTAGAAATTGTCCACGGCAAAGGAACCGGTGCCCTGCGTCAGGCAGTAGAAGAGGTGCTGGAAAAGAACTCTCATGTTGAAGATTACCGTCTCGGCAGACAAAAAGAGGGCGGTATGGGAGTAACAATTGTTAAAATTAAATAAGCTTATTAATTAGCAAAAGGGATTTCTCCTAAGTTTAGGAGAAATCCCTTTTGGATAAATTAATCTTTTAATCATTAGTCATTACCGAATATGTCAAAAAGGCTTCTAATCGGATCCTTTTCTTCTTCAGTTTCAGCATCTGAAGCTGAATCCTGCTTTTGACTTACTGCTGAATTAGAGGGGTGAAGGTTGCAGTATCGATCAGGTTTAGTTTCATAAGTTGGATTTCCATTCCGCTGTATCTTGGGAAACCCATATTCATGATCTATCTTCTGTACTGGTTCCCCGGCTGAGACAGTGTAAGTACCTCGCACAAGCTCTTCAGAATTTTTATTAGCATTTTGTTCTTTAAATAATTTCTGAGTAGGTCCAATTCTGATGCCAGAATCAGAGATATAATGTCTTTCTTCTACCTGATCTTTCGGACAATTTACTGTTGCAAGCAGACCACTTTTGCGGTCAACACGAACTGTTTCGACAGGACCGTGCAGACTTTCTTTTTTAGTGGGTTCAGTACCTTTGATATAAGGCAGCACATCAATTCTTGGCGAATATTGATTAGGGCGCAGTCCAGTATAAGGTCCAACATCAACCTGTATAATATTATCCGGCATTTGAAAATTAATTACCGGCATACCTTTGACAGCTTCTCGCATATAATCTCCCCAGATCTGGGCCGCCTCACCACTTCCAACAGTTTTAACATCATATTCCATTGAGCGGTTGCTGTCTTCACCAATCCAGACACTTGTTGCAATTTGAGAAGTGAAGCCGACAAACCAGGCATCTGTATAATCATTAGTTGTACCTGTTTTCCCCCCCACATCGCGGTTCATTTGAGCCCGGCGACCTGTTCCATTATCAACAACACTTTTTAACATCGATTTAATTAAATAACTATTTTCTTGAGACATAACAACTTTACTTTTAGGCTGTGCTTCATAGATTAAATTATCATGTTTGTCATAAACTTTAGTAATTGCATGTGGTTCAGAATAGATTCCTTTATTTGCAAAAACGCTGTAAGCTGCAGCCATTTCAATAGGGGTAACTCCCCGATTTAAGCCTCCCAGGGCCAGGGAATAGTGGTCAGCAAGGCTGTCATTTTTTGTTAGGGTTGAAATACCAAGCTTTTCTGTAAAATCGATGACATTTTTAACACCAACATCTTTAATTAGTTTAACAGCGGCAACATTAACCGAATTGGTTAAGGCAGTGTTCAAGTTAATCAAACCTCGATAGCGATCACCATAATTTCTAGGCCAGATATTCAAATCACTTCCTTTACCGCTTTCGGAAGCCAGCATAGGTAAGTCATTAATTATACTTCCTGTTGTATACCCACCCTCAATTAGAGCAGTAGAATAGACAAATGGTTTAAAAGCTGAACCCGGCTGACGAACAGCCTGATAGGCTCGGTTAAATTGGTCAGTTCCTCGACCACCAATCATTGCCCTAATGGCACCATTATTTACATCTAAGCTAACCAAAGAGAGCTGAGGCTGTAATTTTTCGCTCTGATTGCTCTGAAAAGAAGGAATAAAGCCATTTTCAATCTTATTTTTAATTGTCTGTTCTGCTAATACCTGCATTTTGCGATCTAAAGTGGTATGTACTTTTAATCCCCCACTGTAGACCATTGAAGCCCCAAAACGATCAATTAATTGATCTCTAACGTATAAAGTGAAATAATGAGCTATATCTTCCTCAGTTTCTTCTACAGTCCCTAAATTTAATTCAGCATTTTTTGCCTGCTGCATTTCACTTTTGGTAATATATCCCAGTTCATACATTCTGTCTAAAACAACATTTCTTCTTCTAATTGCCCGTTCTGGATAACGCAGAGGAGTATAATTATTCGGCGACTGCGGTAAACCAGCAATTAGAGCTGATTCTGCTAGATCCAGTTCCCAGACATGTTTACCAAAATATTGCAGAGAAGCTGTTTCAACTCCATAAGCACTGTGACCTAAAAATATTTCATTTAGATACATTTCTAAAATCTCAGATTTGGTATATAGTCGTTCAAACTGGATTGCCAGATATGCTTCCTTAATTTTACGCAGATAATTTTTATCAAGAGTTAAAAAAGCATTCCTTGCCAGCTGCTGGGTAATTGTACTTGCTCCCTGATCAGTCAGATCTCCCTTCATTATATTATTGATCATTGCTCGACCAATTCCCCAGAAATCAATACCGTGGTGTACATAAAATTTAGTATCTTCAATCGCTACTATTGCATTTTTCAAATTTTCCGGCATTCTTTCCAGGGGAACATAAACTCTATTTTCCTTAAATAATTTTGTTAAAAGTTCACCTTCTGAATCATAAATTAAAGTTGCTTCGCTTGAACCTTTATAACCACTAATATCAGGAGTGTCCTGAATAATCCAGGTGACAGCACCCAGGATAGCGCCTGTTCCCAGGGCAAAAATTAATAAAAAAGATATTAAAAATATTGCCTTTGTTCTTTTCTTCATTACTTTACCTCCCGTCAATAAAATATTATAACATAAAACAGCTGTTTATGGTAGCCCTTGTTAGTAATTAATCTATCTGTTATAATTAAATGACAAAGGATACAGGAGGTGAAGTACCTGTTGCCTGAAATATGGTACAGGTGTTTTTTATGGAAATTAATGAACAGTTAAAGATACTTAAAAGAGGGGTAAACGATCTTATCTCAGAAGAAGAGCTTAAGGAGAAATTAGTTAAAGCTGAAAAAGATGGCAGACCTTTAAAAGTCAAGTTAGGTCTTGATCCGTCAGCACCGGATATACACTTAGGTCACACTGTGGTGCTTCGCAAATTAAAGCAGTTTCAGGACTTAGGTCATGAGGTTTATCTAATTATTGGTGACTTTACCGGAATGATTGGAGATCCAACCGGGAAATCTGAGACCAGAAATCAGCTGACTAAAGAAGAAGTTTTAGAAAATGCCCGTACATATGAAGAACAGTTTTCTAAAGTACTGGATCCAGAAAAAACTAATGTTGTTTTTAATGGAGACTGGTTAAATGAGATGGACTTTGCTGATGTTTTAGAACTATCAGCTCACTATACAGTTGCCAGAATGCTGGAGCGTGATGATTTTTCCAAGCGCTACAGTGCCGGTAAGCCAATTGGAATTCACGAATTTTTCTATCCTCTAATGCAGGGTTATGATTCAGTAGCAATTGAGGCCGATGTTGAGCTTGGGGGTACTGATCAGCGTTTTAACCTTTTAGTAGGACGTAAATTACAGCAGGAATACGGTCAGGAGCCGCAGGTTGTACTGATGATGCCGCTTTTAGAAGGTTTAGATGGTGTCAATAAGATGAGTAAGAGTTTAGATAATTATATTGGGGTTTACGATGAGCCTGCTGATATGTTTGGCAAGGTAATGTCAATTCCGGATGATATGATAATTCGTTATTTTGAACTTCTAACTGATGTTTCAATTGAGCGACTCGACGCAATGAAGGAAAAGCTCAGCCGGGATGATTTTAACCCAATGGAGTTAAAAAAGGAGCTGGCCCGGGAGATAGTAACAGAATATCACGACGAAGAAGCTGCTGTTAAAGCCCGTCAGGAATTTGAAAGTGTCTTCTCTAAGGGGAACCTGCCTGAAGATATTCCTGTAATTGAAATTGCGGAATCAGATTTAGAAGACGGTGAACTCTGGATAGTTAAACTGGTTGCTGCTACTGGATTAGTTGATTCCAACAGTCAGGCTCGCCGGATGATCAAACAGGGTGCTGTTACAATAGATGATCAGAAGTATCAAAAGATTAATCTGGATATTGAAGTTGAGGACGGAATGATTATTCAGATAGGAAAACGCCGCTTTGCTAAAATTAAATTAGTTTAAGTGGGTAATTATTTATTTTTCTGTTCTTTTTAAAAATGATTTAAAATAACTAGGACCTCAAAATCTTAAATCTCCATCCAAATCAGCCTTAAGAAAAACTAATAATCATATTTTGCAATTAATAAGACTACCTTCCCGATCAGAATCTCGTATTCTGCGGTCAGCTGAGAACATCCTGTTCTCAGGTCTTATTAATTGCTTATATTCTTAAAGTTTTTCTAGAAAAGCTGCTAAGTCAGTCGATTTAAGATTTTGAGTCCTAGTTTTAGTTAAATAGAAGATTAGAACAGAAAAATAAATATACCTTTAATATAACTAATTTAATTTAGCTGCAGCGTCAGGTTGATCCATGTACTTTTGCTAATATAGTTTATATTGCAGCAATATTCTAGTGAAAATTTATGTTTAAATAACAAGGAGAAGGATAAATTTTTACTTTCTCTCAGATATTTTAAAGCGTTGTGGAGATTAATATCTGAGAGAAAGAAATAAATTTATAGAGAGGAAGGTTTTAATGATTAAAAGTGGAGATGAAATAAGACAGGCTTATCTTGATTTTTTTGAATCTAAGGGTCACTTAATTATGGACAGTGCACCGCTGATTCCAAAAAATGACCCGAGTCTGTTGTGGATAAATGCCGGGATGGCTCCCTTTAAGCCTTATTTTGACGGCAGTCTTGAGCCGCCTAAAAGCCGTATTGCCACCAGTCAGAAGTGTATCCGTACAAATGATATAGAAAATGTAGGTAAAACAGCACGCCACCATACCTACTTTGAGATGCTCGGAAACTTTTCTTTTGGTGATTATTTTAAAGAAGAGGCAATCAGCTGGGCCTGGGAGTTTGTAACCGATGTTCTAAAGTTGGACCAGGATAAGCTCTGGATTACAATTTATAAGGAAGACGAAGAAGCCTTTAAAATCTGGCATGATCAGGTTGGTCTGCCGGAAGAAAGAATTGTTCGGATGGGTAAAAAAGAAAATTTCTGGCAGATTGGAACCGGACCCTGTGGTCCCTGCTCAGAGATTCACTATGACCGCGGTGTAGAAGCGGGAGACAGTGAAGAAGATGTATTAGGTGGTGAGGGTGACAGATATTTAGAAATCTGGAATCTGGTATTTACCCAGTATAATTATACCGAAGCTGGCGAATACAAAGAACTGCCCAATAAAAATATAGATACCGGAATGGGACTTGAAAGAGTAGCTTCCATTCTGCAGGAGACTGAAACCAACTTTGAAACAGATTTAATTAAACCGATTATCGATCAGGTAGTAGAAATGACAGAAATCCCCTATCAAAAAGATGAGGAAAGTGTAACCGCCTATCGAGTAATTGCTGACCATATTCGCTCAGCCTCTGTTGCTATTTCTGATGGAGCTCTGCCTTCCAATGAAGGACGCGGCTATGTAATCCGCCGTCTGATTAGAAGAGCAGCTCGCTACGGCCGGAAACTCGGATTTAAAGAACCGTTTTTATATAAACTGGTAGAAAAAACTGCTGAGATTGTTAAGGGAGTTGCCCCAGATCTTAAAAAACAGCTGGCCCATGTTAAAAATGTGCTCAAATCTGAGGAAGAGAGTTTCTTAAAAACATTAGAGCAGGGTTTAAATATTTTAGAAGAGATGCTGGCTGAGCTTGAGGCAGAAAATAAAGAAGTGCTGGCAGGTAAAGATGCCTTCCGCCTTTATGATACCTATGGTTTTCCACTTGATCTGACCGAAGATATTGCAGCTGAGGTTGGAATTAAGGTTGATCAGGAAGGTTTTGAAGCGGAAATGGCTGCCCAGCGCAAAAGAGCCAGAGAGGCCAGAGAAGAGACTTCTTTCAGCAGTGGAGAAGTAGAAAAACTATACGCAGAATTTAAAGCTCAGATTGAAGAAGATAACTTTACCGGCTACCACTCACTTAAAGAAAAGACTGAGGTTGTTGGTTTGCTTAAAGACAAACAAAAGGTGGAAAAGCTTAATGCAGGAGACAGTGGAGAGATTATTCTTGCTAAAACTCCATTTTACGCAGAGAGTGGAGGCCAGCTTGGAGATCAGGGTGTAATTAAAACAGATGATTTTGAGGCTGAAGTTAGAGATACAGTCAAAAAAGCTGAAGTTTTTGTGCATCAGGTAGAAGTCAAATCAGGAGCAGTAGAAAGCGGGACTCAGGTAGAAGCAGTTGTCTACCACAACCGTCGACAGGCAACAGCCCGCCACCACTCAGCAACTCATCTGCTTCATAAAGCTTTAAAAGAAGTACTGGGAGAGCATGTAAACCAGTCTGGCTCACTGGTAGCTCCGGACAGACTGCGTTTTGACTTTACTCATTTTTCTGCTCTGACAGCAGATGAGCTGGAAGAGATTGAAAGCAGAGTTAACCAGGCTGTAATGGAAAACTATCCTGTCCAAACCGAAGTTAAGGCTATTGATGAAGCTAAAGAAATGGGAGCAACCGCTCTCTTTGGTGAAAAATACGGAGAAGAAGTTAGAGTTGTTAAAATGGGTGACTTTAGTTTAGAACTCTGTGGTGGAACTCATGTTGAGGCCACAGGTGATATTGGAGCCTTTAAAATTGTTTCCGAAAGTGGAATTGCAGCCGGAGTCAGAAGAATTGAAGCAGTAACTGGCGAATATGCTCTGGATTACTTTAATTCTAAACTGGAGCTTTTAAATCAGGCAGCTTCAGAATTGAAAACTGAGCCGGATAATCTTTTACAGCGGGTAAGACAGCTGCAGAAAGAACAGAAAAATCTGGAAAAAGAACTTGAAAACTTAAAGCAGAAACTTGCCGGTTCTAAAAAAGATGAACTGATCGACCAGCTGCAGCAGATTGAAGGTATAAATGTCCTGACAGCAGAGCTCGACGGCCTCGATAATTCAGCCTTAAGAAATTTAAATGATCAGCTGAAAGATAAAGTTGATTCGGCTGTAATTGTGCTGGCCAGTAAGGGAGCCAACAAAGTTATTTTTGTTGCATCTGTGACTGAGGATCTGATTAAAAAAGGATTTAAAGCTGGAGATATTATTTCAAAAGTAGCCAGAACTGCCGGTGGTGGTGGAGGTGGACGTCCTGATATGGCCCAGGCAGGAGGTTCAAAACCAGAAAAGACTGCTGAAGCACTGGCGGAAGTAGAAAAAATTGTTAAAGAAATTGCAGGCTAAGAGGCTTTAAGCTGATGAAAATCTTTTTTATTAGGAAAAAATACTGATAAAAACAAGGAATTTAAAGCTGACTACAGAAATAATAATATAAGGCAAATTTAAATACGGGATGTGATATATATGGCCGCAGAAGATTTTAACGATAAAACGATGCGTTTTAAGATTAATAAAGAAGAGTTAAGTGAAGCAGCATTTGTTCTGGGAAAGGTGTCTAAGGCCCTGGAGGAAAAAGGATATAATCCTATCAATCAAATTGTCGGATATTTGCTTTCTGGAGATCCTGCTTATATAACAAGTTATAAAGACGCCCGGACAATGATTAGAACTATCGATCGTGACGAAATAATAGAAGAATTACTGCGCAGTTATTTAAATAACTAGCAGGTGATGATTTTAAGGCAGCTGAAATTTTTCAGCTGTCTATTTTTTTAGTTTAAGATATCAAAAAATGTAGAACATTAACTAAGGAAAACAATAAATGTCTTGTTATTAGTCTTTTTTTTATATAAGATTTGCTTAGAACAATTAATTACAATAGGAGGAATAATAATGAGATATGCAGTGATTGGAACTGGCTCCCGTTCAGCAATGTATTATGAAGCCTTAGTTGAAAATGAAAAAATAGCAGCAGAAAATGAACTTGTTGCTCTGCTTGACTTAAATCAGACCAGAATGAATTATGTTAACGAAAAATTAGGTCTGGAGCTGCCAACCTATAAACCCCATCAGTTTGATGAGATGCTGGCAGCAGAAAATATTGAAGGAATTGTTGTTACTACAAAGGATTCCCACCACCATGAATATATTATTAAAGGTTTAAAAAATGAGCTAAAAGTGATTACCGAAAAGCCGATGACCACCAATGAAGCTAAAAATCAAGAAATATTAGAGGCCATGGAAGAAACAGGCAATGACCTGACTGTGACTTTTAATTACCGCTATTCTCCTTATCGCTCTAAAGTAAAGGAATTGCTGCAGGAAGGAGTTATTGGTGAGGTGACAATGGTCGAATTTCACTGGTATCTAGATACAACTCACGGTGCTGATTATTACCGCCGCTGGCACGGAGAAAAAAGAAACTCCGGCTCTCTATGGGTACATAAAGCAACCCACCACTTTGATTTAGTTAACTGGTGGCTGGATTCTGCTCCCGAAGAAGTTTTTGCCTTTGGCGAAAAAAGATTTTATAAACCAGAAACATTCCAGTATAGAATGAGATGTAAGGACTGTGATGTTAAAGATGAATGTAATTTTGAGCTTGATATGAGTTCTTCTGATAAACTTTCTGCTCTCTATCTGGAGGCAGAAGATGAAGACGGTTACTTTAGAGACCGCTGCGTATTCTCTCCAGAAATTAATATCTGGGATACCAGAGCTCTAACTGTCAGATATCAGAATAAAGCACTTTTAAGTTATTCACTCAATAACTATGCTCCTTATGAAGGTTATAAAGTTGCTTTTATCGGAACCAAGGGTAGAATTGAGCAGGATGTAGTCGAAGCTTCTTATATCAGCGGTCATGATGGTGAGCTGGAAAGACAGACTCCGGATAATAATATCCGCCTGGAAGTCTTCCCGCTCTTTAAAGAATCTTATACCATTGATGTTGAAGTTGAAGAAGGAGGCCACGGTGGAGGAGATAAGCGTCTTTTAGAAGATATCTTCCTGGAAAATCCAGAAGCTGATCCGCTCGGCCGCAAAGCTGGTGGCTATGATGGTGCCATGTCAATTTTAACCGGTATTGCAGCCAGACGCTCAATCGAAAAAGAACAGCCAATCAAGATTAAGAATCTGGTTAAATTCCCAGCCAACTTCGGCAGCTAAATAATATTTCTCAAAGACCTCTGGTTAAAATCATCAGAGGTCTTTTACTTTTCTGTATTCAAGTGGTGATAAATCGGTAATTTCCTTAAAAATCCTGCCGAAATGAGTAATATTATTAAATCCTACCTCAGTTGCAATTTCTGTAACCGAAAGCTCACTCTGCAGCAGCAGTTTACTTGCTTCTTTAACTCTTACATTATTTTTATATTCCACAAAATTAAAACCTGTGACCTCTTTAAATACGCGGCTTAAATAGGCAGGGCTGTAGTTAAATTTCTCGGCCAAAGAGCTTAGAGATAATTTATTTTCGTAATTCTGGCTGATATAAGCGGCAATTTTTGAGATGTTTTCATGTTTTTGATCCGGATATTTAAGGTTTTGAGAGGCAGATTCTGCGGAAATCCTCTTGATCAAAATTAATATTTCAGCAATAATTAATTTTACAGCCAGTGAATTTTCAGGATTATTTTTCTTTTTAGATTCCGCAGTTAACTTAAAGAGCTCTTCTTCCAACCAGAGCTGTTGTTCTGGGTTGAGGCTCAAAACATTTTCTTTTTTTTCAAAAACATCAAAAAGTTCAGCTGACTTCATTTCAGCTGCCAGAGAAGAAAAAAGCTGCTCATCAAACTGAATTAAAATTCTTTCGTGTTCAGGGTTTTTGCTGTCGATTGTGCTTGTTTTATGGAGGATATTTTTATTGATTAAGACTAAATCTCCTTTTTTAACGTGGTAGCTGCGCTGGTTGATAAAGTAATTGCGCTCACCTTTTAAAAGATAATAAATCTCAAAAAGATTGTGGTAATGCCTCTGGTCCATATTAAAAGGTTCAGAATTTCTTTTGACCTGGGTAATAACTGGTTGGTTCATTATTTACCTCCAGAATTTAAAATTAAATTGACAAAATCACTTAACTTTAGCTTAAAAATTTGCTTATTTACTAAAATGATTATATAATATTTTATTGAAGAAAGAAAATTGGAGGCAAAAGAGTTGAGAATTTTAGGTCTGGATTACGGCAACAAAAGAGTAGGAGTAGCAGTCAGTGATTCTCTGGGGTGGACAGCTCAGCCGCTGGCAACACTTAAGATGCACGGGCACCAGGAGCTACTTTTGGAAATTAATCAATACATAGATAAATATGAAATAGAAAAAATAGTGGTCGGAATGCCCTACAACATGGATGGTTCAGTCGGTAAAAGAGCGGAAATTACTCAGGCTTTTATTAATTTTTTAGAAAATAATCTTGAGCTTCCAATAATTATTCAGGATGAGCGTCTGACAACAAGTCAGGCTAAAAATATTCTGTTGGAAGCCGATGTCAGCAGAGAAGGCAGAAAAAAGGTAATTGACAAGATGGCAGCTGCTTTAATTCTGCAGTCCTATCTTGATCAGCAGTAAACTTATTGTACCTTTATTGTACCTGGTTCAAATCAAACGATTTGAACCAAAACGATTTGAACCAGGTACAGGAGAAATGATTCACAAACCATAAAACGAAAGGGGTAATTATAATGAGTGATGGAAAGTTTTGGATTGATGAAGACGAAAAGGAACTGGTTTTATCAGATGGCACAGGTGAGAGCCGCTTTATTATAGAAGATGATCTGGTGATTGATGGAGTAAAATATTTAATTATTGTTGATGCCAGAGCCGGTGAAGACGCTGATGCCACAGTTGTTAAGATTTTAAATGAGGGTGAAGAAGAAATCATCATCCCTGTTGAAGAAAAAGAAGAATTCGAAAAAGTTCAGGCAGCTTACATAGAGGATATGGAGTAATAAATTATGGGAGGAAGAATTTGAAGTTGAAAAGAACAGCCCTGGTATTTTTGATTTTTATCATAGTACTCAGCTTTTCGCTGAGGGCCTATTCTTTAATGGAGCCAATAAATGAGGTTGATCCAAGTGAGATTAAAGTCCAGATTGAAAAAGGGATGACCGGGCGGGCTATTGCAGAAAAACTGGAAGCAGAGGGTGTAATTAAATCCTCTACTATTTTTTATTTACTGCTCCGCTTTAAAGGGATTAACAACCTCCAGGCTGGCTATTACAGCTTTTCAACTTCAGATACACCTCTGGAAATAATTGATAAGCTGCAGCGGGGAGAAGAAGAAAGATTTAAAGTTACTATCCCTGAGGGCTTTACTCTGGCAGAGATTTTAGATAGATTTGCTGCCCTTGAGAGGCCTCAGTATGAGAGAGAACTTCTGGCTGCAGAGATCAATAAACAGGCTGCAGAACTGGAGTTGGAGACTTCTCTGGAGGATTCTCCTTTAAGTATAGATCAGCTCTATCTGGCGGAAGGGATAATTATTCCCAACACCTATAATTTCCCGATGAGTTATCAGGAAAGTGATATTGCAGAAGATTTAATATCTTACTTTAAAGAAGAAAGACTGCCTCTGATTAGAGAAGCAGCTGAGTCAGCAGATTATTCTGCTTATGAACTTTTAATAATTGCTTCTCTAATTGAAGAAGAAGGAAAACTGGCAGCTGAAAATAAAATTATTGCCTCAGTAATTTATAACCGCCTGGAGCAGGGAATGCCGCTGCAGTTAGATGCTACAGTTCAGTATGCACTGCCTGAGAGAACTTCCAGGGTATTATACAGAGATTTAGAAATAGACTCTCCCTATAATACCTATCAAATAGAAAAACTGCCGCCAACACCAATTGCAAGTCCCGGTAATCAGGCTCTAAAAGCAGCAATTAATCCGGCTGAAAGTGATTATTTATTCTATTTTGCCCGGGGGGACGGCAGCCATATCTTTACAGAAAGCTATGACGAGCATCTGCAGAAACAGAGGGAGTTAAATTAGATTATGAAACTTACCGATATCAACAGCAAATTCTCAAAAAATAAATATATTGAAGCAGAATTTGCTGAGCTAGAAAAAGAATGCAAAAAAATGCACATTCCAATTATCGACCGCGATGCAGCTGATCTGCTCAAACTGCAGCTTAAACTAAAAAATCCGCAGCAAATTTTAGAAATCGGAACAGCTCACGGGTTTTCAACTCTGCTGCTGGCAAAATACAGTGCAGAGCAGTCTGAGATAACAGCGGTCGAAGTAGATCCAGAGCGGGCACTCAAGGCCAAAGAAAATTTTACTCAGTTTAATTTTCAGGAGAAAATAGATTTAAAAGTCGGAGATGCCTTTGATGTCCTGCTCTATTTAAAAAAGGATTATGATTTTATCTTTCTTGATGCTGCCAAAGGGCAGTATTTTTATCTTTTTGAATATTTAATGGAGCTTTTGGCACCGGGCGGAATTTTAATCTCTGATAATGTATTATATAAAGGAAAGGTTCTAGAGGCTGGAGAAACGAGACATAAAATCAGAACAATGGTCAATAATTTAAAAAAATACTTAAAATTAATTATGAACCACCCGGAACTTGACTCAACAATTGTCACTGCAGGTGATGGGATGGCGATTAGCAGGAGGAAGGATATAAATGAATAAAGTCGAATTACTGGCACCGGCAGGCAGTCTGGAGAAATTAAAAACTGCCATTTTGTTTGGTGCTGATGCTGTATATTGTGGAGGTTTAAACTTTGGCCTGCGGGCTGGAGCTGATAATTTTACTGTTGAGGAGCTTGAAGAAGGAATAGAATTTGCTCACCAGCGGGATAAAAAGGTCTACATGACCCTGAATATGATCCCGCACAATCAGGAACTGGCTCAACTTCCAGAATATATAGAGGAAATAAAAAAACTGAAGCTCGATGCTCTAATTATTTCTGACCCCGGTGTCTTTGCTGCGGTCAGACGAGAAATGCCGGAGATGGAGATTCACATCAGCACCCAGGCCAACAATGTCAACTGGGCTTCTGCCCTATTCTGGGCTGAACAGGGTGCCAAAAGAATTATTCTGGCCAGAGAACTCAGCCGGGATGAAATTAAAGAAATTGCAGCTAAAACTGAAGGAAAAGTTGAGCTGGAATACTTTGTTCACGGAGCAATGTGTATTTCTTATTCCGGCCGCTGTCTTTTGAGCAACTATTTTATTGGTCGGGATGCAAATAAGGGAGACTGTGCTCAGTCCTGCCGCTGGGAATATCACCTGGTTGAAGAAAAGAGACCGGGAGAATATTATCCAATCGAAGAAAATGATCAGGGAACCTTTATTATGAATTCCAGGGATTTAAACCTGGCAGAAGAGATCCCGGAACTGATAGAGCTGGGGCTCAGCAGTCTAAAAATAGAGGGCAGGATGAAGAGTGTTCATTATGCAGCTACTGTTGTAAATACTTACCGACAGTTAATTGACCGGTATTATGAGGATCCAGATAATTATGAAGCTGATCCGGAGCTTTTAGCAGAGCTCAGAAAAATAAGCCACCGCGATTACACCAAAGGTTTTTATTACGGGAAACCGGGGGCTGAAGGTCAGCGCTATGAGAGCTCCTCCTATTTAAGGACTTACGATTTTATGGGAGTAGTTAAAGATTATGATTCTGAAAATAAGGAAGCTGTAGTAGAGGTCAGAAATAAGATTTTTAAAGGAGACGAGCTGGAGCTGATAGTACCCGGTCAGAAAACTTTTACAGTCACTGCAGATTATTTACTTGACGAAGAGGGAGCAGAAATCGAAGCAGCTCCTCACCCAAAACAGCTGATTAAAATACCACTCGCCGCAGAAGTGCCGGCCGGTTCTTTACTCCGCCGCCAGAAGGAGAATTAAAATGAAGGATACTTTAAAACTAAGATACGAGGTTGACCCTAAAGAAATTAATTATATAGATATGATAATTAAGGCTTATGAGGGAGTTGGAACAGTTAATGTTGATCACGATAACCCCGGTGAGATCTGGATTGATGTAACAGAAGGAACCAAAAATGAAGTTAAGGAAATAATGGCTGATCTGGGAGAAAAATTTAAAGTTGAATTAATTTCTGAAGAATAAAATCTACTACTTTTAAAAGTTCAATGCCTCCACTTCAGGACTCAAGCTGATTATTTAAATAAAGCAAAATCTGCTTGAAAAAATGTAAAATAAGAACATTTGACATTCGGTCAGTAATTGTTTATTATTAAGGTGATAACCAAATATAATTATTAATAAGTTTATAAGAAATGTTGGATTGGAAGTCAAAAAAGGAGGAAGATTGTATTATACATTTAACTACTAGTGTACAACAGGGAGGTAATAATGATGCTGAGTAGAAGTAGAGTTTTAATCTCGGTGATGTTACTCCTCATAATGGTTACTTTTGTTAATCTCGAGGAAGCAGAGGCTCTGGAGTTGACAGAATTTGGAAGTAGAGCAATGCGCAGAGGCGACGAAGGCATAGATGTAGCAGTATTACAGCAAAAATTAAAACAGATGAGTTTTTATAGTGGAAATATAGATGGAATTTATGGAGGCGGCACAGTCGAGGCCGTTAAAAAGTTTCAGCAGCAGAATGGACTACAGGTCGATGGTGTTTTTGGTGAGACATCTTTTAAGGTGCTGCCTGATCTAAAAGCAGAATTAAATTATAACATATCCAGAGATGATATCATACTTCTCGCCAGAATTATTCACGGAGAGGCCAGAGGAGAAGACTTTAGAGGTAAGGTTGCAGTTGGTTCAGTTATTCTAAATAGAATTGCCAGTAACCAGTTTCCAGATACAATTAGGGATGTGATCTTACAGAAGGGACAGTTCAGCAGTTTGATGGATGGACAGGCTAACTATTATCCCGGAGAAGAAGAACTGCAGGCTGCGAGAGCAGCACTGCTAGGATATGATCCGGCTCTGGGTTCGATTTATTTCTATAATCCTGATATAGCAACAAATACTGCCTGGATTTCCCGCCGTAATTTTGTAACCAGAATTGGCGGCCATGTATTCTTAAGGTAAAAAAATAATATAAAAACAAAAAAATAGCACCGGAGTGGTGCTATTTTTTTAGAGATTAATATCCAATTTTTGTTATTTGGGTAAAATATTATTTTTCTTTTTGCAGGTCTTTCATATTCTCCATACACTCGCCACAGATTGTTCTACCTTTATATTCGATAGTGTCATCTGCACTGCCACAGAATATACAGGCTGGCTCATATTTTTTCAAAATAATTTTTTCTTCGTCAACAAAGATCTCCATTGGGTCTTTTTTATTGATATTCATAGTTTTTCTGAGCTCGATTGGAATTACCATTCTACCCAAATCATCAATTTTACGGACGATACCAGTAGATTTCATGTTAATTCTCCTTTCTTAACAAATTTCGACAAATTATTCTTATTTATTACATTATACAATTATTCAGACCCATAGTCAATACCCAAATGTTATTTTTTTAAGTAAAAAATGGATATTTAAGCGAAAAAATTCAAAAAAATTATTAATATCTCTGCAGATTTATGATAAAATAGAAACAGTCATTTAAAATGAGGTGTTGCAAATGGAAAAGTTAAAAGAAAAGTTTAAAAGAAAGTTAGCAGAAAATAATTATAAATTGACCAGACAGAGAGAAATTATTTTAGAAACAATTTTAGAGAAAGAAAACTGGCACTTTACTGCCGAGGAACTTTTTTCTGCCGTTAGAGAAAAGGATAAAGATATTGGGATGGCAACAATCTACAGAACTTTAGAACTGCTGCAGAATCTGGATATTGTCCATGTGCTTGACTTTAATGATGATTCCCGCAAATATGAAATTTACCTGGAAGAAGCCCATCACCATCATTTAATCTGTAGGGGCTGTGGTAAGTTGATTGAATTTAGTGACCAGGATATAGATTATTTCGAAACAGAGCTGGAAGAAAAATATGATTTCCATATTACAGAACACAAACTTAGATTTTATGGTTACTGTAAGGAATGTAAGCAAAGAAATTAATTAAGAATAAAGGAATTTTTTCGTTAATAGAGAATACTATAATTATAGGAACGAAGAGAGGTAGGTTGAGCTATGGAAGAAACTAAAAAGTGTTTAAAAGATCTAATTGTATTTCAGAATCTTGACCCGGAAGAACTGGAACTGCTGTGCGAAAATTCTTATGCTAAATTTTACGAAAAAGGTGAGGTGATCTTTTTCGAAAATGACAGTGTAAAAAAACTATATTTGCTGGTTAATGGTAAGGTTAAATTATCGATGCTTTCAGCCGAGGGTAAGGAAAAGGTGCTGACAATTCTCCAGGAAGGGGATATTTTTGGCGAACTTTCCCTTTTTGATGAGGATCCCCATCCACTGACAGCGGAAGTAATGGATGACGCCCGGCTTTTAATTATTCCCTGGAATGAAATGGAGAAGATGATTATTGACCGGCCCTCACTGGCTATTAAAATTATCGAAGCCCTTTCTAAAAAAACAAGACTTTTAACCAGTCAGGTTAGAGAATTGGTCTTTCAGGATGCTGCCGGCAGACTGGCCAGCCTCTTATCCCGTCTGGCAGAAGATTTCGGCCGTGAAATTGAGGAGGGCACAGTGATTGATCTGGTTTTAACCCACCAGGAGATTGCCAACTTAATTGGTTCCTCACGGGTAACAGTTACCAAACTGATCAATAAGTTTATCGATGACGGCATGATTACAATCAAAAAACGAAAAATTATTATCAAAGATTTCGAATCACTGGGAGAAAGACTGCAGACAATTTTTTAAAATTAAACTGGAGTTAAATAACCCGGTGTCTAATACATATAAGACACGCTGGTATATTTCTCCAGCGTGTTTTCGTTTAACTGGAGATTTAATTTAAATTTTAGCTTTTAGGAGGCAGAAGATGAGTATTTTTATACCCGATAGTGAAACAAAATTATATGGACTGCTCGGTAAAACACTGAGCCATTCGATTTCCCCCTCCCTGCACAATAATGGTTTTAGGGATCTGGGGATTAATGCAATTTATTTGATGCTGGAGACTAAAGAACAAGACCTGGGAGAATATATTGGCTCCCTGAAAAATTTAGGTTTTGCCGGCTGGAATGTTACAATTCCCCATAAGGAGAGTATAATCCCTTATTTAAACGGCTTTTCTTCTCTGGCCAGAGCTGCTGGAGCGGTAAATACTGTTTTAAATAGAAGGGGCAGGCTGACCGGCTATAATACTGATGTGATTGGTTTTCAGCGCCAGGTTGAAGAAACCGGATTTAAGGTCAAGGAGAAAAGGGCGGTTGTGATTGGAGCCGGAGGAGCTGCCAGAGCAGTTATTGCAGCTATGGTTCAGCTAGATCTGGCAGATATTACAATTATCAACCGAACAGTGGAAAATGCGGCAGAACTGGCAAAACTTTTTAAAGAAGAAAATTCTAAGCAAAACTTCGATTTCTGCAGTCTGGAAGAGCAGGAATATGCAGATGTGCTAAAAGCAGCCGATCTGGTAGTTGATACAACCCCGGTTGGGATGTATAGTAATGATATTAAAAATATAGTAATTAATCCTGATTACCTGCATGAGGAGCAGCTGGTCATTGATTTAGTTTATAACCCGCTGAAAACTAAAATTTTAAAGGAAGCGGAAAAAAGAGGAGCTCAGATAGGAAATGGGCTGCCGACTTTAATCTATCAGGCAGAAGCTTCTTTTAAACTCTGGACCCAGGAGATGCCGCCAAAGAAAAAGTGGTATCAGATTGCCGAAAAAGCAGTCAGAGAGATTGAGGCCAAAAAAGAGGAATAATAGCTGTGGTTTTAAATTTTAGCAATTTTTTGCTTTTAAGATTTATTTTGAAAAAAGATTAAAAATAAATTAAAATTTTGCAGGAAATATACATCTAACGTAGAATTTTAAGTAATAAGAGTAATTTAACTAAAAATTCGACAAAATAGAACAAAATTTGCTGATAGAGTAATAATTACTGTAATTAAGGAGAAAATTATGAGGACTAAAAGCAAAAAGAAAATTGGTGATCTTTTATTAGAATTTGGCTATGTTACAGAAGAGGAACTGCGCTCGGCAATTAAGGAACAGGGGGAGAGAAGTGAGAGACTGGGGGAGGTTTTAAAAAAATTAGGTTATGTTACAGAAGAAGAGCTGATCGAAGTTTTGGAATATCAGCTGGGAATTCCCAAAGTTAACCTCTCTAATTATTTATTAAATGCCCATCTTTCTCAATTTGTTTCCGAAAACTTAGCCCGCCGTCACAATGCAGTCCCCTTTGAAATAGAGGAAGATATTTTAAAAGTGGCGATGGAAGACCCTACTGATTTAGTAGCGATTGAAAATATAGAAATTAACTCCGGGATGAAGGTTGAAGTTGCAATTGCAACCCATTCGGAAATTATAAATGCAATTAACCAGGTTTATTCTCTGGTAGATACAGATACATCTGAGATTTTTGAAAGTCTGGACCAGTACGGAATGAATGATGAGCCTGAACTTGACCAGCTGCGGCAGATGGTGGAAGATGCGCCGATTGTCCGCCTGACCAACCTGATTATTACCCAGGCCATCCAGACCAAGGCCAGTGATATCCATATCGAGCCGCTTAAAGGTAGTGTTAGAGTCCGCTACCGGGTGGATGGGGTCTTACATGAGGAACTTACTATTCCCAAACACTCCCAGGCTGCTTTAATATCCCGTTTGAAAATTATTGCCGATCTCGATATCACAAAGCGGAGAATACCTCAGGATGGTAGAATCCAGATGAGTTTTAAGGGAATGCAGATTGATATGCGGGTCTCAACACTGCCCACAATTTATGGAGAAAAGGTGGTTATCAGACTTTTAAACCGTGATGACAGCCTCTTAAATATTAATAAGCTCGGCTTTAGTGAAGAAAATAAGGAAAGATTTAACAGGCTGATCAAAAAACCTTATGGAATCCTTTTAGCAACCGGTCCTACCGGTAGTGGTAAATCAACCACTTTATTTGCAGCTTTAAATGAGATCAAATCTCCGACTAAAAATATTGTAACCATTGAGGACCCGGTGGAATACCAGTTAAATGGAATCAACCAGGTTCATGCCAATAAACAGGTCGGTCTGACTTTTGCGAATACTCTGCGATCTATTTTAAGACAGGATCCGGATATAGTAATGGTTGGTGAGATTAGAGATGAGGAGACTGCAGAAATTGCTATCAGAGCTGCTCTAACCGGTCACCTGGTTTTGAGCACCTTACACACCAATGACGCAGTCAGTGCAATCACCAGGCTGATGGATATGGGGATTCCCGGTTACCTTGTTGCTTCGACAGTGATTGGAGTTATCGCTCAGCGGCTGGTCAGAAGGTTATGTAATGGCTGTAAAGAGTCCTATCCGCCGGGGGCAGAAGAGAGGAAGTTTTTAAATAATAACAACGCGGAAGTACTCTACCGTCCTTCGGGAGAAAAATGCGAGAGCTGTACAGATGGTTATAAGGGTAGAATTGCTATCCACGAAATTCTGGAGATAGATGCTAAACTGGAAGAAATGATTGCCGAAGGAGTTAATGAACCGGAACTTAAACGCTATGCCAGAGAAAATGGAATGAAGGGACTTTTAGAAGACGGCAAGGACAAACTCCGCCAGGGTGTTACAAGCTACAAAGAACTGGTGAGTGTAATTCATTAAAAATTTGATTGAGAATGGAGGTTTTGCCTGTGGATGTTATTGAACTGATGAAGGAAATTTCTGATAATCCAGCAATTTCTGATCTACATTTAACTGCCAAGAAAAAACCAATTATCCGCTATAATGGAGACCTGCAGGTTCGTGATGATTTTCCTGCTCCTTTAGAACTGGACCAGTTAGATGCTATTGCCAGAGATTTGATGAATGAGGAGCAGTGGGATATTTTTCAAAAAGACGGTGAGGTTGACTTTTCCTACAGTCTGCCGGGTTACTGCCGTTTTCGGGTTAATGCCTACCATCAGCGGGGTTCAATAAGTATCGCTTTAAGAATTATCCCGGATGAGATTCCAACAATTGAGGGCTTAGGTTTACCCGATGTTTTAAAAAGGCTTTCCATGCAGCGCAACGGACTTGTGCTCTGTACCGGACCAACCGGTAGTGGTAAGTCAACAACTTTAGCTTCGATGATCAATGTGGTTAATGAGAACAGGCACTCCCATATTATTACTTTAGAAGATCCAATTGAGTACCTGCACTCCCACAAAAAGTGTATAGTCCATCAGCGGGAAATTGGTTCAGATACCAACAATTTTGCCAACGGCTTACGGGCTTCCTTAAGACAGGACCCGGATGTCATCCTTGTAGGTGAGATGAGAGATTTAGAAACTATTTCTATTGCCCTTGAGGCTTCAGAGACAGGGCACCTGGTATTTGCAACTCTGCATACCAATGATGCACCGAGTACAGTCGAGAGAATTATTGATGTTTTTCCGGCTCACCAGCAGCAGCAGGTTAGAATTCAGCTGGCTTCTTCCTTAAATGGAGTTATCTCCCAGCAGCTTCTGCCGCGAGCAGATGGAAGCTCACGGGTGGCAGCCTTAGAGATTTTAATCGCTACAGCCGCTGTCAAAAATATTATTCGGGAAGGAAAAACTCATCAGATTGTATCTGCCATGCAGACCGGTGCTAAATATGGAATGGTCGTAATGGATAATTATCTGGTTGATTTATACCAGAAGGGATTAATTGAATACGAAGAGGCTCTAAGAAGGTCAAATGATCCTGATTATATCAAGAAAAAAATTAGCGGCAGGGCCTAAGGAGGTCGAGTAAGATGGCAGCACAGTTTGAATACACAGCTAAAAATAAAGGTGGAGAAACTGTAAAAGGAACCATTGAGGCTGAAGATAAATCCACTATTGCCAGCCAGCTCAGATCTCAGGGCTTTTATGTAACTGAAATTAAAGAAAAGAAGGCTTCCCGTGATGTGGGAGAAATCTTTAATCTTAAAAAGAGGGTTAAATTAAAGGACCTTGCAATTTTCAGTCAGCAGTTTGCTGCGATGATTGATGCGGGAATTTCTTTAGTTGATGCCCTTGATATTCTGGCCAAACAGACAGAGCATTCTCATTTAAAAGAAGTGATTCGCAAAGTTCAGGAAGATGTGGAAACTGGTATTTCTCTGGCAGATGCCTTTGCTAAACACCCAAAGGTATTTCCAGAATTATATATACAGTTAGTGAGAGCCGGTGAAAGTGGTGGTGTGCTGGATACTATTTTAAATAAACTGGCCGATCACTTTGACCGTCAGGATGAACTGAACAGTATGGTTAAGTCGGCGATGTATTATCCTCTGGTTATTTTACTTGTCGGAATCGCAGTTGTTATTTTCTTAGTTTTACAGGTTGTTCCGCAGTTTGTTGGTATGTTTGCTGATTTTGGTACAGAATTGCCGCTGGCAACTAGAATGCTTTTAGGCTTAAGTACTTTTATGCAGGCCTACTGGTGGATGCTCCTGCTGGCAGCTTTACTTGCTGTATTTTTAGTTTCACGCTACAGCAAGACTCCAAAGGGAAAGGAGAGGATGGATCGGCTGATTTTAAAATTACCCGTTTTAGGTCCAATGATGCGTAAAGTTTATGTTTCTCGTTTTTCCAGTACGCTGGCTATTCTACTTGACAGTGGAGTTGATTTACTATCATCATTAACAATTGTTGAGGATGTAGTGGGCAATAAGGTTTTTTCTGATATCTTAACAGATGCAAGGATTAAAGTAAGAGAGGGGAGTACTCTTTCTGAACCACTTAAAGAAAGTGGAGAATATCCACCGATGCTGGTGCATATGTTGAGCGTAGGTGAGGAGACTGGAGCAGTAGGAGATATGCTGAATAAGGTATCAAGATTTTATGACAGACAGGTTGAGGCAGCAGTCGATGGCGCAATTTCTCTGATTGAGCCGGTAATGATTGTGCTCTTAGCCGTAATGGTTGGATTCGTTGCAATTTCTATCGTTACTCCAATGTTCGATATGTTTCAGCAGTTTTAATTGATAATCTTTATCGACAGATTATCATAAATATGGTATAATTAGTTAAAGTTTTAAAAATTGAAAGGAGAGAGTAAAATGCAAAAAATTAGAAATTTATTCAAACACGAGGAAGGCTTTACTTTGATTGAGCTTTTAGTTGTTATCGCTGTTTTAGGTATTTTAGCAGCAATTGCTATTCCAAGATTGGGTGGAGTAAGTGATAAGGCTGAGTTAGCAGAAGTTGAATCTTATGCTGGAACTTTAAGATCAGCACAAGAAATGTATTATGCTGAAAATAGTAATTATGCAGAATTTGATACTTCAACAGGTCTCTCAGGTACTTTGGATGAATATATTGATTCTGCTTTACCAACTGGTTGGACTGTTGAATCTAGTGGTGCTGATTCTTATACAATGACCCTTACAAAAAATAAAAATAATAAAGATTATATAGTAACTGTAACACCTGATGGTATTTCCAGCAGTAATGTTTCGGGATAATATCACTAGCATTGCATAAAAATATTTAAGCATTGTCAAATTTAAGTTATTGAGAACATATACTATCTACAGAATATTCAGTCACTACCTTATCCTTTTTTAAGAAAAAGAGATAATGGAGTATTAAGAG
>Ga0208430_10041_pt1 | contig 41933 bp, 33 predicted proteins | sample Wag42014_10_12_FD_187329 | JGI IMG/M metagenome (GOLD analysis project Ga0208430, IMG submission 187329) | Deep subsurface shale carbon reservoir microbial communities from Ohio, USA - Utica-2 Time Series 2014_10_12 (SPAdes) (version 2) ...
AAAAAGACTCTACATGATTATTCAACATTAACTGAAGAAAAGATAAATGACCTATTAGACTACTTTTTTGAGCTTCTTCCTGGTTATATCAAGAAATCATTAATGATTTCTAACGCCGAAAGTTGAGTAAGTTAATAGTATAATCCAAATCTAAAAAGCTTAGAGGCCTTCTCTTAAAAAGGCTTCTAAGCTTTAATTAATTCTTTTATTATTTAACTCTTTTAAAATTATTTTTCCAGCTTTTTAGTTGAGTTCCGAACTACTAATTCCGTATCAATAATTTCAAATCCTACTTTTTCTTCGTGATTATTAATCAACTCTAAAACCATATCAGCTGCTTCAATTCCCATCTCTTCTTTTTTCTGGCGAACTGTAGTTAGAGCAGGATTTAAATACTGACTGATTTCAATATCATCAAAACCAACAATAGAAAAATCGTCGGGAACACTTAAGCCAGCTTCCTCAATCGCTTTCATTGCTCCAACTGCAATTTCATCACCCATACAAAAAATTGCCGTAGGTCGATTCTTTAATTTTAAAACTTCTTCCATTGCCTGGTAACCACCATCAACACTAAATTTACCCTGAATTATCCACTTATCTTTAATCTTTAAATTTTGCGCTTCCATTTCAGCTCGATAACCTGCAAGCCTTTTTTGAGTAGGAACAGTTATTTCTTCACCTTCAATAACAGCGATTTTTTCATGCCCCAGCTCTGCCAGGTGTCTGACTGCTTTACGAGCACCTTCTTCATTATCAGAAATTATATAAGAAGCTTTTTCATCCGAAATGTCAAGATCTATAAAAACTGAAGGGATTTTAGCCTGCAGCAATTCCTGTAATTTTGGATCGTCTTTAGGCATCCCCATTAAAATAGCACCATCTACATTTCGAAACTGACACTTTTCCAAATAACTGAACTGATCTTCCCAGTTAGCAGAAAATAAAATCATATCATAATTATTTTCTAATAGTCTCTCTTCCAGCCCGGAAATAATTCCTCTAAAGAAAGGATGTTTTACACCACTATCCTGGTGATCTTTAAAGAAGAGCCCGACTAAAAAAGATTTATTTGTTCTTAAAGATTGAGCATTTGCATTTGGCCGATAATTATTTTCCTTAATGATCTTTAAAACCTTTGCCTTTGTTACTTCTCCAATATCATCATAACCGTTCATCACCTTAGAAACGGTTGCAACAGAAACCCCCGCTTTTTTGGCAATGTCTTTAATTGTCAACATTCAGATCATTCCTTTATTTTGATTAAAAGTATTTCCCCTATTTTACCTATATTTATTTTATCATTAATTTACTGAAAATTACAGCTTTATCATCAATTTTTAATAATTTGTCGAAATTTAATCGAAATTGATTTAGTTAATTTAAAAAATCGACAGCAGATCAAGTCTAAATAACCTGACTGCTATCGATTTAAATAGGGTCTCTCTATTAAAATAAATTTTTGACTTATTTATAAACCTCGATTCTCTCCTCTAGAGGTTCAAACTCCTTTTCCTCTGGTTCTTCCACCGGGTTACCAAAAGGCATCTGGGCCACAAAACGCCATTCATCAGGAACATCCCATTCCGCCTTAACATCTTCTTCTATTAATTCTGTATAATGCTGCAGAGATGCTCCCAGACCTTCTGTTTCCAACATTGTCCAGACATTATACTGCAGCATCCCACTCGAGTGCTGAGACCACTTAGGAAAATTATCACTGTAGAGTGGAAATTGCTGCTGCAAGTTTTTCACTATTTCCATATCTTCATAAAATAAAACTGTGCCATAGCCACTGCGGAATCCATCGATTTTTTCTTTAGTTGTGTCAAAATCTTCCTCCGGCACAACCGGGCGCAGATTTGATTCAACAATATTCCAGAACTTATTGTGCTGATCATTAAAAAGCAGGATCACCCTTCCTGTTTGAGAATTAAAAGAAGTAGGCGTGTATTTAACTGCGTGCTCGACTACCTCTTCTACCTTTGCTTCTGGAACAATTTTTTTGTCATCTATATTATAATAACTTCTTCTTGTCTTTGCTGCCTGATAAATATCTTTGACCATTTTTATAACCTCCATTTAAAATTTTGTTATGTAAAAGCCCCGGCTGCGGAGGCCAGGGCTTTTGAGAATATATTGTATTCACTTACTTAGCCGCTTTAAGTTACACCCTTTCAACTTAAATCTATTCTTTGGTAGATTTAATTCCTGCAGCAACTCTGGCTACTCTCTTAGCAAGTCTGCCCGCCATATTCAAATCGGCTTCTACTGGTACTTTACTGCCATCACTGCCAGCAACTGTAGATGGACCATAAGGAGAACCTCCATGATAAGAATCATCACTTAATTCTGGATTCTGTCCATAAGTTGAACCTACAAAAACCATACCAAAATGAATCATCGGCAGCATTGAGCTTAAAATTGTACTTTCCTGACCACCATGAAGTGTATTAGAACTACTCATAATACCGGTTGCTTTATCTTCAAGTTTGCCTCCTGCCCACAGACCGCCAGCAGTATCAATAAACTGTTTAACCTGGGCAGGCATATTACCAAAACGGGTTGGAATACCCCAGACTATTCCATCAGCCCATTCTAAATCAGCTAAAGTTACTTCTTCAACATCTGATTGGGCTTCCTGTGCTACCTGATAAGCATCCTGCCCGGACATTGCCTTTTTGGCAGCCTCCAGTTCAGGTATTTTTCGTAATTTAACCTCATAATTTTCATTTTCTGCAGCAGCGTTTCTGGCTGCTTTTGCCATTTCAAACATGTGTCCATAAGAACTATAATATGTGATTAACAATTTAGTCATTACTAAACCCTCCTGTTATTAGATAATAATTATTAGATTTATTATATCCGAGTTATTTACTCTGGAATCTTCTTAAAAAAATTTATATTAATTATCCCCATTCTACCGGGGATAATAGATTAACTATTTATCTTCTCGAGTATTTATCCCCAGAAGTTTATACAGTGCACACTTTCCTGTCAATCCAGTGTAGAGAGGGATGATTCCTAAAATGCCAAAGTATTTAGCATTTCCTTCTACAAAGAAAAACATTGACAGCAGAACAATACCAAGTATTATTCTGATCCACTTATCAGTTTGTCCAACATTCTTCATTAATTTTTCCCCCTTCAAGTGTTAAATTATTAAACTTAATTTTTATTTACTAATTATAAATTATCATCTAAGCAGACTGATTTCTGTATTCTTGATTACATTTGTAAAATTAAATTGAGCGCAATCGATTTGTTTGTACCTGGTTAAAGTGATTTTTTTCACTAATATTTCATATTCTTTAGCTCTTCTGCCAGCTGCAGAATCTCTCTTCTAAAAGGTCTATTCCTTTAAAGAGAAAATAACCTAACAGACTGACAGCAATAATGCCGCTGTACATCTTGGCATAGTTGACCATCGACCAGCTGTTCATTATATAATAGCCAATTCCATATTTAACCGCAAAATTTTCTGCAAAAAATAAGACAGCAATACTGGTTCCAATAGTAATTCTTAAAGCAGTAAGTATTCCCGGAAAAACTGCCGGCAGGACCAGATGCTGATAAATATCCAGCCTGTCCATCCCCAGTGAGCGGGCAGAAGCAAAATATTTGCTGTCAATACCGCGTACTCCATCCCGAGTTGTAACTATAATCTGAAAAATTACTATTACAATCAGCAGAATTATTTTAGAAAGATCTCCCAAACCAAATAAGAGCATAAAGACCGGCAGGAAGGCAATTTTAGGAATTGGATACAAAAGATAAATCAGTGGTGCTAAAAACTTATCAATTTCAGGGTGCATTCCTGTTAGAAGCCCTAGACTGACACCAAAAATCAGAGAAATCAGTACTGCAGCTGTAATTCTGTAAAAACTCATTAAAAGATGGGGCAGAATTTCGCTGCTGAAATTGACCAGAAAGACTTTACTAACTGCTGTCGGCGAGCTGATAATTGCTGAATCAATGGTAAAATAAAGTAAATACCAGACAGCTATAATTAAAAACAAGGCGTAAAAGCTATTAAATTTCTGCTTTTTCATCGTTAATTTCCCCTTTTTTATCTAAAGACATTAATCTCCTTAACTTTTTCTGCAGCTCAAAAAAACCTTCTTTTTCTCTCAGATTTTTTTCTCCATAATGTGAGTTTTCTAAAACTGTCACGATTTTTCCCTCTTTGATTACTGCAATTTTATGCCCCAAAAATGCAGCTTCAGCAATATCATGAGTTACCAGCACAAATGTAAAGTTTTCTCGATTTTGAATTCCTAATATTAAATTTTGCATCTCTTCTCTGGTCAGAGCATCAAGAGCTGAAAAGGGTTCATCCATTAACAAAAGATCCGGTTTTAGAACAAGTGAACGCCCGACAGCTACTCGCTGTTTTTGCCCCCCACTTAATTCAGCCGGATATTTATCTTTCAACTCACTAATTTTAAGCCTCTCTAAAGCAGAACTAACCTTTGTTTTTATTTCCTCAGCTGCAGCTCCTCTAACTTTAAGGCCCAATGCCAGATTATTATAAACTGTTTTCCAGGGGAAGAGTCCATAATCCTGGAGAATAACTCCACTCCTATCCCTAATTCCAGCTAAAACCTGAGAATTGATTTTAACGGCTCCCCGATCTGCTTTTTCAAGGCCGGCCAGCAGGTAAAGTAAGGTTGTCTTGCCACAACCGGAAGGACCGATCACAGCAAGACTCTCCCCCTTTTTAACATCTAAATTTATGTTATGTAGAACCTTTTCTTTTTGATAGGCAAATTCTAAATTTTTTACCTCAATCATTGACTGCTGTACTTCCCTTCTATTACCTGATTATAATCTATATTGATTTCACTGCCATCAGTTTTTTCTATCCAGCTGATAACCCGGTTTAAATATTCCTTACTAGGAACTCTTGTCAGATGATATTTGGGCATTGCAATTAAATCCTTGATTTTAACTGGTAAATTCAGATTTTTTATTAAAACTTCTCTGGCCTCACTGTCATCCTGCTGAATTTCTCTAACTGCCTTATTGTAAGCATTATGGAAAGCTTTGAGTTCTGCCTCCTTCTCTGTCAGGGCTTTTTCAGTAAAAATCATTGCTTCCGGCATAAAATCATATTCATTTTTATAAACTCTTTTTTCTAAGCCCTGGAGTTCCGCTGTTGAAGCTAGAGGTTCAGGAATCACTGCCATTTCAAGCTGGCCTGATTTAACCATTTCTAAACGGGCGGGAATAGCAGGAATAAAGGTTTTATTTAGTTTATATTTATCTCCTAAAAATTGTTCTGATAAGAAGTTGGAAACACTTACTTCCATCATTCCAATATTTACTTCCTCTTCTTCCTCAAAATTCTTACTGACTAAAATAGGAAAGCTGCCATCAGTACTGGTAGTTATTTTAACCGGAAAGCCATTATTAACATTATTAACAAAGGCAATTAAGTCAGTCATAGCTCCGTCCAGTTCGTTTGTCTGCAGAGCAGTCTGTCTGTTAACCGCATTTGTATAAACATCAATCTTGATCTCAAGACCTTCATCAGCAAAATATCCTTTTTCCTGAGCCAGCAAGATTGGGGCTGAATCGACCGCCGGCATAATTCCAATTTCGAGCTCCATCTCCTGAGCCGCTACAGTACCAGATAAAAAGATAAGTGAAAATATTAACATTAATAGTGATAAAAAAACTTTTTTCATTTTCATATGTATTCTCCTCCTCAGATTTAAACTTTTTCTATCTTTCATAGTCTATTATATAGTTTTTTGCTCAAATTTCAAAGCTATATTCCAGACTTTTTGCATCTCAGCCAGTATTATGAAATAATATATATGTTAAAAATGTAACGAAAGGAAGTTTTATTTTGAAAATAACTAAATTTTTAAATGAAATCTGGAAGGCATCCCGCCCTCTTTCTTTAACTCTTGCCTTTTATTCGACAACTCTCGGTATGGCAGTTGCTCACCTGGAAGGGAAATTATTCAGCGGAAATTTAGCCTTTGATCTAAAATTAATATTTTTGGCCACTCTGGCCGGACTTTTTGTACAGACAGGAACTAATTTTATCAACGATTATTTTGAATGTGAATACAAAAATCTTCACTTTAGCGATTCTAAAAAGTATAAATTTTTAGGCAAAAAAAGAAATCCCTTTGATATTCTAATTTTTCTGCTCGGAATTTTATCTTTTCTGATAACTGCCCTGCTCGGGCTTTATATTATTTTAATCACAACAAAAAAATTGCTTTTAATTGGTCTGATAGGAATTATAGGTGGTTATGCCTATACTGGTGAGCCGATTGTTTATAAAAAAAGAGGTTTAGGTACCCCACTCTCCTTTGTCCTGATGGGACCACTGATGGTTATGGGAACTCACCTTGCCTTTACCCATTATTATTCCTGGCGCCCGGTATTTTTAGGGCTGCCGATCAGCCTTTTAATCCCTGTTTTAATGCTGAGCAATGAACTCAGAGATTTTGAGCGCGACAGTTCACTGGGAATCAAAACTCTAACTGTCAGAATAGGTTTTAAACGAGCTAAATTTCTTTACCTAACTCTACTCAGCAGTTCCTATCTTTTGACCATACTTTTTGTATTTTTAAATCTCTATCCACTAACAGCACTTTTAACTCTGCTGACAATACCGCTGGCATTAAAGGCTTATCAAAATGCTGCCAGGGCAGAGAAAAAAGGAGTTCCTATAACCAATCAGCTTCACCTTAGTTTTGGCCTAATTCAGCTGCTGACATTATTTTTATCATAAAATACTAGACCCGAATATTATAATTTTCAGCTAAAAAATCTAAAATATCTCTAGCTGAAGGGGGACAGCCGTTAACAAATTTATCTGCTCCACTGCAGCAGCTGCCTATTCCAATCCCTGAAATTTTTTTGCCCTGATAGCCATGCCCGATCTTGATCATACCTGCAATTTTGTCCAGCTGCCCGCTCTCTTCTATTCTTTTTAAAGCGTGGATTAAACTGCCATAGCAGGCTGAGCAGGCATCTTTTGCTTTGACCTTTGCTGCTAGCTTTTTTAGTTTTCGAGAAGAATAATCTATCTCTGCTGCCTGATCCTGATTTAACTCAATTATTTCAGCCCTAGATAAATCTTCACTGCCAACTCCAATTTGGGCTGCTATTTCAATATATTCTACCTCTGCTGCAGAATAGCCCAGCAGTTCAGCTGCATAGCTGTCTGCTAAAACTGGATCCTCGGCAGCGATAATCCTATTCATCTTGACCGGATTTCCACCTTCTTCAAAATCGAGGTCACCATAGATTCCATCTATAATAATCAAATCCTGTTTTAAAAGTTTATTTAAATAAGCTATTGGCTGATGTAGTCCCTGCCGATGAAATTTCCTCTTCTCTCTGTCTGAAATACAGCCTTTCAGATTTTTCAAAGCACAGGTTATATTTGTCTGACAGTGGCCCTTCAGCACCGGCAGATTAATCAGATAATCAGCAGCTAATGCTTTTTCAGCTATCTCAATCTCCAGCCCCTGATAAGTCTTTTTGATAAAATTATCATCTTTTAAATTGTATAATGGAATATCATATTTTTGAGCAAGTTCCTGATAGCCGCAAACTTCAAAGGCTTTATCTGTATCTGCTCCCACCCAGGAACTCTCAATAATCATCAAATTATTAAACCCTTTATTTTGCAGATATTCAATAACCCCTGCTGCGAGCTCCGGATCAGTGGTTGCTCCCTTTTCTGACTTAGTAGCATTAATCAAATTGGGTTTTAAAGCAATTAAACTATCTGACTTGAGTTTACGTTCTGGCTTTATTTCGTTAAGCAGCTCTTTGGCCATTTTTCTAGCCTGATCACCATAATTAATCAGCAGTTGATTTTTCTGCATAAATCACACCTCACTTCTAACATCATTATAATACTTTTACTTTCAAATTCAAGTGATTAATTTCACTATAACCAGGTCCAAAAGAGTGAAAAAGGACAGCACCCCCGATTAAAAGGATGCTGCCCCAATTAAAGTTGATCCACTTATTATTTTATTTAAGCAGCATATCTAATTCTTAGAGCTGCTGACTGATCAACTTCAGTTACTCTTTGAGCTGGATCTACCTTAATTTCTTTCAGCTCACGCAGATGCTCAATTAGAGCATCTCTAACTTTAATATATTGCTCTGTAAAGTCAACTTCAGTAAAGGTAGCAAATCCGTCTCCACCTTCAGCTAAGAAGTTATTGGTAGCTACTGTATATGTCTGATCCATTTTTAGTGGAGTTCCATCAGGAAGACTTACAGAAACTACTCTTTCATATTTAGGCTGATCTGCGTCATACTCAACCCTTAAACCGGAATGCTGAAGCATTCCCTTATCAAAGGTAAAGCTCTGCTCTAAGATAGAGACAATCTGCTCACCTGTCATTTCTCCTGTTACAATTGTATTACCAAAAGGCAGGAGCTCGTAGATATGACCAACATTAACCTCACCCTGAGGTAGATCAATTCTTAACCCACCTGGATTCTGGAAGGCTATATCAGCATCTACTTCCTGAGCCATTGCATCTGTTGTCAGAGCCCCAACCTTAGAAATAGTGTCATAACTGCTGACTAACTGTTCCTCAGTTTCAATTAGAACTTCTGACATTATTGGTTCTAATTCCTTCTGATATTTTCTTACCATTTCAGCTATTTCGGGGTCTTCCTTGATTTTAATTACACTTTCTCGAACTGGGTGGCTCATTGGTACTGCATTATAAACTCTGCCTGTTTCCTTATTAATAAAGAATCTTAAGTTTCCGAGTTCTCGTCCGTGCTTATAGGCTTCTACAATTGGATTGCCGTTGACAACAGCTGTTACTGTATGGTGGCTGTGACCGCCAACAATACCATTTACGTCTACTTTTTTAGCTGTTTCCACTAACTCTCCGCTTACTTCACCACTTTCATAATCTGTTGTACCTGGAAGGTGGCCGACAACTATGACTAATTCGGCTCCCTGATTTTTCAGCTGAGCACTGTACTTCTCAATTGCAGCTGCCGGATCAGTAAATTCTAATTCGGCAATATTAGAGGGCATTGTAGTTCCTTTTGTATCTGGAGTTGAAATTCCGATAATACCAATTTTCACTCCATCTGCAGGAATCATTCTTGTAGGCTCTGCCCACTCTACTAGTTCACCAGTATTTTTGTTAACTATATTTGCAGCCAGCATTGGGAAATATGTCTGCTTGTTGATTCTTTTAAGTTCTTCAATTCCCCAGTCAAATTCGTGGTTACCAACTGCCTGAGCCACATAGCGGGCCTCATTCATAAATTCAATTACAGGTTCTGCGTTATTTAAACTGGAAATTGGAGTACCCTGATAGGCATCTCCACCATCAACTAAAATAGTACCTTTGCGGTTGGCACTGCGGTAGTGTTCAATTGCTCCCATCAGCTTGGCAGCCCCTGCTTCATAGCCTGCTTCTACCTTACCGTGGAAATCATTAGTTGAAAGCACATCAATCTGCCTGTAATTGTTGTGGGCTCTGTAGAGTAAGGCTGACATTTCTCCCATTGTCATCTCTGCCTTTGGAGCCAGCATATTATCTCCGCGGCCGACTAAGAGTCCCATTTCTACTGCCAGAGCAACTCTATCTTTATCATCTAAATTTCTGGTTATTTCTGATCTATCATTAAATTTATCCAGAACAGATAAATCAGGCATCTCAGCAATTCTCATCGCCTCGATTAACATTGAAGCAGCTTCTTCTCTAGTTAATACCATTTCTGGATTAAACTGCTCAGTATTTTCGACCAGACCTGCCCTTAAAGCAGCTTCTGCATAAGCGAGGTCTTCTCCTTCTAAGTCGCTAAAGCTTGCTTCTTCAACTTCAGCTGGAATATCATAGTTGAACATTCTAACCAGAGCCTGAACCAGCTTCATCTTTGTCAGCTCATCTCTTAAATTAATGCTCTCTGCATTCCAGGAGCGGTTAATTGAAGGGATTTCCAGTATATCATTATTAACTAAGGTTAGTGCTTCCTCTCTTTGTGGATGATCTAAGTCAGCACCAACAATTTCCCAGTTGTTGTCAACTAATGGTCTGATTTCTTCCTTCTGGTCTATATACTCAATGATCATTTCTCTAATTCCCTCTTCAGACTTGTAATAAGGATCATTTGAGATTATGCCATCAGAGTTTAAACCACTGTAGCGGTAGTTATTTAGGGCAAGTTTAAATGTCTGATCATCTCTTACCGGCTCTCCCTCAAACCTTAAATCTCTGATTCTGTTTCCAACCGGTTCAGAAATATCAATTTTGTAGTCAATACCCTGGAACATATCATAAGCATAACCGCGAATTTCTGGATCAAAACTAATAGTAATATCTCCAGGCTGATATGTGTTATAATAAGCAACAGTTGATTCTAAATAATTCTTAAGTTCTTCACCTGTTATTTCAACAGCATATAGTGTGTTGCTGTATTTATATATTCTGGCTGCATCCTTGATTGATACTGGACCCTGATTAATAGTTGAGTCAGCTACAAATAGGGCCGCAGAAGAAATATCAGCACCTGTATTTTCTAACTGAACTCTATTAATTAAATCAAGAACTGCTGTATCCTGAACCTGAGCGGCAGGGATACCTGCTACCGGATCTTCAGGAGTGAAATCGCCGGTTGCATAGCCAATAGGAGTATTTACATATTCTACAACTTCATTGTGATAGGGCTCAGCAACAGCCAGAGTTTCTGGATCAGCTTCATAATCTTCAGCTTCTAAGTGTACTCCCTCTTTACTGGCAACAACCCATTTGCCATTTTCCTGAGCTAGAGTCATTTTAATTTTTGAAGCCTGTTCTCCTGCATCTTTGGCTGCCATTACCAGCACACCATTAACTATTTCATTGACTGGATCGTGATCATGACCTGTAATCATTAGATCAATCTCTGGATTATTTTCTGCTACTTTGCGCGCCTGATCTCCACCACTTGGATCATGACGGCCTTCCAGACCGGAATGGACTAAGGCAATTATAATATCTGCTTTTTCCTCTAACTCCGGTATATATTCAGCAGCTGCCTGATCCATATCTTTAAATTCTAATGAATCTACCTTGTCTCCATCCCAGATAGGAATATTGGTAGTAGTTAAACCTAAAATACCGATCTTTACACCATCAATTTCTTTAATAGTATAGGGCTGAGCAAAAGGCTCACCTGTTTCTCTGACTATAGTATTGGCAGAAAGAATTGGAAAATCAGCATCAGCTAAAATTTCCTGCTGAGTTTCCAGACCAAAGTTAAATTCATGGTTTCCCAGAGTCATCGCACTATAGCCCATATGATTCATAACTTTCATCATTGGATGTACTACATCGCGGCGGTCCTTAAAAAGAGCTGTCAGTGTGTTACCCTGAATGGTATCACCTGCATCTAATAAAAGAAGGTTGGGGTTTTCTTTTTTTGCTTCTTTAACCATTGAAGCAATTTTTGCAATTCCTATATCATCTGCTTCACCGATCTTATAGGACCAGGGATAAATGGCACCGTGGATATCACTGGTTGCAATCACCGTTAATTCTTTTGCCGAAATAATTCCTCCCATGAGCATAATAAAACTCAAAGCCAAAATTACTGTCAGCATTAACTTTTTCTTCTTAATAAACAATCTAAATTCCCCCTCATAAAATTTTTGATTAAATAAAAATATTCACACTTTTCTAAATTAAAGCGCTAAATATTTCTATTTATGCTATTATTTATTTTATTCTGTATAAAAGTGAAAACTCCTGCCTCAAAATACAGCAGGAGTTAAATAATATTGAAATTTTTAAATAATATTAAAATTATTCAAATTCAGCCCAAATTTGTTTTTGGGTGATAATTTTCTTATTTTCAGCAGCTGCCTCCTTTATTTTTAAGGCTAAATACTGATCCTGAGAAGCTTCTGCTAAGGAATAAAAACTTTTCCCGCTTGCTAAAAATTTATACATTCTGACTAAAGCTTCCGCGACTGCAATTTCATCATCGGAAAATCTGGCCGGCAGAAATGGATTTTGATAAAGCCAATCTTCTCCACAGGTAATTCCCTTAAGATAAAAACCTTCCAGATTTTGATTAATACCAGCTTCCACTCTTTTTAAGTCTAACTCAACTGGGCTTTGATAATCCTTTAAATATTTTAAAGTTGAGTTTTTTATCTCACCTTCAGTACCCCTGATTAAAATTTCCTGGGATCTAATCCAGGAGCGGTGCTGACCACGCTCAAAATCATAGACTCCCAGTTTGCCGTCAAAGTTTAAAAAAGCAAACTCATGGCTTTTACTCACAATTTCCTTTTTGTCAGGCAGCCCAGAGCGGTCAGGACCTTTTACTACAGGCTCTTCAAAAAATCTGGCTTCAATTTCGGCGTTTTCAAATTTAATCCCTAATGCTTTTCTGAGCAAACTAACTGCATGATAGCCGTGGCTAATTGAAATTCTAGCATAATTAACTTCTCCCAGTCGGCCAGAATCAGCAAGCTTATAAATTGCCTGATGCAGAGGCTGCAGGTGATACTGTTCTGCTATCTGAATCGGATAATCTTTACTCAATTTTTGATTTAATTTAATCAGCTCAGCCAGATTAGCTGCCGGTGGAGTTTCTGCAAGAATAGGAATCTCAAATTCAGCCAGCTTTAAAATCACCTCAGTAGCTGCCTCTTTGCTGATCGAAAGCACTACAAAATCAGGACTTTCAGCCTGCAGCAGTTCTTCAGCTGACTGATAGGCTTTAAATCCCCATTTATTTCTAATTTCTTCGCGTTTATCTTCCCTACTGCTGACTACTCCTGCAAGCTGAAACCGCTCTGGTAGGGCTCTGGCAATTCTCAAGAAAAATTCTGCCCGCCAGCCGATTCCAATTACTGCAAAGTTAATTTTTTTAGGTACCGGGTACTTAGAATTTTTTTCCATTTTCATCTAAAAACTCCTTTAATAAAGCCAGACCAGATTTTAACTCTTTTTCATTGCCTGCAAAGCCAATTCGGAGAAAATTTTCTCTGCCAAAGGCAATCCCGGGCACTACTAAAACTCCCTTTTCTTTAAATAATTTCTTGGCAAAAGTTTCAGAATCTAAATCCAGCCTGTACTTTAAAAAGGCAGTTGTACCTCCATTTGGCTTAACATATTCCACCAATTCTTCATTCTGAACCCAGCGGTCCAGAATCGCAAGCTGTTTTTTTACTTTAGTTAAATTTCTTTCGATTATCTTATCTTTATTCTCCAGAGCAATAGTAGAAAGATAATCAGATATCATTCCATTTGAAATTGTCGTATAATCTCGATGCAGCTGACAGAGCTCAATTACCTCTTTCGGTCCAGCAATCCAGCCCATTCTTAAGCCAGCCAGAGAAAAAACTTTTGACATACTGCCAACACTGATTCCCTTTTCGTAGAGATCAGCAACCGAAGGTATCTTTTCTTCCAGATCAAAACCGCGGTAAACCTCATCTGCTAAAAGGTAGGCATCAGCCTCTCTTGCTATTTCAACTATCTTTTCTAAAATTTCTCGCTTCATCACTACTCCAGAAGGATTATTGGGATTGTTGATTGCTATCAGTTTTGTCTTTTCGCTTACCAGGGACTTTAATTTTTCTAAATCCGGCAGGAAACCATCTTCATACCTTAAGTCCAATTTTTTAACCTCAGCTCCAAAAGACTCAGGAATTGAATAAAGCTGCTGGTAAGTTGGAAAGACTGAAACAACTTCATCTTCAGACTCAACTAGAGAATATAATAATAAAAAGTTGGCGCCAATCGCTCCGTGGGAGGGTAAAATATTTTCCGGCTTTACACTTTCATAAAGGCTGCTCACCCCTTTTTTGAAAGCCGCTGAACCTTTGATATCTCCGTATGTAAGCTGCATTTTTTTGATCTCTTCCAGCCTGGCAGCCGGATCATCACTGAAATTTAAAAGCTCCTCTACTGTCAGAGATTCCACACAGGTTTCTGCAATATTATATTCAGCATCCATCTCATACTCGTTCATCCACTCTTCTACTCTAAATGGTGCTATTTTCATCTACTTCTCCTCCATTTTGTGAATTAATTCTTCTGTACCCGGTTCAAAACATCCTTTTTGAACCGGGTACCAACCAATTTAATTTTATCAGATAAAATAGAAAAACTCCACCGGCTTAAATCCAGCAGAGTTTTCCTCTTATAAGGGAGGTGAAAATTTCTAAGTACCCGGTACCAGAAATTACTTTCCAGAACCCATCGTCAGGCCGCGGATAAAGTATTTCTGTAAGAAAACAAAGACTACAATTGTTGGGATAGTAGCCAGTATAGCACCAGCCACTAAAACACTCCAGGAGGTAATAAAATTACCCTTAAGTGTTGCCAGTCCGGCAGTTACTGGTTTAAATCTATCATCGCGCAGTAAAACCAGTGCCCAGATATAATCATTAAAAATCCAGGTAAACTGCAGAGTCCCCAGCGCCGCCAGAGCCGGAAGCGAAAGCGGAATGTATATTTTATAGAAAATCTTAAATTCTGAAGCACCATCAATCCTGGCTGCTTCGGACAGTTCCTCCGGAATGGTAATCATATAGTTTCTCAAAAAGAAGGAACAAAAGCCCATCTGGAAAACAGTGTGGATCATAATCAAACCCCAGTAATTATTATAGATTCCCAAAAAGTTGCTCAATCTAAAGACTGGAATTAAAAGAATCTGAAAGGGAATCAGCATTCCAGCAACAAACATTAGATAAATAAACATGTTGCCCTTAAATTTATATTTGGCCAGGGCAAAACCAACTAGAGAAGATAAAGCTAAGGTCCCAAATAAGGAAGGGATGGTAATAATGAAACTATTTTTTAAGTAGGTATTTAAATTTCCGTCTGACCAGGCTGTTGCAAAATTACTGAAAGTTACATTCTCAGGCAGACTCCAGAATCCATTATTCATAATATCATCCATTGTTCTAATTGAAGTCAAAAACGCCCCAAATACAGGCAGCAGCCAGACTATAGTAAATAAGAGTAGGGCAGCAAAAATTACTGCATGTTTGATTCTTTTTTTCTGATGAATTGATAACTGCATTATTCGAGCTCCCCTTTCCTGATCTGGCGTAGATAAATAACTATAAAGATAAACATAATTGCAAATAAGACTACAGCAATTGAGGCACCATAACCCATATTATAATTCTTAAAGGCTTCAGTATACATATAATGTGCTAAAACATTGGTGGTATTAAAAGGTCCACCTCTGGTCATCATGCTGACAAAGTCAAAAGCTCTTAAAGACTGAATCATCGTAATTACAATTACAATTACAGTTGTCGGCTTTAAAAGTGGCAGCAAAATATAACGAAATCTCTGCCAGGCTGAAGCTCCATCAATCTTGGATGCCTCAATAACTGTAGGTGAAATTGCTGTTAGACCTGATAAAAATAAAAGCATTACATAACCGGTATGCCGCCAGACTGCTGCTCCAATAATCGCATATAAAGCTGTATTGGGATTACTAAGCCAGCCCCTGGTCAAACTCTCCAGCCCAATATAGGTTAAAGTATTATTTAAAAGTCCACCCTGCGGCTGATAGATCCAGGACCAGATCAGACCAATAACAACCGGTGCCAAAATCATCGGTGAATAAATAGCTGCCTTATAACCTCTGGCCCATTTAATTTCTTTGCTTAATAAAATTGCTAAAAATAGACCCACACTAACCGGAATAGCCATAAAAATAACCAGCCATTTAACATTATTAACTAAAGAAGTATAAAATATAGGATCATTAAATAAGTCCAGATAATTCTTTATCCCCTGAAACTCTGGTGCTGTTAAGCCATCCCAGTTGGTTAAACTTAAATAAATTGTATAAATTGTTGGCCCAATTACCCAGACTGAATATAAACTTAAGGGTATAGATAAAAATGCCCACGGTATATACTTTCTTTTCAAAATAACACCTCCAAAAAATCTTCACCTGTGAGGTCGCCTGACCCCACAGGTGAGATCTTGATTATTTAGTCATTGATAAAGTTCTGACGATGTGCTTCCATTTCTTTCATGATATTTCTGTAATCTTCTGGTGAATACCAGAATGCCATTAAAGAGTCCATTGTTTTATCAGCAAGTTCTGGATCCATATCACGATCATAGAACTGAGCTAATTCATCTGTTTCATCAATCATCTTTCTACCTTTATTTGTTAGATCATCATATACTTCATCATCCATATTTTTATTAGTTACCAGACGGCCTAAGTCTTCAGCAAATAAGCGCTGACCTTCAACTGAGCCCAGGAAGGCAATAAAGTCTTTTGCCAGTTCTGGATGCGGAGCTTTAGCGGGAACCATAAAACCATCTGTAGGCAGATCTTCGGCAACTGGTACATCTTCGTCAATAATTGGGAAGCGGAAGAAGTTAAGATCCTGAGCAACCTCTTCGGAAGTTGCATCTAAGATAAACTGTCCCATCAGATACATAGCTGCATCTCCTCTAGAAAGGAACTGTAGACCTTCCTGCCAGGAGTAGGCTGCAGCATTTTCTACAAAATAGTCATTTTCGATTAAGTACTTCCACTTTTCAAAGACATCTGCAACTCTCTCATCTGTAAATGGAATATTACCGGCCATTAATTCTTTGTGGAATTCAGCTCCGTTGATCCGCATGTTGAAATAGTCAAAGAAAGCGGCGGCTGTCCAGCGGAATTTTGTACCGATAGCAAAAGGTGTAATTCCGTTTTCTTTTAAAGTTTCTCCTACTTCCAGGAATTCATCCCAGGTTTCTGGCTCTTCTAAACCATATTCTTCAAAAATTGACTCTCTGTAGAATACAGACCACCAGTAATAGTTATGGGGTAAGAAGTAAGCTTTATCATCATAAACACTGATACTCTGGAATGCCTTAGGAAACTTTTCATAGAAGTTTTCTTCTTCCCAGACATCTGTAATATCCATTACCAGACCACGGTCTACAAAGTAACCAGCTCTATTGCCAGCAAACCAGCTGAATACATCTGGTGGATTATCAGATGTTAACCAGACTCTAATTGCCTGTTTAAAATCTTCGTGAGCTGTTATGTTCAGTTCAACATCAACATCAGGATTCATTTCTTCATACTGAGCAACCAGTTCCTGCATTGCTTTTCTTGGCGCCGGATCACTGGTATAGGTGTTTACAACCAGAGTATCCTGAGCTGCCGCAGAGAAAGACAGTGCCATAACCATCACTAAAGTAATTGTAATAAGTGAAAAATTCTTAAAATTCATTTAAAAATAACCCCCTTTTGATTTTAAAACCTAAATTTAAACGTTTTAAATTTGCTTTAAAATATCCCTCCTCTCAAGTACCAACTTAAGTACCGGGTACTTGTAAATTTCTGGAGCTTTTATTTTAGCTAAGCTTTCCGACTAGAATCTCTAATTACCAATTCTGTAGGAAAGATAAAAAACTTTTCTTTTGGACTAAGAGTTTCTCCAGCTATTCTCTTAAGCAGTATTTCTGCTGCTTTATCTCCCATCTGACTGACCGGTATATTAACTGTAGTCAGAGAGGGATTATAGAAATTTGCCATTTTAATATTATCAATTCCAACTACAGATATATCTTCTGGAACTTTAACTTTCTCAGCAATTAAAGCCTGAATTACACCAATCGCCATTTCATCATTTAAACAAACTACAGCCTCTGGTTTATTGGCTCTGGCAGCTATTTTTTCGCCAACTGTGTAGCCACCTTCCATTCTTAAATAATCATAGTAAATATTTTCTTCTTTAAGCTCCAGTCCATGCTTCATTAAAGCGCTTTTAAAACCATTTAATCTTTCTACACTCTGACCAGCAAAAGCAAGTTCGCGGTGGCCAAGTGAAATCAAATAATCTGCTGCCTGATAAGCAGCATGGTAAACATCACTTTTAACAACTGGAATCAAATCATGATCTACTCCATCACGGTCAACATAAATAACTGGTATATTTTCTTCAACCAGTTTGATAATCAATTCGTTGTGCTGAGCCATCATATCTCCTACACAGGCAAATATTGCACCATCAACCTGGCCAGAGCGAAACATATTGATATACCTTAATTCTTCTTCACTCTGATAGTCAGTACTGCACAAAATAACATTAAAGTCCTGACTGCGCACATAATCCTTAATCGCCTGAGCCAGCTCGGCAAAGAAAGGGTTAACCACCTCAGGTATAACCAGTCCAATAGTTTTAGTTGACTTTTTTACCAGTGCTCTAGCCCTCGCATTGGGGACATAGTTTAGTTCATCTGCTATTTCTTTAATTCTAATTTTGGTATCTTTATTTACTTTGTTACTGTCATTTAGTGCTAGTGAGACAGTTGCCAGTGAAACTCCTGCTTTTCTGGCAATATCATTTAAAGTTACAGCCATATAATCGCCCTCTTTTAAAACGTTTAAATTAACATATTTATATAATAACAAATTTTCATACAATTTGCAAGATTAAATATCAAATTCTCTGAATTTATTCTTAGTATTTTGAACCTGGTCCAAATAAGCTCATTTGAACCAGGTTCAGATTAATTTTAATAGTCAATCCCTTTAAAGTTAATCTCAAATTCGAATTCCTTTACACTTAATTCATATTTCTTTAAAGCCTTAGGACCACAGGATGTACTTCCGAGACCACGATTTTTATGAATTAGCTCCAGATAAATCTCATCCCGGAACGGAAGCTCACAATCATGGTGGGCCATCTCCAGATCAGCTTTACTGTAACAGTGAGCGGTAAAATCAAATTCTTTTGAATTAAAAAACTCAATTCCAGCTCCTACTTTATTATTCAACTTCAACCATTTATTGTCCGAACGATTACCATTATCCTGTGGATAAACATAAGGAGTATGAAGTTCACCCACTTTTTTAGTAAAGAGATCAAAATATGATGCTCTTTTGCTGTCCGGATAGGATTCCCCCGGTCCTCTACCAAACCAGCTTAGATTATCTAGATCCTGGCTTAATTCCAGCTCCAGCGCAATTCTGGGTAGAGAATGATCTTTTTGATCTTTAAATTCTCCAGCTGTAACTATTTCTACCTCACCATTATCATAGATTTTATAATCCAGTTCAGCCTTAATAATTAAATCTTTCGCAGCTGGCGCAATTGTATAGAGGCTTTTGATCAGTACATAATTTTCTTCTGCTTCAACAACTTTTATTTCGTCCAAGCGCTGCCTAAATTTATCGATTCCCTGTTCTTTCCACTCAGAAGTATAGTTATGAGTAATATCAGTATTATCATTATCGATAGGAGCCCGCCAGAAACTCAACTCCGGTCCCCGCTCAATCAGACTCTTACCACGGTAAATATATTCACTCAGCTTACCGCTTGCCTTATCAAAGAAAACACTGAACTCATTACCCTCTACTTTTATATAGAGATCGCTTTCTGTTAGGCTTAGAGCTTTATTTTTTAAGTGTTTATGAGCAGGATGATACAGTCTATCAAAAATAAAAGGAAGTTTAAACTGTTTAAATGTTATCTCGTGACCGGCTTCTGCCCAGCTGCTTTTATTGTTTAAAACTATAGAAAAACTGAGATAGCTGTCTGCAGGCAGATTATCCTCGATCTCTCTTCCCTTCTCTTCAATTATTAATTCCAGGTCATCTAGCTTCAGTCCTTCAACTCTAAACTCCCCAGTTTCTCCAGCTTGAAGCTCAAACTTCTGACTGCCGCTTTCAATGACAATCCCACCAGTTTTTACTTCCCAGTTCAGCTTATAATCTGAGCTGTCGATAAAATCAAATTGATTCTCTATTTTAACTTTAGCCTCTTTAAAATTAAAATCACAAATTTTAAAAGGAGCCATTACATATTTATATTCAGTTAAACCGGGAGAAGGAGTGCGGTCAGGAAATACCAGGCCATTGATGTTAAAGTTCTTATCATTTGGCTGGTCACCAAAATCGCCACCATAAGTATAACAGATCTCTCCAGCTGAATTTTCAACAGCTATTCCCTGATCCAGCCAGTCCCAGATAAATCCTCCCTGAGCTGACGGATATTTATAAAATACATCCCAGTACTCTTTTAGTTCACCGGGGCCGTTACCCATCGCATGAGCATATTCACATAAGATGACCGGTTTTTCTCTTTTTTGAGCCAGTTCTGCAGTCTTCTTAATTGTCGGATACATCGGACCAATAATGTCTGCAACTTCCTGCTTGCGGTCACCCTCATAGTGGATTGGCCTTGTTGGATCCAGTCTGCGGGTTAACTCTGCCATACTGCGGTGGTTATCACCAAAACCGGACTCATTACCTAAAGACCAGATGATTATTGAAGGATGATTTTTATAATGCTCAACCATTCTTTCCATTCTGTCCAGAAAAGCTCCCCGCCAATCCTCTGAGTCAGCCAGTTCATCCCAGCGACCAACTGGCTCCATCCCGTGACATTCTATATCGGTTTCAGCCAGCACATAAAGTCCATGTTTATCACAGAGTTCATAAAAATAAGGATGGTTTGGATAGTGGGCTGTACGGACAGCATTGATATTATGTTTTTTCATTAGTAAAATATCTTCTTCCATTTTTTCGCGGCTGACTGCTCTGCCGAGATCAGGATCGAAATCATGCCGGTTAACTCCTCTAATCATCACTGTCTTACCGTTGACCAGCAGCTGAGCGTCTTTGATTTCAACTGTTCTAAAAGCAGCCTTCTGCCTGATAGTCTGAATTTTTTCTCCGGCTGGATTTAAAAGCTTAATCTCCAGCTGGTAAAGGTATGGATTTTCTGCTGACCAGGCAGCAGGTTCAGCAATCTCCAGTTCTGTCTTAAACTTATTCAGTCTTTTTTGTTTCAGCTCCGGTAAGTCAATAGTTTCAGCTGCTGCTCTTACTCCCTGATCATAGAGAGCAATTTTAATCTGTGAACCCTCAGGAATATATTCCTGGTAGGAAAGCACCTCAAAATCACAATTTAAAATTCCCAGCTCCTGCTTTCTTTTAAATTCACTTTCAATTTTAAAATCTTCAATTTGAAAAAAAGGTTGAGAATAAAGGTATACATCACGATAAATTCCGCTCAGCCACCACATATCCTGGTCCTCTAAATAACTTCCATCTGACCACTTAATAACTTTAACTGCAAGCAGATTTTGACCTCCATAATTTAAATGCTCAGTTAAATCAAACTCTGCTGCCAGCCTGCTCCCCTGACTGTAACCAATATACTCGCCATTAAGCCAGAGATAAAAGGCTGAATCAACGCCCTCAAAACGGATTAAGTTCTGCTCTCCCTCCAGGTCAGGACTCAAATAAAACTCTCTGCGGTAAAGCCCGGCTGGATTTTCGGAAGGAACTTTAGGCGGTTCTACCGGAAAAGGATAATTAACATTGGTATAATGTGGTCTATCATAACCTTCCAGCTGCCAGTTAGAAGGAACTGTAATCTTATCCCAATCTAAAGTAGAAAAATCTTTTCTGTAAAAATCCAGCTGATATGTATTATGATTCTGCAGGTATTTAAAATCCCACTCCCCATTTAAAGATTGAAAATTATAATCAGTCAGAGTTTCCTGATCTAAAAAGAAAATACGGTTTGCATGGGGGAGACGCTTATTAACTGCATAAATATTTGGATCTTCCCATTCTCTCATTTAACTCACCTCTTTTAATTTTTTAAGAAGGCCAGGCCGGAGAAACACTCCCGGCCCAACTCTACAATAATTTTTGTCAAATACAAAAATCTATAAATCCTGATAAATATCTAAAATATCTTCTATATCTTCCAAGCTAACCTGATCTGCAGCGAAGAAATGGAGTCTATAAATCGGCCAGGCTTTAAAAAATCCAATTTCTTTAATTTCTTCCTGGCTTAAAACTTCTTCGACTGCTTTTTTGCCCAGAGGATCAGCAAGCCAGTCTTCAAAAGGAGACTTGGCTGTTAAATCTTTAAGTTTAAAAGAGCTTTCAACCTGAATCTCTTCTGTGAATTTAATATCTCTTGAAGAAGCACCAATCATTATTTTATACTGATCTTCTTCAACTATCCAGCCAGCATCCGGGTGATAATAGGCTAAATCCTGATAATCTAGTTCCAGCTCCAGCCATTCCTTTTCGCCGGGTTCAAGCTCAATTTTTGCAAATCCCTTGAGTTCTTTTGGTGGTCGTTCCAGTGCGGGACTGCTTTGAGAAATATACAGCTGCACAACCTCCTTAGCTGTAAACTGGCCTGTATTTTCTATTAAAACTTTTAACTTTAATTTTTCTCCTTCTGCCAGATAATCGGGAGCCTCCAGAGCCCGATAAGCAAACTCTGTATAGGAAAGTCCAAAACCAAAGGGAAAAAGAACATCCATTTTCTTTTTATCATAATAGCGGTAGCCAATATAAATTCCTTCTCCATATCGTACAGTGCCATTACTGCCCGGAAAATCAAGGTAAGAAGGATTATCTTCCAGTTTTAAGGGATAGCTTTCGGCCAGCTTTGCAGAAGGACTAACTTCTCCTGCAATTATTTCAGCCAGTGCTAAAGCTCCAGCCTGCCCCGGCAAACCGGCTTCTATTACAGCAGATACATTATCAAGCCACTGCCTTATTTCGACAGGCGCACCATTATTTAAAACAACTATGATATTGGGATTGACCTTTGCCAGTTCCTTAATCAGCTGATTCTGCTCTTCAGGCAGCTGCATATCTTTGCGGTCATAGCCTTCAGCCTCAACCTTATCCGGTAGACCGGCATAAATAATTACATAATCTTTATTTTCAGCTTCTCTCAGCGCTTTTTCTCTTAAGTTCTCATTTTCCTCTGCTTCGGCCTCCGAACTATAGCCGGGAGTATAATGAACTGCGAGCTCCTCTGCAAATTTATCTTCTAAAGCCTGATAATGATTATCCAGTCTGGTAGGATTAACCTGTGAACTACCAATACCCTGATAGCGAACCTCCTGGGCCAGCTCCCCCACCACCAGCAGCGATTCCTTTTCAGCAATTTTCGCTTCGGTCAGCGGCAGTAAATCTCCCTGGTTTTTAAGCAGAATAATTGTGTCTGCAGCAATTTCTTTTGCCAGCTGATGGTGTTCTTCTGCCGGCAGTTCAGTATTTTTTTCAGTCTCCTGAGCCTTTAAAATCAAATCTAAAACTCTTGCTGCTGACTCATCAACTATTTCCTGACTCAACTCTCCAGCTTCAACAGCATCCACAATTTTTTGATCATTAACGGGATCTGCACCAGGCATCTCAAGATCAAGTCCAGCTTTTAGAGCTTTAACTCTATCATGAATAGCCCACCAGTCGGAAATAATCAGATTATCATATCCCCATTGATCCCGGAGGATATCCTGCAGTAAGTATTTATTTTCAGTGGCAAAATCTCCATTGATCTGGTTATAGGCAGCCATTATCGTCCAGGGATTAGCTTTTTTGACAACTTTTTCGAATGCTGCCAGATAAATTTCCCTCAGGGGCCTTTCGTCAATCTGAGCATCAATGGAAAAACGTTTGTATTCCTGATTATTGGCAGCATAATGCTTTAGCGAGGTTCCAATTCCTTTATTCTGAACTTTTTTAATAAAAGCAATCGCCAGTTCAGCACTTAAGAATGGATCTTCAGAAAAATATTCAAAATTTCTGCCCCCAAGTGGAGAGCGCTTCATATTGATCCCCGGACCCAAAAGTATATCAACACCTCGGGCTTTTGATTCTTCAGCAAGAGCAGCCGCAACTTTTTTTATCAGTTCTAAATCCCAGCTTGCTGCCAGATTGACAGCTGTTGGAAAACAGGTAGCTTTTTTGGCAGGATCCGCATGATGCCTGTCAGCAACATAACGAACTCCATGTGGTCCATCAACTAAAAATATTGCCGGAATATCCAGCCTGGCAACTGCTTCAGTCTGCCAGACATCTCCACCTGAAAGCAATGAAGCTTTTTCTTTTAAGCTTAATTCTTTTATTAGTTCATCTATATTCCCCTTCATTATTCTACCCCCTTCTTTACCAATTTATATACAATTATATATTATATCTCATTCCCCTAGCTAGATAATTATCCTTTTAGGGCTCCCATTGTAATTCCGGAAATAATATACTTCTGGAAATAGAGGAAAATAATTATCAGTGGTACAGTTGATAAAGTTGCTGCTGCCATAATGTGGTGCAGGGGAATACCAAACTGCTGTCCCTGCAGCTGAGCAATAGCAACCGGTACAGTGTACATAATACTCTTATTGGTCACAATCAGCGGCCAGAAGAAAAGGTTATAGTTGTTCATAAAATAAATTGTACCCAGGGCTGCTACAGCAGGTTTGATAACCGGCAAAATTATCTGAAAAAATATTCTAAATTCCCCACAGCCGTCGATCCTTGCTGCTTCAATTAAGTCATCAGGAATTCCATCAATATACTGTTTGAGCATAAAAAGTCCAAAACCCTGAGCAGCAAAAGGTAAAATTAAAGCAGGATAAGAATTTATCCAGCCAACCTGAGCCATTAGAATATATAAAGGAATAGCCAGCACCTGCATTGGAATCATCATTGTTGATAAAATTACTGCAAAAAACAATTTTCTTCCCGGAGCTTCCCTGTACTTTGAGAGAGCATAGCCTCCAGTTGCTGAAATAAAGACACCAAAAAAAGTATACATAATGGCAACAAAGAATGAATTGAATAGGTTTCTTCCATAGGGTACAGTGTCAAAAACATCCACATAATTATTCCACATTACTTCATCCGGCAGTAAACTGGGAGGGTATTCGGAAATCTCGGCCAGTGTTTTAAAAGAAGAGGTAATCATCCAGACAAATGGGAGCAGAGAAATAAGCACCCCTGTAATTAGTAATATATAAAAAACATAGGTTTTAATATTTTCTTTTTCAAACATCGTTTAAATTCCCTCCTCGCCAGAACCAATTTTAATCTGAAAATATGATGCTACAAAAATAATAGCAAATAAAACATAGGACAAAGCAGATGCGTAACCCATTCTAAACTGCTGGAAACCAGAATTATATAAATACTGAACAACAGATAGAGATGACTGCATTGGACCTCCACCAGTCATGATATAGGGCTCGGTAAAAATTTGGAAAGATCCAATTGTTGAAAGAATAAAAGTAAATAAAATAATAGGGCGCATCATCGGCACAGTAATATAGAAAAATTTCTGCAGGGTAGTTCCTCCATCAATTTCTGCTGCTTCATATAAGTCTTCCGGTATATTCTGCAGTCCGGCCAGCATAATAATAGTATTATAGCCAACCCAGCGCCAGGTAAGTACTATCACGATTGAAATCTTTGACCAGGTTGTACTTGTTAGGAATGGAATCTTTTCAAAACCAATACTCTCAATAAAAAAGTTTACCAGTCCAAAACTGCTGTCTAATAATATAGTAAAGATAACTCCGACTACTACTGTAGAAGTAACAAAAGGCATAAAATAACCAACTCTAAAATATTTTAAAAATTTAACTTTTTTCTGATTGAGCATAACTGCTAATATAAGAGCAAACCCCAAAATCAAAGGAGTGCTTGTCAGCCACATAAAAATAGTATTCTTTAGGGCTGTATGAAAGGTTGAATCAGTAAATATCCGCATATAATTTTTTAATCCTGTAAAAGTAGCCTGCCCAAGTCCTCCCCAGCGGTGTAAACTCATATAAAAAGAAAAAATTATTGGAAAAAGCATAAATACAGAAAAGAATAATAGAAATGGAACTAAGAAATAATAAAAATGACGGTTTTCTTTAATTTTTTGTAGAGTAGTTTTAGCTTCCAATGATTGTTCACCATCCTTTTAAGAAAGCAGGGTCAGACTGACCCTGCTTTAGTGTTGATTAATTTATTTTACTCCATTAGATCTTCAATTGCATCTTGTGCTTCTTCTAAACCTTCATCTAATTCTACTCTGTCAGTTAAGATTCTTGTTAGCTGTAGGTTAACTGGAGCACCTTCAGCACCAAAAGCCTGAGTAGAATAAGGTGTAGCATTCCAGGTAGCTAACTCTTTTTCACTAATTTCAGCAAGTTTCTGCCATACTTTCTGGCCACCAAAGAATTCTACTTCTTCATTAAATGCTTCTGATTCGAATACAGGTCTATAAGCAGGCATTACTCCAGCATCCTGGAATAAGAATTCTGTACCTTCTTCAGTAGCTAATACATATTTAGCAAAGTCAACAGCAAGCTCTACATTTTCTGAATTTGAAGGAACAACCATTGCGGTTCCACCCATTGATCCAGCTGCTTTTCCTGTAAAGTTAGGTGCCTGCATAACTCTCCAGTTACCTGAAGTTTCAGGTGCGATTTCAGTGATATTACCAATGAACCAGCCCCCCGCAAGAATTGTTGCTACATCACCATTCTGGATAGCAGCATTCCAGGGAGTTGTCCAGGGAGTTGCTTCCAGGCCAATACCAGAATCTGTGATTTCCTGCATAACTTCAATTACCTTATAGTTAATAGAAAGCTTATCTACAATTGGAGCACCCTGCTTATCAAAGAAATTTCCACCTGCTGCTCTTAAAGCAGGTTCGAAGTTCCAGTTACCAAGCTCATAGTGAGTTGTAGGCCAGGGCAGCATTTTAGCCCCTGTTTCTGCTTCAATTGTTTTACCAGCTTCAATATAATCGTCCCAGGTTTCTATACTTTCAGGATCTACTCCTGCATCCTCAAAAATATCTTTACGATAGAACATTGTGTAGGGACCTATATCTGCAGGAATACCATAAGTAGTATCTTTATATCTTGAACCAGCATAAGCGGCTGCTGTAAACTGGTCAGCCATTGGATCAACATACTCGGAAATATCTGTTAGACCACCAAGTTCAGCAAAACTTGCAATATGTGTTCCTAAGTTTACTGTAGCCAGATCAGGCCCACCTGTACCGGCTGACATTGCAGCCTGCAGTCTTGGAACCATATCTCCCCAGCCAATTAATTCTACATTAATTGTATGGTCAGGATGATCTTCTTCATAACGATCTGCAAGAACTTCTAAGGTGTCAGGATAAACTCCCCAGCCCCAGACTGTTATTTCTTCTGCAGCTGCACCCATAGTCAGTGAAAGAGCAAAAATAAGTGTTAAAGTAATAATTAAAGTTTTTTTCAAAATAATTCCCTCCTGATTTTTTTATTTTTCCAGATTAAAAGATTCAGTAGAGCCAGATTCACCTCCCTAATAAGTTTTCTTTAAAACGTTTTAAACAACAAACCCTTCGCCTATTTAAAGCCTTTTAAAAGGTTTTAAATAGGATAATTATAAATATTTAATTCAAATTATATTTCTAGTGTAGCATAAATTTTTTGACTTTTCAATAATATTTGCAAAATTAAACCCCTCCAAAATCAGGTAAATCACCTGATTTCAAAGGGGGATAAGGGAGTAAAATTATTTTCTATTGATTTAAATTTAGATATCTACAATTTGATTTAGCTCTTTAATCTTTTCTAACTCCAGTTTGAATTCTCTATTTTCATCAAGCAGTCCATTTTTTTCCTGCTCAACATCAGTCAGCTGAGTATAGCAGTAACCTCTAAAATACTCTGCTTCCTTAATCAGCACCATTAATTTTTCAATTCGCTGGAAAAGTTCTTCTTTGGTCTGAACCTGTTCCCCATAGCCCCAGCCTTCTTTGTTCTGGAAAGCTACTCCGCCAAATTCACTAAAGAGCAGAGGCTGCCCCTGATAATCATAATTATCAGCCATAATGAACTTTCCACCTTCAATATAGACCTGATCATTGAAAACTTCTTTGTTTGCGAGCAGTTTATCTATCTTTTCAAGATAAGTCTGCCTTAGTTTGTCTATACTCTCTACATAGTCATGAAAGGTAATTATATCTGAAGTAGTATGTTCCCAACCATCATTTGAAATTATCGGACGCTCACTGTCAATACTTTTAGTCAGCTGATAAATGCTTTCGGTAAAACTCTGCTGCTTTTTGTTGCTTTTAACAGCCTCAATACCCCAGGATTCATTAAAAGGAACCCAGCAGACAATTGAAGGATGATTATATAATTCTTTTACCACCCGCTGCCACTCAAGACTAAAGTTTTCTACTGCCTGCTCACTAAACTCATAAGTAGATCCCATTTCAGCCCAGACTAAAAGACCTAATTTATCTGCCCAGTAATAAAAGCGGTCATCCTCTATCTTCTGATGTTTGCGGGCTCCATTAAAGCCCATTTTTTTAGCTAATTCAACATCTTTTTTTATTGCCTGATCAGAAGGTGGTGTTACTAAGCTATCAGGCCAGTAGCCCTGGTCTAAAATTAATTTCTGATAAAGAGGCTGGTTATTTAATAAGATTTGATCAGCTTCAATTGAAATTTTTCTCATACCAAAATAGGAACTGAGCTGGTCTACAACCTCATTATCTCTAAATAATGTTAATTTAAGATCATATAAATTGGGACTATCCGGGTACCACAATTTGAGCTCATTATTTTCGTCTTCAACATTTATTTTTAATTTGTAGTTAGCTTTTGTTATTTCAAACTCAAATTCAGTTATCTTTTTCCCTTCAAATTCAATTGTAGTTAATAATTTATAATTTCCAGTTCCAAAATCTTCAGCATTAAAGAAATAATCCAGTTCAACTTCGCTTTGATCAATATCAGGAGTTATTTTAAGATCTCTAAGATAAAGATTCTGATCAACATATTCCAGCCAGACAGTCTGCCAGATACCGGTAGTTCTGGTATACCAGCAGAGGAAATTATCATTTTTATAAGTCTGCTTGCCCCGCGGTTGAGATTTTGAGCGCGAATCTTCAACCTTTACCACAAGATTATTTTCCTCTCGGTAATCAACAAAGTCACTGATGTCAAAAGCAAAAGAATCATAGCCACCACTGTGACTGCCGGCAAAGCGTCCATTAATCCAGACCTTAGTTTTGTAATCAACTGCACCAAAGTTTAATATAATCTTCTTTTCGGAATCAACTTCTACTTTAAAAGTTCTCTGATACCAGATAAAATTATGTTCACTTCTATCAGCAATACCGCTGGCTTTAGTTTCAAAACTGAAGGGAACAATTATTTTTTCCTCAAGTTCCTCTTTTTTATACCACTTATCCTTTTCTCCCAGATTTTGATCATCAAAGGCAAAATTCCAGGCTCCATTTAAATTCTGCCAGTCAGACCTTTTAAACTGAGGTTTGGGATGTTCCGGTCTTGGTATTTTTCTATCCATTTTCCGCCTCCTCAAATAAATTTTTTACCTATATTTTTTCTTAACCTTTAATTCCGGTGAATTTAATACCCTGAATAATCTGCTTCTGGAATAATAAGAAGGCAGCTATAGCAGGTAGTGATGCAATCATATTTACAGTCATTGGTATTGAATAATCAGGTGTATAAGCATCAGTAAATGTTGGAACACCTACAGGTAAAGTAAACATTTCTTTGGTCATAATTGCGATAAAGGGCCAGAGGAATGCGTTCCAGGCCTGAATAAAGGTAAAAATACCAATTGAAGCTATAGCTGCTTTAGACAGCGGCATAAAAATAGAATAATAAATCCTGAATAAACCGCAGCCATCAATGCGGGCACTGTCAATTAAATCCCTGGGAATGGCATCAAAAAACTCTTTTAAAATTATTATTCCTAAGGGGATTGCAATTCTTGGCAGAATCAAGCCAGGATAAGTATTAATTAAACCTAATTTTTGAACAATATCAAATAAAGCTACAACATTTGCCTCAGTTGGTACCATTAATCCAATCGTGAATAAGACAAAAACCAAATTTTTATGTTTAAAGTCAATTACTGATAAAGCAAACGCCGCCAGTGAATCAAAAACAATTACAACAAAGGTAACACTTGCTGAAACTATAAAACTGTTCAACATCCATTTTAAGACCGGTGCCTGATCAATCACCTCAAAATAATTAGAAAAAGAATACGGAGGTAAAAACCACTCTATAATTTTAGAAACAGTATAACCTGATGGTTTAAGTGAAGCAAAAAGCATCCATAAAATCGGAAAAATAAAGAGTACTGCCAGAAGATATGAAAATGAATATTTTAAAACTTTTGCGGTTGGTGAAGTTTTATTCTCCATTATTACACTTCCTTCCTGTTGCGTAAGTAAATCTGAATCATGGAAACAATTACTAGAATTATAAAGAAGGCAAAGGCCATCGCTGCACCATAACCCATACTGTTTTGTTTAAAACTAGTTTCGTAAATATACTGCACTATCGGACGGGTTTCTGTACCAGGACCACCACCGGTGATCAACCAGACCTGTGAGAATATCTTAAATGAGAAAATAATCTGCAGTAGAGTTACTACCCAGGTGATTGGTTTTAATGATGGAAGAGTAATATATAAAAGCTGCTGCAGCTTGGTCGCTCCATCTACTTCTGCCGCTTCATAAAAAGATTCCGGTATATCCTGCAGTGCTGCCAGATATAAAACCATATTAAATCCAACTGTCCACCATAAAGTTGCAAAAACGATTACAAACCAGGCAAGATTAGCTTCTCCTAACCAGAATATTGTCTCTTCTACTCCAAAATAACTCTGTAAAATACCATTTAAAAGTCCACTGTGAGGTTGGAAAAAATAAACCATAATTGAAGAAATAACTGCTACTGATAATACATAAGGTAAGAAAAATGCTATTTTCAAAAATAACTGCCCTTTAATTTTTTGATTGGCCAGCAGTGCCAGCACTAAGCCCCCAATAACAATAGTTGGTGTTGAAAGTATAACAAACATCAATGTATTTCCTAAAGATTCCCAAAAGGCTGGATCTTTGATCATATAAAGATAATTATCTAGACCAACAAAACCCATGTTTCTGATCATAGTCCAGCGGTGCAGGCTCATCCAAAACCCTCTAAAAATTGGGAAAATCAAAAAGATAAAGTAAACAATAGCAAATGGCAGTAAAAACGGTAAAGCTTTTAAAAATGGATATCTATCCGATAACTGATTATAAAATTTCAAATTTAAAACCCCCTTTAATTCTTCTATAAAGGCACAGGTGCCCTCAAAGCACCTGTGCTGTATTGTCTAACTGTCTAACTACTCTAATTCTTATCTACTTAACAGTCTCTCTATACCTGTTACTGCCTGATCTACTGCTTCTTCTGCTGTGATTTGGTTATTCCAGACCTTACTTAAAGCTGTGGTTATCTCTGTTCTAATGCTCCATGTATATGAGCCAGCACTATCAAAGCTTACATAGTCAGCTGCCTTTACATAATCCATTCTATAAGGCATATTAACAAATTCTTCTTTTTCTTTAATTGTATCTTTACTTGGTATATGACCGGCTACAGCCCATAGATGTCCATTATCAGTAGCCCACTTAGCAAAAGTTAATGCTGCTTCTCTCTTCTCCTGATCCACATTTCTTGAATAAGGGATAACTAGAGTATGAGAATCAGCCCAGACAGATCGATTATCAAAAATTTGCGGCATTGGAACAACTCCAAAATTAAGATCTTCTGTAGCTTCCAGGGTTCCAGTAATCCAAACACCTGTTAACAGTGATGCTGCTTCACCATTTCTAAATAAGTTTACATTTTCCATATATTCTGAGTGCAGTGGTGAATATTCTTTGTCATAAAGATCCTTCATATAATTAATTGCTTCAACAGCTTTTGCTTTGTCTAGAGTCACTTCATCACCGCTAATAACTGGTGATCCATCAAGCTGACTGTAAAGACTCCACCAGACTCTATAGTGTCCTTCTTCAGTTAATTTTGTCCAGTTTGTCATTGGATATTTTGCAGAAGAATCAGATTTCAATTTCTCTAGAAAATCTTTGAAAGAACCTTCCATCTTAGGAGTACCATCTTCTGCTAATAAGTCTGCTTCAGCTAATAGATCTTTATTATAATAGTAAACAAGTGGATGTGTATCAAATGGTACTGCAAAAATTTCCCCATTAATTTCTGCACCACTTAGAATATTTGTATTGTACTCAGTCCAATCAATACCAACATTTTCTCCCAGCTCATCTAAAGGAACAATTAAACCTTCATCTGCAAGCTCTTTAACTCTGGTAACATGACTGATAGCAATGTCAGGTCCGTTACCACTGGCTGTTGCAGTCTTGAGTTTGGTATAATATTCTCCCCACTCTAACCTGGTGACATCTACTTCTATATCCTCATGTGAAGCATTAAATTCTGCTACTATTTCATCCATAAATTCTGCGTCTCCACCACCAAAAAGATTCCAGTACTCTACTGTTACAGTTTCTGCCATTACATTAGATGTCAAGCCTACCATTACTGCAACTAAAACTACTAAAAATAAAGCCTTTTTCATTATATAATCCCCCTTAAGTATTTTATTAGCGATTTTTTGAATTTATCGCTAAAGATAAATAAATTTGATTACCCGACTACTCTCTCAATTGATAATATTGCGAAAATTAACTCTAAAAAAATATTACTTTATTCAGCCCTAAGTATCGCCCTCCTTTTGATTTAAGTATCACTGCTTTAATTTAATGTTTATTGAATTAAAGCACATAAAAAATGCAGCTGAAAATTTGTCTCTAATTATTACTATTCTACACGAAATAAAAAATTCCTGCTTTTATTTTAATTTTTTTTGATTTAATTCATTAATCATTGAATTTATATCTATATCTAAGCATCATATCCTGTCTGTAATTACCAAATTTTTTGCCAAAAAGATTGACACCACCAACATTGCGGGCGTCTTCCTTAACCCCAATTTTAACATCAATAAAATCTTCATCTTCAATCTTAAGATCAGCTAAAGTTACATCCGAAATCTGATTGCCGTCAATAAATGCTCCCTCTTCTGTAACCTGCCAGATTTTTAATAACCCGTGCTGAGTTTGATCAAAATACCACCAGTCAGGATTTAAAATACCCCTTTTCTCACCAAAATCTCCGGGAGAAGTCCAGACACCAATTTCAACTCCATTGATCCAGATTGAAATATCAGATGGCCAGTCTTCGTTATAATCTGAAGTTTCGGAACAAATCTCCATACTCAACTCTAATTTTGTTGCCTGAGAATTATTGGGCAGATTATTTGGAAAAACATATTTTACATAACCCTTACCAAACCAGAGAATCTGGGCATGAATATGCTCTGGGTGGAGAAATGACTTAACATCATCCAGCTCGCCAATCACCGCTTTCTCTGAAGCCAGACCACAGGTAGGACTGACATCAAAGTCTTTATAATTACCAATTGGCATTGAGGTTTCAATTAAATTTTTATCCTTTAATTCTCTGTTTCCAGGCAGGTTAACTAAAATTTTATCATAGTTTAAACTGCAGATCTTTTGAGACCCGTGATTACCTGGTCGATACTCAGTTTCGATCAGACCTGCCTCCTCCAGCTTTTTAATATTAACAGTTACTGAGGAAGCTGGCATATCTATATATTCAGAAATCTGATTTAAGTTCATATCTTCATTCTGTAAGACTTCTAATATTCTCATTCTTGATTCCGAGCCAAGGGCTTTTAAGACCTCAATAATTTGCTCTTCATCCTTTAATTCCATTATATTACCCTTCATTTTAATCACTCCAATTGCTTTTTGCTAATTTTATTTTAACAATTATTGAATTAAAAAGCAATTACAAAATTAAAAAAAGAGCCGTCTCCGGCTCAATTGATTTTAAAATTTAACTGCTTCTCCAATTTCAGCAGATTTATAAATTGCATCCAGAATTTGCGCTACCACAACTGCCTCTCTGGCTTTAACCGGCGGCTCTTTGTCCTCTCTCACAGCCTCAATCCAGAGTTTCATCTCCCTCTCACCTGGATCTTCATTGGCTGAACTGGCTGTAGATATTTCCTCTTTATATAATCTGCCATCCTTTTCGCCATTGATCCGGAGTCCATTGATATTATCCGCTCCGGCTTTTCTGCCGCTTAATACAGTCTTAATGTCATAGTCCTCTGGAGTATTTAAAGCCCAGCTGCATTCTAAGAAGATTGTAGTTCCATCTTCCATGATGATGTGAGCAACTGCAGCATCTTCGACCTCAAATTTTTCTTTTTCCCAGGGTCCAAAATAATTGGCTTCACTGCTTTCTTCTGCCATCTCATTAAATACATTTGCCAGCACAATCTTAGGCTGATAATTATCCAGCAGCCAGAGGGTTAGATCAAGTGAGTGGGTACCAATATCGATTAGAGGTCCTCCTCCCTGAATTTCTTTGTCCAGAAAATAGCCCCAGGTCGGCACACCTCGCCGCCTTAATGCCAGTGAGCGGGCAAAATAAACTTTTCCCAGTTTACCACTTTCGACCAGTTCCTTAAATAAAATATTTTCTGCCTTAAAACGATTCTGATAGCTGACAGATAATTTTTGCCCGGTCAATTGAGCTGTTTGATACATCTGCTCTGCTTCTTCAGCGTTTAAAGCCATCGGTTTTTCACACATTACGTCTTTACCGGCCTTAAGCGCTGCAACCGAAATTTCTGCATGGGAGTTGTTTGGAGTGCAGATATGAACAAGATCAAGCTGCTCATCCTCCAGGAGCTTTTTATAATCTGTAAAAACCCTGGAAACTTCTGCCCCAAATTCCGCAGCTGCTCGTTTTGCTTTTTCTATACTTCGGTTGCAGAAAGCTGTCATTTCTACATTTTTTAATTTATTAAGTCCCGGCATATGTTTGCTAAAAGCAATATCACCACAACCAATTATTCCAACTTTCAACTTTTTCTGCATAATATTAGTGCCCCTTCCTCTACTAATTTAAATTCAATTTTAATCAGATTTTTTTCTTTAAAATTTTCCAGATTGACTTTGCTGCTTTAACTGCATTTCTACCCAGAGAATGATTGCTGTAAGCACTTTCGACAAAAATATCTGTCAGATCATTAATCTCTTCTTTTAAATTCTGATATTTTTCTTCCAGATAACTGCTGTATTCATAAGGCGTTGAAGCGGGATCTTTTCCCATCCCTTTTAAAAACAGAAGTTTAAGGAGAGAATTATAAATTCTGATTATTATTGAATTAGACTCCCCTTTGAGATCAATGTTTTTTAAACTATTTTCTTCTTTTTTAGTTGATTTCTTATTCTTAAGCCTTTCTCTTCTTTCCTTCCAGCTTGAACTGAGATTGAAATTCAAATCTTTAACAACAGAAAAAATATCTTTGATTGATTTGATCAAAAATCTGTAAAAAGCCTTGAAAAACTGGGGCATATTCTTTATTTTACTAATTTCGGAAGTTATAAAAAAGATTATCAGAGCCAGAAAAAAGAGTCCAAAAATTACTGTTAAAAAGATCTGAATAACAATAAACAATATTTCAATCAGTCTTGATTCCTCTTCTTCTACCTCAGCGGGAAGTTCTCCTTCTCCCATGTTTTGGCCAATATTTTGCTGCTGCTCCATCTCAACTACTCCCATTTGCGCTAGCTGTCTCCCAAGCCAGCTGTTAATTCTATCCATAGGCAGCGGTTGATAATTAGAGGGAAGTAAAAAGGCAAGCAGCAGAGCTGAAATGATAAAAATCAAAAGAAATTTTCGCCAGCCTTTTTTTATTGATTGGCTCTCTTTAATTCGATTAACATTCCAGTCAACTGTTTTTTTATCAAGATAAGTTAGGGCCAGCAGAAACACTTCTACCACTAGAAAAATTATTGTTAGTACCAGAAAAAATGTGTTCATCTCTCCCATAACCGCCCAGAGAATAAATAAGGGGAGATTAAGCCAGCTGATTTTTTGAGTCATCCTGGGCCAGATCAGAGGATAATCCAGGAGCCTTCTAAACTCATCAAGATTCCAATCTTCACCTCTACTTGCATAAATTTTATCAAAATCTTTACGGAAGTACTCAAAAATACCGCAGAAATCGTAAACTTGATACCAGATAAAAATACTGATCAGCCAGAAAGTGAATAAATCAAGATTTTCAAGAATGAATATGGAATTTAAACCCTGATAGCGGCCGCTAAAAAAAACTAAAATAAAAAGGTAAATAAAAAACTCGGCCACAAAAGTCAGCACCGGAATTTTTATTTCCAGGGAAGCATTAAAATGCAGTATTGCTTCAATTAGAAATAAAAAGAGCAGGGAATAGGATAACATGTTTAAATTAAAAAAGTTAGAATTAATTTCAACTAAATAAAAAAACATCACTGCCAGAATAAAATAGAGCAGAACCCCCATAAAAGGATAAAGATAGCTGTATTTAAAATTATATTCTTTAGCTTTCATGTAGATCACGCTCCCTCCTTAAGTGATGAATAGAAAGTGGTGCTGTAAAAGGTCGGTACCTGAATTCTCGATGAACTACCTCATCTCCCATAATCATAATTTTAATATTATAGCCTCTTCGCATTAAATTTTCTGCCACCTGCATTAATTGACTGTCATCCTTTTCTGTGAAAATAATCAGGGTTCCTCCCCAGGCCAAATCGAGCTCATCAGTCAGCAAATTGAGAAAATTATCCGCTTGAGATATATCAACCCGAGCAAGCAGTTCAAGCAGCTGCTGCAGATGGGCATCTCCAGTTCCTGATGGGAGTTTTAAATAGCTATCATAGTCAAGCTCCACTACTTTTTGATCAGAGGCAAAACTATTTGCAGTTTTATCATCAGCTGCCGCTTCTGAGTCTGAATTCTTAGTTTTTTCACTTTCTGAATTCAGTTTTGTTTCAGCTTCTCCTTTAGTTATTTTTGCCTCGTAGGCATTAAATGCCTCTCGGTTTTCACCTTCAATGACGGCATTACTCATAAATTTATAACTGTGACCAATTCGATTTAAATAATAGGCTATCGAAGCAGTGGCAGTGACTGCGAGTTCTGTTTTTCTTTCTAAAAATTTGTGGCCATAATCTTCCTGAGACATATTTAAAACCAGAGCTGTATCAATGGAAACCGTCGATTCATTCTTGCGGGATTTTAATTCTCCGGTTTTGGCTGAAGCTTTCCAGTGGATCTGATTCATCCTATCCGAACCCTGATATTCTCTGATACCTGCTGTTCGATAAGGGTCCTGGTAAATCGGTTGAGGCCATTTAGATTTGCCAAAAGGCAGTCTGGAGGCAAGGCCCAATTCTTCCAAATTCAAAATCTTAGGATAGATATATACTTCCAGCTCCTTGAGCTCTCCTTTTGTCAGTTCATACCCCAAAAAATCTCCCATTTCCCATCTCAGCGGTCCAATTTTATAGAGCCCTCTCTTTTTTGCTTTCAGGCTAAATGTCCACTCTTTTTTCTCGCCAGCTTTAAAATAACTTAAATGCTGTTCTTCCAGAGTAGTTAATTTTCCGGGTAAATACTCATCAAACTTGAGCCACAAAATTGGCAGAAAGCTGTTGTTTTCTACTTCAATAGTTACCTTGATTTCTTCATTATAAAACAAATGATCATTTTCCAGGTAATGATTTATTTTTAAGTTTTTGGAGATATTATAATGATAATATTTAATTGTAAAATGAAAGAGGAGGAAAAAATAAGCAAGCTTAAAGAGAACTGTCCGCTGCAGAACTGCTCCTCCCAGATAGGTTACTAAACCTAAGGCAAAGAAATTAATCAATTACTGGCACCTCGGTTCTTCTGATAATCTCCTTCACAATCTTTTCTTTATCTGCACCTCTAAGTCTGCTTTTTGATTTAATAATAATTCGGTGAGCTAAAACTGCAGCTGCAATTTCTTTAATATCATCTGGAATAATATAATCCCGCTCATTAATTACTGCCCAGGCCTGAGCCATTTTCATCAGGGCAATACTACCGCGAGGACTAGCTCCCAGCTCCAGATCACCATGACTGCGGCTCTGATTGACAAGCTCAACAATATATTTTCGCAGCTTCTGATCAACATGTACCTTTTTGACATCAGACTGCAGCTCAATAAACTCCTGATCGGTCATTACAACCTCCAGTTTTTCCACAGGATGCTCAAGCTGCAAATTTTTCAAAATCATCTGTTCTTCTGCTTCGGCCGGATACCCAATCTCCAACCTGATTAAAAAACGATCTAGCTGAGCTTCAGGCAGAGGAAAAGTCCCATCATATTCAATGGGGTTCTGGGTTGCCATTACTATAAAGGGATCTGACAGCCTGCGGCTAACCCCCTCGACTGTGATCTGCTTTTCTGCCATACTCTCCAGCAGTGCTGACTGAGTTCTTGGTGTAGCTCTATTAATCTCATCGGCCAAAACAATCTGGGAAAGGATTGGCCCCTCTCTAAATTCAAATTCATTAGTTTTTTGATTATAAATTGAAACTCCAGTGATATCTGAAGGTAGTAGATCCGGAGTAAACTGAACTCGCTTAAATGAACAGCCAATTGAGCGGGCCAGTGAGCGGACAAGTATAGTTTTCCCAACTCCAGGAACATCTTCAAATAGGATGTGCCCTTCAGCCATCATCGCTGCTAAAGCCAATTTTATTACTCTATTTTTACCCAGAATTACCCCTTCCACATTATCAATAATATTCTGTACTTTTTCTATATTCTGCAATTAATCCACCTCTTTTTGTCTTTTTATTTATTTATTTGAACCAGGTCCAAAACGGCCGTTTTGGACCTGGTTCAAAAGATATTTTTCACATATTATTTCACCACAGGAACAGTTAGACTTCCCTGTGGCATTATATAGACTGAATAATCAGCACCGTGTTTTTCTTTAAGAAAATCGACTGCCTCCTGGATATTTTCCATTTTACTGGCAAAAATATTCTCTGTTCTTTCTTTAATCAGACTGGAAATTAATATTATCTCTTTTTCTGCTGCTACTTTTGAGATTGCAAAGGCTTTATGACCACCAATTAGAAACTTTTCTTTAATTCGGCCTACATTATCTTCAGGCTTTTGAGCTTCATTCATCCACTTTTCAAAATGCTCTTCTCCGTAACCCTCCGAGCATTCTGCCACCCAGATAATTGTACCACCTTTTTTTACCGCATGATCGGCATGATCGAGGGCTTTCTGGGCCTGATAAATGTTAATATCACGGGGAAAACCACCTGAACTGACAATTGCTGCATCAGCTTTTTTTGCCAGATTTAAATGATACATCTCTGCTGAAATATCAATACCAGCCTCCCAGGCCTGACGGTAATCACCAGCAACTACTCTTACTATCTCTCGTTCACTGTTTGTCACCACATTAAGTATATAGTCCACCCCCAGCATCTCTGCTGCTTCAAACATTTCTCTGCTGATAGGATTATTTTCTAAAGCAGGCTGTTCTTCAATTACCTCGACCATCATCGCGTGATTATTTTCAATACTATCTCTGCCGGCAACTCCTGGTAAAATTGATTTTCGACCTCCAGAAAAGCCAGCCATATAGTGGGGCAAAATTACTCCAGTTGTGATTACAAAATCAGCTTCAGCAACTTTTTTATTAATCTTTAACTGATTACCGGTGCTCAATTTTCCTAAATCAGCTAAATTCTGATCACAATTGTGATGAATAAAATTATAACTTCTGTCAATTTCTCTGCCAAAGATTTCTCGATTCTGTTCAGCAGAATGAGCAGAGTGAACTCCTGTAGCGATCACAAAAGTCACCTGCTCCTTTTTAATTCCTGCCTCAGCAATAGACTTCAGCAGTGGAGGCAACATATAATTATAAGGGGTAAAGCGGGTTATATCATTAACTATAATTACCAGCTCATTTATTTCTCTAAGCTGCAGAAGCTCTGCCAGTGGGGCTGAGCCAATTGAGTCTTTAAGGGAATTTTCTACTGCTGACATTGGATCAGCCAGCCCTTCTTTTTCATTTGCTTTTAAAATATCCAATACTCTGCTGCTTTCAATCTCAAATTCTAAATTATCTCTACCATACTTTAATTTCATTTCTGCTCTACTACTCCTTACTTTTCCTGTTTGTGAATTGTTTCGTTTGTACCAGGTCCAAAACGACCGTTTTGGACCTGGTACCAAAAAAATTTATTCAGTCCAGCTGTTAATATAATCTTCCTGCTCATCAGTTAATTGATCAATTTCGACACCTAAGGATTTCAATTTATATTCAGCCACCATATTATCAATATCATCAGGTATATTATAAACCTGGGCATTTAAATTCTGATTGTGGTTTAAATGCAGCAGTGAAGATAACTGCAGGGCAAAAGTCATATCCATAATTTCTGCCGGATGTCCATCTCCAGCTGCCAGATTAACCAGACGCCCATCAGCCAGGAGATACAGCTTGCGGCCGTCTTCCATTTCAAATTTCCTGATATTTTTCCTGGACTCACTTACTTCGACCGCCAGCCTGTTTAAAGCTGGTTTGGAGACTTCAACATCAAAGTGGCCTGCATTTGCCATAATAGCTCCATCTTTCATTACCTTAAGATCTTCTTCGTCAATTACATTTTTACAGCCTGTAACAGTAATAAAGAAATCACCCTTTTTAGCTGCTTCCCGCATTGGCATTACCTCAAAACCATCCATCCAGGCTTCGCTGGCCTTAATCGGATCGATTTCAGTTACAATTACTCGGGCACCCAGACCTTTAGCCCGCATGGCAACACCTTTGCCACACCAGCCATAGCCAGCCACTACCGCGGTTTTACCAGCCACTACCAGATTAGTCGTCCGCATAATTCCATCCCAGACCGACTGACCGGTACCATAGCGGTTATCAAAAAGTGATTTGCATTTTGCATCATTAACTGCCATCATTGGAAAAGCCAGAGTTCCATCACCTTCCATTGCTTCCAGGCGGTGAATTCCAGTAGTAGTCTCCTCTGCCCCACCAATGATATTTTCTAAGAGTTCTCTTCGCTCTGTATGTAGAGTCTCAACCATATCGCCACCATCATCAATAATCAGATCCGGCTCAATATTTAAAACCATATTTAAATGCTCTTTATACTCTTCAGGTGTGGAGCCATACCAGCTGTGAACCATCACACCGTGTGCTGCAAGACCTGCTGCCACATCATCCTGAGTAGAAAGTGGATTACTGCCGGCAATAGCCACATCTGCTCCCAGCTGACTGATCACATAAGCCATATAGGCAGTTTTAGCCTCTAAATGAAGGCAGATTGCCACTTTTTTACCTGCCAGCGGCTGTGATTCCTGGTGTTCTTTTAAAATTTCATTTAAAATATCCATTTTATCAGCTACCCACTGAATTTTGCGCCAGCCCTCTTCGGCCAGTTCCGGACTTCTTAATGTTGATTTATCTAGCATAATTACTCCTCCTTATTGATTTAACTAAAATTAGCTCTTACAAAATAATACTATAATTTCAGTCAGATAATTTACTTCGAGATTATTATTAAGATTCAATAAATTATCCGAATTTTCCTCTTATTTATATTTTATCATAGATTAGGGCAATGAAAAGAAAAATCAGTTAAAACTACATATTTTTTATACTTCCTTCCAGAAAACTCTGGCAGTATCAGTTTTCAGAACCGAATTCTTTGGTACCTGACTGAAAATTAAAACAGAGTAAAATATATCACCTGCTCCTCCAATGGAATTCAGAACTGCTAAAATAGCTAAATATATATAATTTAATTCGAAGACAGAAATTAATAAAACTGGAATTACAGTTAGTATAAATAGAGGCGCCAGCATAGCAATTATAATTCTATCTCTTTTTAGAGGTAAATCATAATAAGAGTAAAAGACAAATTTCTTCGGCCAGAAACCAAAAATACTTTTGTCAGAAAGACCAAAATTGGGGTACAGTAGGGCATGACAAACTTCGTGTAAGGGGATTAATAAAAATACTATGTACCAGTTGTCCATATAGTTACTGTAAATTTCCCTAATTGATATAATTTCTTTAATAAATTGATAAAAAAATGTACTGATTAAAATTCCAAAACCTAATATTAGTATTTTAAAAATAAAAAAACTTGAGATGTTTTCTAGTTCTTTCCAGTCTTCATTCTGCGATAATTCTTCTAAATCTGTTGGTATTCCCAGCTTAAATTTCATCAAATCTCTGCCTCTTCGCTATTTAGTGTGGGTTTTTATTGTTCTTTTATTTAATATAGCTGAATTAATTCATTTTCATATCCAATTATGGTATACTTTACCTATACTATAACAGGAGATGATTTTAG
>Ga0208430_10045_pt1 | contig 39807 bp, 45 predicted proteins | sample Wag42014_10_12_FD_187329 | JGI IMG/M metagenome (GOLD analysis project Ga0208430, IMG submission 187329) | Deep subsurface shale carbon reservoir microbial communities from Ohio, USA - Utica-2 Time Series 2014_10_12 (SPAdes) (version 2) ...
CTCTTAATACTCCATTATCTCTTTTTCTTAAAAAAGGATAAGGTAGTGACTGAATATTCTGTAGATAGTATATGTTCTCAATAACTTAAATTTGACAATGCTTAAATATTTTTATGCAATGCTAGTGGGATAATATAGTAAAGAGAAGACAGAGTGCACCAAGAGCAATTAATCCACCTAAGTAACCTTCAAATCCATCTCCCTGGAATAAATCGGGTAAGAATACCCCTCCCATAGTCCTGTAGCCGATATAAGAACTAAACCAGGAATCCTGTACCCAGCTGGCTGTATTCTGAATTGGGAAACCAATAAATACACCAAACATAAAGAAAACAAGAGTCGTAAATGCACGCGGAAGAGCCTGAGGTAAATCTGTTAGCACTCCACTTGCACAGCAGACAGAAATAGACATTCCAAAACCAAATAAAAATCCACCGAGCATTAACCCAATGTTAATTGGTTTTATCCAGAGATTATAACTTGCTGGATCTTTACCAAATAAAAAGGCTGTCATTAAAACAGCTGTAATAAAAAACATGAACATTAAAGTACGCATTAATTTTGTTGAGCCAGTTCTGTAGGCGCGATTAACACTGCCGGCAAAACCGGTATAAGCTCTAGCTAAAGCATAACCGAATCCTGATCCAGCCAGTAATCTAAAAAATAAAAGATCAGTCTTAAGCCAGAATTTAGCAGCTGCTAAAATTATTATAATAGCTATAAATCCCAAAACTTTTTCAATTTTTTTCATTAAAAAATTCCCTCCTAAAATTTTTGAAAATCAAATAACTTTGTTCTAAAATTCGCAAAGCAGAACAAAAAATTATAACAGAGATAAAAATATCTGCTTGGCTGAGTTATAAAGTTATTTATAATATTATTCACAATCATCTACAATAATTATATACTATTTATTATCAATACTAAAATAATAATATCTTATATTGGATAACTTTATTTTATATAAGATTTGGATAAATATAATAGTTATTCTGCGAGAGTATTTTAGAGTTAGAGTTAACATTGATTTTTTGATAGACTCAGAGACTGTTTAATGCTTAGTTAAGTGTTTATAGGAGCTTGATTTTCATCTAAAAATGATACAAATAAAAAAAATAAAATAATCTTCATTTAAGCCTTTACATAGGGACTGTATACTTGTATAATGAGTGGCAGTTAAAATTTGAAAGACAATAAATTTATTAATGAGGTGTTAAAAGTGGATGATGATGAGAAGGGTATAATGTATATGATTTTGTCTTCAGTATTTTTTGCATTAATGGCAGCGATAGTTAAATTTTTGGGTGATATTCCATTGACAGAGAAGATATTTTTTAGAAATCTTGTAGGAATTTTATTTGGGTTATTTATTGTTAGTAGAAATGGAAAGAAAATAAAGCTCAATAATTTTAAGTTAGTTTTATTAAGAAGCTTGATTGGGTTTTTAAGTATTGCAAGTTATTTTTATGCACTTACCCAGATGAAAATGGCAGATGCAGTCATCTTAAATAAAACATCACCATTTTTTGTAATGATTTTTGCTGCCCTATTTTTAAATGAAAAGATTAAAAAGACCCAGCTTTTTTCTCTATCTTTTGCAGTTATTGGAGCTTTATTTGTAATCAAACCAAGTTTTGGCTCTGAGATGATACCTGCTTTAATTGCATTAAGTGCTGGAATATTATCTGGTATATCATATACCCTTTTAAGACACTTAAGAAAAAGTGAATCATCAGAGACTATTGTACTTGCATTCTGTACCTTTTCAACCCTGGCAACCTTACCTTTTCTTTTCACAGGGAAATTTGTTGTTCCAGATCTGCAGGAAGTTTTAGCTCTTTTTGCACTTGGAATATTTGCAGTATTAGCTCAGTTTTTTTTGACTAAAGCCTATCGTTTTAGTAAAGCAGGAGATGTATCTATTTATGCATATTCTAATATAGTTTTTTCAGTTATTATTGGAATAATTATTTTTAGTGAGATACCTGATTACTTCAGTGTTTTTGGAGGGGCAGCGATAATTCTGGCAGGATTTATTAACTTTTATGCATCAAGGCTGCGTAAAGCTGCTAAGGTTTCAACAGCTAGTGAAAGGGAAAAGACTTCCAAAAGAAGAGCAACTAAGGCCTCTTAATTGAGGCCCTGTAATTTAGTATATATTTAACTGAAAAATTCTCCACCAAGATATCTCTGGCCGGTGTCTGCAGCAATAGCAAGGACCTTTTTTTCGGGACCTAAATCTTTAGCTACTTGTAGAGCTGTCCAGACAGCTGCACCAGAAGAAGGGCCGAGCAAAAGACCTTCCTCAGCTGCCAGTTTTCTGGTGGTTTCGATTACTTCCTGATCAGAAATATGATAGATTTTATCATAAATAGAACTGTCCAGTGTTTGGGGGATGAAACCTGGTCCTGTACCGGGTATTTTATGTGGACCTGGTTGTCCTCCAGCTAGAACAGGAGAGTTTTCTGATTCAACAGTGTATATTTTTAATTCGGGCAATTTTTCTTTTAGTTTATTTCCGGTGCCAGAAATCGTTCCACCTGTACCAGCTGAGGCTACAAAGGCATCCAGCTGACCATTCATTTGCTCTAATATTTCTAAAGCAGTTGTTCTCTGGTGGACAGCAGGATTTGCCGGGTTTTCAAATTGATTTGGAATAAAGGAATTATCAATTTTGCTTTTAAGTTCTTTTGCTCTGTCAATTGCTCCCTGCATAAGCTTTTGGGCAGGAGTAAGTACTACCTCAGCTCCATAAGCTTTTAAAATATTTATTCTTTCCTGAGAAGCACTATCTGGCATGATTATAATACATCTATAACCTCTTGCAGCAGCAATCATTGCCAGTCCTATGCCTGTATTTCCACTTGTCGGTTCTATTATTGTTCCTCCAGTATTAAGTTTTCCAGTTTTTTCGGCTTCCTCTATCATATTTAAAGCAGGACGATCCTTTACACTGCCGCTGGGATTAAAATACTCTAATTTAACATAAACATCTGCATCATTTTTATTAGTAAGTTTTTGTAATTTAACAACCGGTGTTTCACCAATTAATTCTGTTATATTATTTACTACCTTCATTTTTACCCTTCCTAACTTTTTAAGATTATCTAAACAGTAACTTTAAATACATTATTTCAAAATTCCAGGTTAATAACAAATTTTTATCTGGTTATTTTATTTAAATATGTGGAGTCGATAAATCCATTTAAATTAGGATCACCTTTAATAAAGCCAAGTTCTGCCGAAAGATCGGCCAGTTTTTGGACTACAGAACTATCAAGTGCAGAAGTAATATTGGTTCTCTGCATTGAACGCTCAATAATCTCAATAGATAATTCCTGACGGGTTATCTCTTTGATCTGCTGCTGAATAATTTTGCTGCTCTGAACTGGATTATTATTTATATATTCAACTGTTTTCTGGTGTGCCTGAAGAAAGTTATCAATTAATTCTGGATTATTATTGATAAACTCACTGCTTGAGACAACTAAAGCGGCAGGTAGTTTACCATTCCAGGGCATCTGATCCCAGTCAACAACTACTTTAGAATTAAGATCTGATTCCATTCTTGCGGCCCAGGGTTCGGAAACTACTGCAGCATCAAGCTGTTTGGTAGCAAATAGACCAACCATTGTTGCTGGCTTTTGAGCCCGGTGGTCAATACTTCCTCCCCGGCGATTTGTATTTAAGTTGTGATCTTTAATTAACTGTCTAAAAAGCAGGTCATGAGTACAGCCAAGGGCAGGAGTTGCAATAATTTTATCTTTTAAATCTGTTACAGAATTATATTCAAAATCACTGCGGGTAACTAAAACTGTTCCACCGGTACTTGCACTGGCCAGGGCTTTTACATCTGCCCCCTGCAGATAGCGGTTAATTGCTGGCCCGGGTCCAACATAGCCGAGATCAATTTGATTCGTAGCCAGAGCATTCATAAAAAGAGACCCGTTAGGAAAAATTCTGGTGTTGATCTTGATACCATTTAAGTGGTCTATAAATATATTTTCACTAACTCCAACTATTGCCGGTGCATGAGTTATATTGGGGAAGTATCCGATAGTTATTTCTTCAATCTCAGAAGCTGCTGCCCCCGTTCCGGTGGCTGTAATAATCAATAAACTAAGTACTGTCAGGATTAAAATACTAAATTTTAGATTCTTTTTTCTCATAATTTGAATTCTCCTTTTCAAAAATTATTTGTTGTTTAGCCCCCAGCGGTTGAGGACTACTGTTTCTAACTTCTTAAATAAAAAATTGTCTGTCAGATAACCAATTGATCCAATGAGTAAAATAACTGTAATTACCAAACTCATATTACCCATATCTCTACCCCACATTAAAATCTGTCCGAGACCATCACCACTTCCAATTAGTTCTCCGGCCATTAAAGCCCGCCAGGAAAAAGCCCAGGAAAGACGCATTCCGGTTATTAAATGAGGAACAGCTGCCGGTAGAATTACCTTCCAGAAAAGTTGAATCTTATTAACTCCCATAGTTTTTGCAGCCTTAATTAAAACAGGCTGAACATTTTTGATACCTGTACTGGCGTTAATTACCATATTCCAGGTACCACCAAGAACTACTACAAAAATAATTGCTTTTTCTCCCATTGAAAACCAGAGTAGAGCTAGTGGAAGCCAGACGACACTTGGTACACTCTGCAGGGCAAGTATATAAGGTCCAATTGTATCTTCAATCAGCTGGAAACTGGCAATTAGAACGCCCAGTATCAGACCACAGAGAAGAGAGAGGCTGTAACCAATTAGTAGTCTTTTAAAACTTGCTGTGATGGCAAAAATAAATGTTCCATCTCTAAAACCTTCAATTAAAGTTGTTAAGACCATTACAGGAGAAGGAAAGAGAAAATTAGGCCAGATATTTAACTGAAATAAAAACTGCCAGATCGTCAGAATAAATAAAATAAAAATTGATTTAGGTAGCAATTTTTTCATAAGTTTTTTCACCCTGTATTCCGATTTCTTTTTTTAGTATATTTAAAATTTTATTTTCTATTCTAATTAAGGAAGGATTTTCCCTATCTCGTGGTTGAGGAATAGTAATTTTAAATTCTTCAATAATTCTTCCCGGGTTGCTGCCAAAAACAATAATGCGGTCAGAAAGTTTAACAGCTTCTCTAATATTATGAGTGACAAAGACAATAGTTTTTTCTGTATCCTGCCAGAGATTTATTAGCTGCTGATGGAGCATTAACCTTGTCTGTTCATCTAAAGCTCCAAATGGCTCATCCATTAATAGAATTTCTGGATCTAATACAAGTGCTCTGGCAATTGCTACTCGCTGTTTCATTCCTCCAGAAAGTTGGTGGGGATAAGAGTCCTTAAAATCTTTAAGCTGGACTGCTTCTAACTGTTCTAAAGCTTTTTGATATGCTTTTTCTTTACCAATTTTTTTGATTTTAAGTCCAAAAAGGACATTTTCTATAACTGTAAGCCAGGGAAATAAAGCAGCTTCCTGAAAGACCATAACTCTATCATTTCCTGGATGCTCGATCATTTTATTTTTGAGCATTACCTGTCCGGAAGAAGCAGGAATTAGACCTGCTAAAATATTTAAGAGGGTCGATTTGCCACAGCCTGAGGGACCAATAAAACTAATAAATTCTTTATCCTGAATTTTTAGATTAATATCCTTTAAAACTTCCAACTGATTTCCATTTTCCTGTTTGAAATTCTTATTAAGATCTTTAATATTAAGTAAATTCATTTTCTCACTCCTAATCTACGGTAAATCTATAGGAATTAACATGTATACTGTCTAAAGTATATATAGAGAACTTCAATTTGTCAAGGGCAATTTGCTTTTGATTTCCTGCTGTAGTAAAATTTTATTAGTAAAAGAATTTACATAAAAGTCTGATTATTTCTTTTATACTAATTTAAGAGGTGTTTATAAAAATGGAAATTTCAACTCAAGGAAGATATGGTGTTAGGGCTTTAATAGATCTGGCAGTAAATGCGAATTCTGGAGCGGTTTCACTGCGTGAAATATCAGAAAGACAGAATATATCAGAAAGATATTTAGAACAAATTTTTGCAGTTTTAAAAAAGGATGGCTTAATCAGAAGTGTTAGGGGTGCTCATGGTGGTTATTTGTTAAATAGAGCACCTGAGGAAATAAGCATGGCTGATATTTTGAAAATTTTAGAGGGTAAAATAGCTCCAGAAATTCAGATTGAAAATGAAAATAGTGAGGAAGCTGTTTTTCAATCTGTAGCTCAGGAGGTCTGGCTGAAGCTAGAATCCAGGATGCAGAAGTTAATGGAATCAATTACCCTTGCTGATTTAAGTCAGCGTGTTGTGGAAGTTCAAAAAGAAAAAGGAGAAGGGCATATGTATTATATATAATTTGACTCAATTAATTCCGAGTGTTATACTATGATTAAGATACATTACAGGGGTATAGTAAACTGAGGAGGTATTAAAATGGATCATCAGAAAATGCTGGAGGATTTTAAAAAACGTTTTAAAATATCTTTATTGATAACAGTTCCAATTTTAGTGCTTTCACCTATGATTCAGAGCTTTTTTGGTTATACATTTGAATTTGCAGGTAGTAATTATTTAATGTTTATCCTGTCTACAATAATATTCTTTTATGGTGGTTGGCCCTTTTTAACAGGCCTCAAAGATGAGTTAAGTGTTAAAAATCCAGGTATGATGACTTTAATTGCCCTGGCAATTTCTGTTGCTTATTTTTACAGTTCAGCAGTTGTTTTTGGTCTGGAAGGTAGATTCTTCTTCTGGGAACTGGCAACTTTAATCGTAATTATGCTTTTAGGACACTGGATTGAAATGCGTTCAGTTATGGGAGCCTCTCAAGCGCTAGAAGAACTAGCTAAGTTGATGCCTGATCAGGCTCATAAAATTGTCGATGGAGAGGTAAAGGAAGTTAAAATAAAAGAGCTTAAAGAAGGCGATCAGGTTCTTGTCAAACCTGGAGAAAAGATTCCTGCTGATGGTGTAATTTATGAAGGAAATTCTTATATAGATGAATCAATGTTAACAGGGGAGTCAGAACCTGTAGAAAGAAAAGAAGAAGATGAAGTAATTGGTGGTTCGGTTAATGGAGATAGTTCAATCAAGATTAAAATAGAAAAAGCAGGAGATGAAAGTTATTTATCTCAGGTTATAGAGATGGTAAAGGAATCTCAGGCAGCAAAGTCAAAAACTCAAAACTTTGCCGACCGAGCAGCTTTCTGGCTGACCTTGATTGCTATTACTGCAGGTACTATAACTTTTGGCAGCTGGTTTTATATCACTGGCGATCTAGCTTTTGCGATTGAAAGAATGGCAACAGTTATGGTTATTACCTGTCCTCATGCTCTTGGACTTGCAATTCCACTGGTAGTTGCAGTTTCAACAACTTTATCTGCGAAAAATGGTCTTTTAATCCGCAACCGAACAGCTTTTGAGAATGCCCGCAAGATTGATACGGTGTTATTTGATAAAACTGGAACCTTAACTGAAGGTGAATTTGGAGTTGAGGCAGTAGAAACTTTTTCTGATGAATACAATAAGCAGGATATTCTGCAGAAAGCAGCCTCTTTAGAACAGGAATCAGAACATCCAATTGCAAATGGAATAGTAAAAAAAGCTGAGGCTGATCAAGTTGAACTGCTGAAAGTTGATGATTTTGAAATTATGAAAGGTAAAGGTGTAATTGGAAAGATTAATGGTACTGATCTGAAAGCTGTTTCTCCCGGTTATCTGGAAAATAATGAAATAGAAATACCTGAGGATGCTTTAAAAGAAGGTCCATTTACAGAAGTATTTGTCTTAGAAGCGGATAATTTAATTGGAATGATTAGACTGGCCGATCAGATTAGAGAAAGTTCTTATGAGACTGTTCAGAAACTTAAGGATAAAGGCATCAAAGTTAAGATGCTGACCGGAGATAATCAAAAAACTGCAGAATATGTAAGTAATGAGCTAGGCTTAACTGACTTTTTTGCTGAAGTTTTACCTGACCAGAAGCAGCAAAAAGTAGAGGAGCTGCAGGCAGAGGGTGACTTTGTTGCGATGACTGGTGATGGAGTAAATGATGCACCTGCACTTGCCAAAGCAGATATTGGGATTGCCATTGGATCCGGGACAGATGTTGCCGCCGAAACAGCAGATATAATTCTAGTTGAAAGTGATCCCATGGATGTACTAAAGCTGATTGATTTTGGTAGTTTGACATTTAAAAAGATGCTGCAGAATCTTTTCTGGGCCACCGGCTATAATGCCTTTGCAATTCCACTAGCTGCAGGAGTTCTGGCAGGTTTTGGTATTATGATTTCTCCTGCTGTTGGAGCTGTCTTAATGTCAATGAGTACGGTTATAGTAGCAATTAATGCTAAGATGTTAAAGTTTTAAATTTAGTTTAAATGTAAATTAGTTGTTCTCAGACAGAACTAATAAAAATTAAATATTAATATTTTATAACCTCAGTTACTTTAAAGTTTTAAAGCTGGCTGAGGTCTTTTTTTTGCAAAAAATGATTTATATCATAGCTGTGTCCCTGAAAAATAGTTATACCGGTGGTACAAAGTAATCGGGGAGGTTGTTTGAGATGAAAAAGAAATTAAAAATAGTTGTTATATCTGGTGTTTTAATTGCAGTAGGTTGGTTAAGTAATTTATTAAATTTTAATTCGCTAATTTTTAATACAGCTATGGTGGCAGCAGCAGTAGTTGCCGGTTAGCAAAAATCCTGGAGATGAAGTTTTCAGCGGGACCATAAATAAAAATGGCTATCTGGAAATTAAAACTGAAAAGGTTGGAGATGACACTACCTTTGGCAAAATAATAGAGCTGGTAGAGGAGGCACAGGAGGAAAAAGCTCCAACTCAAAAGTTGATGGAGAGATTTTCTAAATATTATACTCCGGGAATTATTTTGCTTTCAATTATTTCCTATTTTTTCAGCGGCAGTGTCAGACTTTCATTAACTCTGCTGGTCATTGGCTGTTCGGGAGCACTTGTTATTTCAACCCCGATATCTATTGTGGCTGGGATCGGTAATGGAGCCAAAAAGTGAAGGCTATAAAGTGGCTATGGTGGGAGATGGAATTAATGATACCCCATCTCTGGTAACAGCTGATATTGGAATTGCAATGGGAGCAGCCGGTACAGATGCTGCTACAATCTGTCTGCTTCCTAAAAATGAACTGGAAAAATTAATCAAATTACCGCTTAGTCGGGATGGTCTGGCAAATTTAATTGGAACAACTCAGGAAACTTTAAGCCGTAAATTATCAGAACTGCAGCAGGAAAACATTATATCACTGCAGGGACAGAAAAAGATTTTAATAAAAATTGCTTATAATAAAACTGGTTAACTAATTTTTTTTAGATGCTTTCCTATTTGAGGGGAAGCATCTTTTTTTGACATTATTAATCCTGAGCGTTATACTTTATTTAAAGTACATAATAGGGGTATGATTATTTTATGATTATGTTTATATTTAGACTAACACCATGATAATTTATAATTTATAGATAAAATTCATAATTCCTTCATATTTAACTATTATTATATAATTACCTGGTAAGGGTATAAGGAAGGAGTTATTAAATGAAAATATTTAAGAGGATGAAGAAAGTATTTCAGGCAAAAATAAGTAAATTTGTGGATGAAGTTGAGGATCCCGAAGAACTATTGGATATATCTCTACAGGAGATGAAGGAACATTTACAGCAGGTACAGAAGTCTTTATTAGAGCTAACTACAATCAAAAAGGGTCTGGAAAAAGAATTAGAAGATATTAAAGATAAGGTAAAACTTGCCCAGGAGCAGGCGCAGACTGCTATGGATATAGAAAAGGAAGAACTGGCACGTGCTGCTCTAGAGAAAAAGGCGGACTTAAATGGAAAAAAAACTACTTTGAAAACTGAAATAGAAAAAATAGAAAGTAAGATTGAGGTCATTAAATCTAATAAGAGAAAACTAGCTGAACAAATTAAAAAGCTAGAAACGAAAAAAGAAGAGTTGACTTTTATAAATAAATCTGCCGATGCTCAGCTGGAAGTAAAAGAGATTATTACCGGGGCCAGCAGTGATATTACTGATTTAAATGAGCAGATCAAAAGAGCTGAAGAAAAGATAAAGAAGAAGGAAGCAAAAATTTCTGCCATAGATGAGTTAGTTGCTGATGGTGAGTTAGTAAATGATCTTAATGCAAAAGATGATATTGATAGATCTCTTAATCAAATTCAGCGTGATTCAAAAATAGAAGAAGAACTTGCTATTCTAAGAGCTAAAAAGATGGGGGATGAATAATAATGGGATGTGGAGGAGGTTTAAATGATCTTTTTCGAGCCTATGGTAGTAGATATGACAGCAGAAATACAGGATATGATGATCGACGGCCGGATGATACTCAGGAAAAGATTTCCCTCATAAAAAGATTATATGCTGAAGGCAGGATTGGTAAAGACAGATATAATTCATTAAAAGATAGAGCTTATAATGGAAATCTTTCTTTTGAGCAGTTGATGGATATTAAAGAATCGAGTCTTGACAGCAGAGAAAACAGTTTACAGGACAATGAAGTAAAAGAAGATGAACCGAATAATAAAAACAAAAGCATTAATAAATATAAAGAAAAAATTAAAGAATTAAAAAGTAGTAAAGAAAAAGTTGAAAGTTTAAGGTCAAAGATTGAAAAACGCCTTAACGAATTAATAGAGGAAAAAGAAAAAACAGAGGAAATGGCTGAATCAATGGTATCCTCCAGTGAGGAAACTGCCAGAAAATATATAGAAAAAAAGCTTGATCTTGAAGAAAATATTCAGGTATTGCAAAAGAGAAAAAAAGAATTAGAAAAACAAATTGATGAGATTGATAAAACGATGAAGGTAATAGATACAAAAATGCTTGATTATGAAGCTGTAGAATTACAGGAAGAATTAGAAAACATTAAAAAAGATATTTAGAAAGGGGTTTTAATAAATGGGATATTGTTATGGTTTGAATGGATATGGTTCTGGTTTATTAGGTAGTTATTGGTGGATAATGCCTCTGTTATTCTGGGGGCTTATTATAACAGGGATTGTGTTTTATATAAAATCACAGAAAAACCGTAGTAGTAGGGAAGCTTTAAGTATTTTAAAACATGAGTATGCTTTAGGAAATATTTCGAGGGAAGAATTTTTAACTCGCAAAAAAGACTTACAATGATTTTTAATGAATTTAGTTTATAATGAAGTTGGTTAGGAATGCTATAGATTAATATCCAGTTTATATATCAAATTTATTATTAGAATAATATAAGAGATATAAATAGCGGCTCCTTTATGGAGTCGCTTTATTTACTTCTTAACCTTGACTAAATTAATCCCGAGTGTTATACTATACTTAAGATACTACATAGGGGTATCTTGTATTGAAAGAGGTGTTTTTACCAATGAGTAAAAATAATAAAATCAAAAAACGCTATGACCGAATTGCTCCGGTCTATGACTCTTTAGAAGTGCTGATGGAAAAGGGAAAGATGGGAAGCTGGCGTCAAAATCTATGGCAGAAAGTGAGTAGAAAAATTGATCAATCTGAATTGAACAGAAGTGAGATCAAATTACTGGAAGCTGGTGTCGGCAGCGGCAAGAATATCGAATATTATCCTAGTCAAATTGAAATTTTTGCTATAGATTTCAGTCCTAAAATGCTTAAAGAAGCAGAAAAAAAGGCTAAACAATATAATAAAGAGGTAAATTTGTTGGAAATGGATATTCAGAATCTGGATTTTAAAGATAATTATTTTGATCTGATTGTCACCAGCTGTGTATTCTGCTCGGTTCCTGATCCGGTTAAAGGTTTAAAAGAACTAAAAAGAGTGCTCAAAGAAGTCGGCAGAATAATAATGCTGGAGCATATGCGCAGCCAGAATGAGCTGGTAGGTAAGTTTATGGACTGGTTTAACTGGGTCAGCCTTTATACCTGGGGAGCCAATATTAATCGTAAAACAGTTGAAAATATAGAAAAAGCGGGTCTGGAGCTGGTTGAGGTTAATGATTTGATGTCTGATATTGTTAAAGAAATTGAACTTAAAAAGTAATTCAATCTTGACAGAAACACTTAGTGATGTTATCATACACTATACCCCCTACATGTATAAAGTATAAAGGAGATGTTAATAAAATGAAAAAGACCATTATTATAGAAGGTATGTCATGTGAACATTGTGAAATGCACACTAAAAAAGAATTAGAAAAAATTGACGGTGTTATTTCTGCAGAAGCTGATGCTGATCAGGGTCAGGCAGTAGTAGAAATGGAAAAAGAAATAGCTGAAGACAAGTTAAAGGCAGCTGTTGAAGAAGCTGGCTACGAATATATTAAAACAGTATAAATTTAAAAAAATTTAATCTTAATATACATGGTAGGGGTATAATCTTTTAAAACAGGAGGTATACTCTATTGGAAGAATTAGCTACTGTAGTTAAGAGGAAAAAGAATATGGCAGAGGTTAAAATAACCAGATATTCTGCCTGCAGTAAATGTGATAAAAGCTGTAGTCTCGCTGGTAACAGTCATGATCAAGATGAAATTTTTTTAGAAGTTGAAGACAAAGTTGGTGTTAAAAGAGGTGATCAGATTTTAATAGAAATGGAAAAGGGAAATGTTTTATTTGCTACTGTAGTTGTTTATGTAATTCCAATTTTTTTAATGATAGCCGGCTACTTTTTTGGAGTCTGGGCGGCATCCTTATTAGAGATAGAGGCAACCGAGCTGGTAGGTATTGTTGGTACTTTTATTTTTCTAATTCTTTCATTTTTTATAAATAAACTATTTAATTCTTATTTTGAAAATATCTCTTCGCTTCAACCGAAAATCAAAAGAGTAATTAATCGAAACTAAATTATTAAATGATATATAGCAGAGTTGTATAAGACTGCTTTTAGGTTTAAATTTAGAATAAATTTTAATACTAGAATTAATATACACTCTGAGGAGGATAGCAGATGGCTCAGAATAAAAACAAGAAAAGCTGGTGGCAAAAATTTGTTGATAAAATGGCTGCAGCTAATGAAAAGCAGTATGGAGATGATGTTCCTGACTGCTGTGGCGATGGAAAAACAAAAAAAGAAAATGGAAAATAGATTTTATTAATTGGATAATATTTTGAAAAATTCATATATTTAATGGAGGTGCAGAATAATGGCGAGTAAGAAAATAACTTTAAAAATACAGGATATGAGCTGTGCTAGTTGTGCTCAAACAGTAGAAAAATCTTTAAACAAAGCTGAAGGAGTAAGTGAGGCACAGGTCAACTTTGCAGCTAAAAAAGCATATGTAACTTTTGATCCGAAGCAAAGCAGCAGAGATAAGCTGATTGAAGTTGTTGAAAACAGTGGTTATGGTGTTAAAGAAGAAAAGGCAAAGACTTCTTTTAAAGTAGGTGGAATGACCTGTGCCAGCTGTTCATCAGCAGTAGAAAAGGCTCTAAATAAAAGTGAAGGTGTTTATCAAGCCAATGTTAATATTGCAACTGAAAAAGGTAGTGTAGAATACAATCCAGAGCTTTTAAGCAAAAATGACTTTAGAGAAATTGTTAAGAATTCTGGTTATGAATTGCTCAGTTTTGAAGATGAAGAAAAAGAAAAAATTAGTGAGAGTTCTGAGGATGAACTGAGTGATGACATGAAAAAAGTTAAGGAAGCAAAGAAAAAAATGTGGGGTACCTGGGCTTTTACAATTCCGATTATGCTCTGGATGATTCCAGAGATGTTCTTTGGTATTGCCTGGCCTAATATGCAGATTTTTAATTTAGGAATGATTGTTTTAGCAATTCCTCCACTTTTTGTTTTTGGACGCAAAACTTTTATCACTGCCTATAGAGCAGTCAGCCACGGCAGTGCCAATATGGATGTCTTAATTGCAATGGGTACTGGTGCGGCCTTTATAACCGGACCTGCAGTTTTCTTTACTCCGATTGCCAATTATGCTGGAGTTTCGGCAATGATTATGGCTTTTCATTTAACCGGACGTTATATTGAAGAAACAGCCAAAGGTAGAGCTTCACAGGCTATTCGAAAATTACTGGAGCTGGGAGCTAAGACAGCAACAATCATTGAAAACGGGCAAGAAAAAGAAATTTCTATTGAAGATGTGCAGCCCGGAGATATTATGCTGGTTAAACCAGGCGAAAAAATACCCACTGACGGAGAAATAATAGATGGGCAAACAACTGTTGATGAGTCAATGGCAACTGGAGAATCAATGCCTGTTAAGAGAACTGAGGGAGATGAAGTAATTGGTGCTACTGTTAATCAGAATGGATTGATTAAGGTAAAGGCAACTAAAGTTGGTAAAGATACTTTCCTTTCTCAGGTAGTGAAAATGGTGGAGGAAGCTCAGGGAACCAAAGTTCCGATTCAAGAATTTGCTGATAAAATTACAGGAATTTTTGTACCAACAGTTTTGATCATTGCGGTCTCGACCTTTTTATTATGGCTGATCTTTCCAGAGGCTCTGCGGGAAGTTGGATTCTGGGCTCAATCATTTCTGCCCTGGGTTGATCCGACTTTAGGAACATTTACTCTGGCAATTTTTGCAACAATTGCTGTTTTAGTAATCGCCTGCCCCTGTGCTTTAGGTCTGGCAACTCCAACGGCTCTGATGGTGGGAAGTGGAATTGGAGCCGAAAATGGTGTATTGATCCGTAAAGGTGAGGCAATTCAGACTATGAAAGATGTGCACACAATTGTTTTTGATAAAACTGGAACCATTACCAAAGGTAAACCAGAGGTAACAGATATAACTGCAGCCTCAAACAGCAGTGAACAGGAATTACTGCAGTTGGCAGCAAGTGTAGAAGCAGGTTCTGAACATCCGCTGGGAGAAGCAATAGTTAGGGGAGCAAAAGATAGAGATATTGAATTAAAAGAAATTAATAATTTTAATTCTGTTACCGGTAAAGGAGTTAAAGCAGAAGTTGAAGGTAAAGAGGTACTTGTTGGAAGTAGAAAATTAATGGAATCAGCTGGAATTGATTCCTCTGATTTTGAAGACGAATTACAGAGGTTAGAAAATGAAGCTAAAACTGCAATGATGGCTGCAGCTGATGGTAAAATGCTGGGAATAGTTGCTGTAGCAGATGCTTTAAAAGAAGATTCGGTTCAGGCAATTGCTGAACTTAAAAAATTGGGTTTAGAAACAGCCATGATTACCGGTGATAATCAGCGTACAGCTGAGGCAATAGCTAAAGAGGTAGGAATTGATCATGTAGTTGCCGAAGTAATGCCCGATGGCAAAGTAGATAAGGTAAAAGAACTGCAATCTGAATTTGGAGTTATTGCAATGGTTGGTGATGGAATTAATGATGCACCGGCATTAACTCAGGCCAATGTTGGAATTGCTATTGGTACAGGTACAGATATTGCAATTGAATCTTCAGATATCACCCTGGTACGTGGAGATCTATCTTCTGTAATCACAGCAGTCAAACTTTCAAGAGCAACCTTTAAGAAAATCAAGCAAAACTTATTCTGGGCTTTCTTCTATAATCTAATCGCAATTCCGATTGCAATTATGGGATTATTACACCCTGTAATAGCTGAAATGGCAATGGCTACAAGTTCAATCAGTGTTGTTACCAATGCCAATCTTTTAAGAAGAGAAAATGTTCAGGCTGATTATAAATAAAATAGATTAATAATTATCGGATATGATATAATAAAATAGAAGAGGAGTGGTTTGATGAATTCCTTATGTGATTTGGATAAAAAAGAGCTAATAACTCGTTTAAGAAGAATAGAAGGTCAGGTTCGTGGTCTACAGCGAATGGTCGATGAAGAAAAATACTGTGTTGATATCCTGCATCAGATAAATGCTGTTCAGGGTGGGCTCAAAAAAGTTGGACTTAAGATTTTAGACAAACATGTCCACGGCTGTGTTCAGAGAGCAGTTAAAAATGAAGAGGGCGATGAGATTATTGATGAACTGATGGATGTGCTGGCCAAGTTTACTGATTAATAGATAAACGACTATTTAAATTTTGTGATTATTTAATTAAGGAGGAATAGAAAGTGAAGAAAAAAGTAGTATTTATTTTAATTGTTCTTTTATCGCTTTTTGGTCTTGCGGCATGTTCGGGTGATTCTGAGCAGGCAGCTGAGGAAAAACAGGCTGCTGATACTGTAACGACAGCTTCAATAGTAAGTGAAGAAGCAGCATTTAGGGAAGCAATTAGTTCTGATGGTAGCTGGATTATTGCAACTTTGAATGATTTAACTTTTGAAGATGCAATAACAATTGAAGGTGAGTTCTATAATGGTGGAGATTCTGATAATGATCTTTACAGAAAAATAGCAGCTTATGCTCAGGATGATGAACGGAATATAACAGACAGATATACTATTACAGCCCCAGAAATGATTATCAAAAGTCCAAACACCCGCTTTCAGGCAGGGACATTTGTAGGAGATGTTATTGTGGAGGCAAATGGATTTACACTTTATAATGGAACTGTTGAGGGAAATATTTATTATGCAGCTGAAGAATATCAGGAATCAGCCGAAATTACAGAAGACAGTGAAGTTACTGGCAGTATAGAAATCAGAAATTAAATTTTTGGAGTTAAAATAGATTTTGATTGGTTCAAGAGATAGAAAAAGCCAGGGGATATCCCCTGGCTTTACTAATTTAAATTAAGTTTCAAATTATGCTAAAATAGATCTAACAAACCAGATGTTCTGACTGTAGCCAGCTACATGATCTTCAAAGGCTCCAACAACTTCGAAGTCATCAACTTGATCAGCATCATTTCTGATTTCTGTAGCTAATTTTTTCATTTCTTTTAAATCAGCTAAAACCTCATTTAATACTTCATCTACCCCATATTTTTTAGAATCTAATTCTTCAACTGTTGCAGCTTCCTGGTATTCACTTAGCTTTACCAGCGGAAATTCACCTTTCATTTTCATAATCTCTGCAACCTCATCATATTTTTCAAAGAAATCATCGTAAAGTTCTTCTGTAAAGTTATGAACCTGCATAAACTGTTTACCCTCAACGTTCCAGTGCAAATTGTGTAATTTTGTGTTTAAAACTGCCAGGTTTGCTAAATAAGTGTTCATTTTTTTGTAATCTTTCATTATAAATTCCTCCTGTTAAATTATTAGTAATAGTAATCATTACTATTAAGTGCTATAAATATAATATATGATTTGCTTTAAATAGTCAAGGGAGAACTTCATTTTTAGATTAATTGTATTTTAGTTTACAAAAAATATTAATTTTTTCTTTAAAAAGATTTATACTCGGGCTTGCTGTTTCATCTGAAAAAACTGTATAATGATATTAGATGCTTTTATTAGAGGAGGAAAAGTCATTGCTTAAATCAAGCCGCTTAAATACAATTACATATTATCTAAGCCACCTCTTATTTTTACTGGTGCCGATGTTGATTATTCCTTTAATCATCTCTCTATTATATAATGAAGGAAATCAATTATACCGGGCATATTACTTTGCAATTTTATTTACGCTGCTTGCTGCCTTTCTGCTAAGAGCCCTGACTCAGAAAAATAAGATTGAAATTAATCTGACTACTGCAATGCTGCTCTGTGCTTTTAGCTGGATTGTTGTCTCTCTATTTGGTTCCCTGCCTTTTATAATTGGAATTGAAAAAACATTTATCGATGCCCTATTTGAGTCAACTGCCGGTTTTACTTCTGCTGGGCTTACAGTTTTTAGTGGTCTCAATCTGCTGCCGAAGTCTATTATTTTCTGGCGCAGTTTGATGCAGTTCCTTGGTGGACTTGGAATTTTAACTTTTTTCCTGCTGATTGCCAGTCGGGCAGGAGGTGAGACCTGGCAGTTTTTTAGCGCTGAAGGACACAAATTTAATGTTTCCAGACCAGTGCCTAATATATTTAGAACAGTTAAAATTCTCTGGGGCATTTATATTTTATTTATTCTGGCACAGACAGTTATCTTAAAACTGCTCGGACTGAGCTTCTTTGATGCTTTAACCCACAGTTTCACTACTATTTCTACTGGTGGTTTTTCGCACTATGATCAGAGCATTGGTTATTTTGCTGCCAGTGGTTTTGAAAACTATATTTTAATCGAATATGTAATAATCTTTTTTATGTTTTTAGGTGGAGTCAATTTTCTGCTCCATTATCGCCTTTTTACTGGAGATTATAAAGGAGTAATCAATAACGGTGAATTTAGAACTTATTCTAAAATAATAATTTATTCTGCAGTCATAATTTCAGCTGCAGTAATTATTTTAAAGACAGCTGACAGCTCTGCTGAAGAAATTTTTAGGAAAAGTCTTTTTCAGATTACAGCTTTATTAACAACAACCGGTTTCAGTACTGAAAATATAAATTCCAGCTTTTTTCCTGCTGCAGCTAAAATGTTTTTTCTGCTTTTAATGCTGATTGGAGGTAGTGTTGGTTCGACCTCTGGTGGAATTAAAGTAATGAGGGTTAAAATTTTAGGAAGACTCTTTAAGAGAGATATCAAAAAGATTTATTACCCAACTCATGCAGTGCTGCCGGTAACAATAGATAAGCAGATTCTGGACAAAGATGAGATCTTTAAATTGACTGGCTTATTTTCATTCTGGCTCTTTTTAATTGCAGCCGGTGGAATTATAACCGCCTTATTTTCTGATTTAAGCAGCTGGGAAGCTTATTCAACTATGTTTTCAGCAGTTGGCAATATTGGCCCTTCCTTTATTTCTGTAGACAAGCTGGCAGCCTTATCTCCAATTGTTAAGATAGTACATATAGTGGGAATGATTGCCGGCAGGTTAGAAATAATACCTCTAATTATTCTTCTAAATCCTAAAGCCTGGAAATCTTAAAAAATTGCACTAAATGCAGGTTGTTTTTTCAGAGGCCGCTATGATGTTAACCACTGGTATGAATAATTTGATAAAAAGAAAGCCATAAATTTTCTGTTTTTGCAGAAGATTTATGGCTTTAACTATTTTGGGCTAAAATAATTTACTGTTTTATTTGACCTGGCGCAGTCTTTTTATTCTTTCTGCTGTAGGTGGATGGGAACTGAATAATTTAGCCATTCCTTCTCGAGAGAGAGGATTTAAAATAAACATATGGGCTGCAGCTTCATTAACCTGCATTGGCTGGCCTCCCTGACTGTAGCGTTCCATTTTTTCTAAAGCACTGGCCAGACCTTCTGGATTCCCAGAAATTTTCCCACCTGTTTCATCAGCAATATACTCTCTTGATCTGGATATCGCCATTTTAATTAAAATAGCTGCCAGCGGAGCAAAGATAATAGCAACCAGCTGCAGTAAAGCTCCAGCGCCATTATTATTGCGGCGGCCGCCAAAAATCATTCTGAACCTTCCCATTCTGGCCAGAAAAGCTAAAGCTCCTGCCATTACTGCTGCCATGGTGCTGATTAGAGTATCTCTATTTTTAACATGGGCCAGCTCATGAGCGATTACTCCTTCTAATTCATCTTCATTTAACAGGTTAATTAAGCCCTGAGTTACTGCAACTGCAGCATGTTCGGGATTTCTACCGGTTGCAAAGGCATTGGGCTGATTTGATGGTGTTAAATAAATATCAGGCATCGGCAGTTCAGCATTTTGACTGAGCCTGCGGACAATTCTGTAGATTTCAGGTGCTTCAGCCTCACTTAAGGGTTGGGATTTAGTCATTTTAATTGCAAGTTTATCACTGTTCCAGTAGCTGATCAAGTTAATTGCCAGGGCAAAGATAAAAGCCATCACAATTCCATCCTCACCAGCAATCATTCCTCCAAAAAACATAAAAACAATTATTAAAGAAAACATTAATAAAAATGTTTTTGTGCGGTACATAAGATCTCCTCCTTAGAGTAAAATATATCTATTTCTAATCTAATTCTACAGCAATATTACAGCTTATACAAATTAAAATTTGATGAGAAATTAGTCCTTCAAAATAGAGGAATTTCTATCTCTTTGTTTAAATATGGATATAGTGATCAAATAAATAAAAAAGGTGGTTATTATGAAAACAGAAAAAGAAAAGATGTTAGCAGGAGAGATGTACAATCCTCAGGATAAAGAACTTGCAGCAGATAGATTAAGGGCAAAAAAATTATGCTATAAGTATAATAATCTGGCTCCTCAGGAAGGTGAAAAGAAAAATCTTGTTTTAAAAGAACTGCTGCAGACAGATAAGGGACCATACATAGAGCCTAATTTTTACTGTGATTATGGTTATAATATCGAAGTTGGAGAAATGTTTTATGCGAATCACAACTGTGTTTTACTGGATGTAAATACAATTACCATTGGAGATAATGTGATGCTGGGGCCGGCAGTCCAGATCTATACTGCTACTCATCCTCTGGAAGAAAAGGCCCGCAACTCAGGCCGGGAACTTGGTTTTCCTGTTGAGATTGGAGATAATGTCTGGATTGGTGGGGGAGCAGTTATCCAGCCGGGAGTTAAAATTGGTGATAGTGCTGTAATCGGAGCTGGAGCAGTGGTAACTAAAGATGTAGCTGCAGGTCATTTTGTTGGTGGTAATCCAGCCCGGGTAATTAAAGAAATTGATAACAGCTAAATTTTAAACTTAATCTTTGAGCTGCTTAAATAAATTTATGGCTGAGGAGGCTAAATTTTGGATACTACAACAATAACAATTATATTTATTGTTCTTTCAGCACTGCTGGCAGTTGTCTTAAGAAAAATTAAAAAAGATAAATGCCTTAAAGATTTTAGAGATGATATCGTCACTTTAGAACTATTAAATGGTCAGCAGTATAAAGGAGAATTAAATTTAAAAAGTTCAGGCTTAAAGTTTAACTATCCAGAGATAATAAAGGATGAAAAAAATCTAAAATTTTTAAGCTTTCTACTTTATAAAAATGAATACCCAGATATTCAGGCAGTTGTCCGCTACCACAAAGACCTAACTGAGGAAGGGAAAAAGTTGAGAGAAGAAGATTTTAAAAAAACTTTTCATCCTTCCCGCTGGCTCCGTCTCAGGCGTTCTATTTTAAATTTTCTAAAAATCATTAAAGATGCTGTTATTGAGATAATAAATTTATTGACCAGTCATTTTTCCAAAACAACTCCTGTTGGAGCAGCTATCAGCAGTAATGACCGCGAAGTTAATAAGATGAAAAATGAGCTCTATGGTCTGGTTGAAACATCCTATGAGCCACTGCTTGAGGATTATATAGGAGAAAGAGTAATTTTAGAGCTTAAAAAAGGCAGTGAATGGGTTAAATATAATGGAGTTTTAAAGGATTATACAGCAGAGTTTATTGAGCTGATTGATGTAGATTATGCCCCGGAGACAAGCGGCAGAATTGATGCAGATTTAATAGTTTTAAGAAAATATGGTATAGTTCGCAATTTAAGTGAGTAGAGATGATCAAACTAAAATTAAAAGGAGTGGTTTTAATGCCATTTATTAAAGTTCAGACCAATCAAAAAGTAAAAAAAGAGGAAGAATTATTAAAAAAATTATCAGCTGAGATGGCAGAGCAGCTTGGAAAGCCAGAATCGTATATTATGACAGCTCTGGAGGCCAATCTAAAGATGACATTTGGCGGTAGTACTGAAAAAACTGCTTTCATTGAAGTTAAAAGTATTGGTCTCAAGCAGTCAATGACGGAAGAACTATCTCAATTTATCTGTGAATTTATTGAACAGGAGCTGGAAATAGAGCAGGATAGAATTTATATTGAGTTTGCTGATGCTCCAGGTGCAATGTGGGGCTGGGATGGAGGCACCTTTTAGATAGGGGGAGGTATTTATGGCAGCACTGATTACAGGTTACTATATAGAAAAAGATTATATTAAAAAATTTGAAAATTTATCCGAGGAAATTTCTAACAAAAATGAAGATTCCTTTAGCTGGTATCACCTTAATGTGCTGGAGACAGAAGCCAAAGATTGGTTAAAAGAAAAAAGCGGTTTATCTGATATTGTAATTAAAGAGCTGATTTCCGAAGAAACCAGACCTCGAGTTTTAAGAGATGAAGACGGAATTCTGCTCAACCTGCGGGGCTTAAATTTAAATCCTGACTCAGATGAAGAAGATATGGTTTCTCTGCATCTGTGGATCGAGCCCGGCAGAATAATTACCACCCGCAGTGAGCGGGTATTTACCATTGATGATATTGATAAGAGTTATCAGAGTGGAGACGGCCCCCGGAATACTGCCGATTTTTTAATCAGAGTGCTTGATGGGATAATTGACCGGATTAGTGATTATATCTATGATATTGAAGAGCAGATTGATAAAATGGAAGAAGAAGTTTTAACAGCTGAAAGATCTAAACTTCGCTCAATGATTTCAGAAAAGAGAAGAGAAGCTGTTATTATCAGGCGCTATATAGTACCTCAGAGAGAATCAATGGCCCGGTTATATAAAGAAAAAATTGCCTGGCTGGATGAAGATGATAAAGAATATATTTATGAATTTTCTAACCGCTCAATTCGCCAGATTGAAGAGCTGGATACAATTCGTGATCGGGCAGCTTTGGTTCAGGAAGAATTAAATAATAAGATAAATGATCAGATGAATAGAACAATGTATATTCTTTCTATAGTTGGTAGTATCTTTTTACCCTTGGGTTTTTTAACCGGCTTATTTGGAATTAATATTGGTGGGATGCCCGGGACTGAAAGCAGTGCAGCTTTTGGGATTTTTTCAGTTTTAATGCTGGTGATTATTGGAATTGAATACTGGCTCTTTAAACGGAATGACTGGATTTAATCCACCTTAAATGTTAAAATTTTATAATAGTAAATAATAAAATAAGGTTGGTGTATAGTAGAATGAGAGATTTAAGTCTTTTAACAGATTTTTATCAGCTGACTATGGCCCAGGGATACTGTGAAAAAGGAAAAACAGAAAAGGCAGTATTTGATCTTTTTTACAGAGATAATCCCAGTGGTAATGGTTATGCTATTTTTGCTGGTTTAGAACAGATCATTGAATTTGTAGAGAATTTAGAGTTTAAAGAGGATGATATTGAATATTTAAGGAGTCAGGGATTTAAAGAGAGATTTTTAGATTATCTAAAAGATTTTCAATTTACAGGTGATATTTATTCAGTACCGGAAGGCAGTGTTGTTTTTCCGAAAGAACCACTGCTTAAAGTAGAGGCACCTATACTGCAGGCCCAGTTATTAGAAACCCCACTTTTAAATTTTATTAACCATCAGGCATTAATTGCTACTAAAGCAGCCAGAATTAATGAGGCAGCTCAGGGGAAGAATGTGCTGGAATTTGGCCTGAGGCGGGCCCACGGACCGGATGCAGGCATTTATGGAGCAAGAGCTGCTGTAATTGGTGGCTGTTCAGGGACTTCCAATGTCTTAACCGGTAAGAAATTTGGAGTTAAGGTTAGTGGCACCCATGCTCACAGCTGGGTCATGAGTTTTGAAAGCGAACTGGAAGCTTTTCGGACCTATGCTGAAAATTTTCCCAATAGTGCTATTCTCCTGGTTGATACCTATGATACTTTAAAATCTGGAGTTCCTAATGCAATTAAAGTTTTTAAAGAGATGAAGGAAAAAGGAATTGATTCAGATCTATTTGGAATTAGACTGGATAGTGGAGACTTAGCCTACCTTTCTAAAGCGGCCAGAAAAATGCTTGATCAGGCAGGTCTGGAAGATGCAGTGATAGTCGCATCCAATAATCTTGATGAAGATATTATAACTTCACTTAACCTGCAGGGTGCTCAGATTGATCTCTATGGGGTGGGGACAAAACTAATTACTTCCTATGACTGTCCTGCTTTTGGCGCAGTTTATAAGATGAGCGAGTATAATGAGCAGCCCAAAATTAAGCTTTCTGATAATATTGAAAAGATGACCGATCCAGGAAATAAAAAATTGATTAGAATTTATGATAAAAAGCAGAGTGAAATCAGAGCAGATTTGATTGCCCTTGAGGAAGAGAAAATTAGTGCAGATAAAGATTTAGTTTTATTTGATGCCAGAGATACCTGGAAAACTACTACCCTTAAAAAGGGTAATTATGAACTTAGAGAAATGATGGAACCAATTTTTAAAAATGGTAAATTAGTTTATGATTCTCCATCAGTGGCTGAAATTAAAGAGTATGCAGAAAAGGAAAAAGAAAGTCTGGGAGCAGAATATAAAAGATTGACCAATCCCCACATAATGAAGGTAGATCTCTCAGATGAACTATATGAATTAAAGCAAAAACTTATTCAGGAAAATAAAATAGAAAAATAAAATTTTAGAGTTGAACCTGATACTAAAAAGGGGGAACTATAATTATGGTTAACAAAAAAGAAAGAGCTAAAGGTGCTTTGATGGGTGCTTTTATTGGAGAAGCTCTTGGTGTTGGACCCCACTGGTATTATGATCTGGAAGATATGCGAGAAGAATATGGTGACTGGATTGATGATTATACTGAACCTAAGGCTGACAGATATCACGGAGGTCTTAAGGCTGGAGAAATATCTCAGGCTGGAATTCTACTTAAAATGATGACTGAGCATTTAATTGAAAATGATGGCTATGATCAGGCTGCTTTCTGTAAAATGATGGACGAAGATTTTTTGCCTAAAATCTCCGGGAAGGCGATGGCTGGACCTGGAGGATATACAAGTCAGTCAATGCGCCATCTCTGGCGGGCAAGGGTGAAAAATAAACTACCCTGGGATCAGGTAGCAGGTAATGCTGATACTACTGAGGCAATTGAAAGAAATATTGCTCAGGCAATTTTTTATGCAGAAGATCTTGAAGATTTGAGTCTGAATATTACTGAAAATACAGCTTTAACTCAGGCTGATAATCTGATTGGATCTTTAACTGTAGCCTACAGTTCAGTGCTTGCTCTTTTGATTCGGGGAGAAAAACTTGATCCGGAAATTTCTAAAAAACTAATGCAGGCTGTAGATCAGGGTAAATTACCCTTCCATAAGGTAACTTCTGATAATTTAAATCCACCTGCAGGAGATAAGATGGTCAAAGAGTCTGACCTCTATGGTGAGGGGGTCTTTGCCTCTCCTGATGGATTGCTTTCCCCTTCTTATATGGCTCGAGCAGCTGAGGATCAGAATATAGTAATTGAGCCTGCCTGGAAAGCTTCAATTGTTTACGGAATGCCCTGTGCAATTTATCATATGCTGCCTGCAGTTTATTATCTAGCTGCTAGATTTAAAGATGATTTTGAAGCAGGAGTGCTCAATGCCCTTAATGGAGGCGGCCAGAATCAGGTGAGAACAATGCTGACCGGTGCCTTAATCGGAGCTCAGGTTGGTTTTTCCAGGATCCCTGAAAGATTTATTGAAGGTCTCAAGCAGAAAGATGAACTGCTTAACTTAGCTGACAGGCTTGCAGAAAAAATTGAATAAGATAAATTTTTAAGCTGTTTTGATGGTTTGATTTAAACTGTCAGAACAGCTTTCTTGATTTTACTCTCTTAGATTAATAAATAGCTTAAAATATTTAAGGTATTCTTCTGCAAAAATACTGTCTTTTAAATAGACAAAGTTAAACTCTCTTTTGATATTAAAGCCCTTAATTTTTAAAGCTGATATTTTATTTTTTTTCAAATAATTTTCAGCTGCCGCCTGAAAGATAAAAGAAATTCCTTTATTTTCTGCAACCAGGGTTTTAATAGCATTTAGATTACCAATTTCTAAATAACTGGTAAAACTCTCTGGATTTAAATTATTAGTATAAAGAATCTGTTCTAAAATTTCTCTGGTCCCGGATCCACCTTCTCTTAAAATCAGACGTGAATCTAAGAGCTCATCTATTGTAATCTTTTTTCTGCTTAATTTTGAGTCTGTAGAGCAGATCCCAATGAATTTTTCCTTACTAAAAAGGTGATATCCAAACTTGGTTTTGTCAAAAAAGCCTTCTAGAACTGCAAAATTTATCTCTCCCGCTTTTAATTTCTCGAGCAGTGTTGTCGTGTTTTCAACCAGCATATCAAAATTAAGCTCAGGATTTTCTGACATTGCCTGGTTTAAAATATCGGGCATTACAAATTCTCCAATAGAGAGAGTAGCACCAAATTTTATGCTTTGCTTGGATGATTTATTGCTGACAGCTTTTGCTATTTCTTTACTATCTGCAGCCATTCTTTCTGTATACTGATAGAGCTTTTTGCCGGCTTCAGTTAAACTAAGTTTTTTGCCGCTGTAATTAAATAATTTTATGTCATAATATTCTTCCAGATATTTAATGTGCTGAGTTACAGTTGGCTGAGTAACATGGAGTTTTTCAGCGGTTTTAGTATAATTTTTAATCTGACAGAGCTGCAGAAAAGTTTGATGTCTAAAATCTATCATTTTAATTTTTCCTCCCTAAATAGCTAAAAGCGTACAATTTTAAATCGATTAGCTATAATTTAAATTTATCAATAAATAAATTATTATAATTTTATTTTATCTATAATCTGTTATAAAATCAAGAATGAAAACAATAAGGGGGAAGATAAAGATGAATAAAATTAGTGATTATTTGGCAGGAATAATACTTACAATTATATTAGCTTTGACTGCTAAAGCTTTAAGCAGCTACATACCAATGCATTTAATCAGCGGCAGTGTGCTGGCACTGATGTTGGGAATGCTTTTAAATCCTATTATTAGAGAAATTTCTATTTTAAACAGCGGTATCAATTTTGTTTCCAAGAAAATTTTAAAGGCAGGAATTGTACTGATGGGACTTACTTTGAGTTTTTCTCAGGTTTTATCTGTCGGTGGTTATTCATTAATTGTGATGACCTTTACTCTGCTGACCGCCTTTGGAGGAGGGTATTTATTTGGCCGTCTTTTTAATATGAACTGGAAACTTTCAAGTCTTATTTCCGCTGGTACCGGTGTCTGCGGGGGCTCTGCAATTGCTGCAGTAGCTCCAACAATTGAGGCGGACAACAGCCATATTGCCTATGCTATTTCCGCTACTTTTATTTTTGATGTGCTGATGGTAATCTTATTTCCTCTAGCAGGCAGATATTTTGGTATGAGTGATTTAGGTTTTGGCCTCTGGGCGGGAACAGCAGTTAATGATACCTCCTCGGTGGTAGCAGCTGGCTATGCTTTTTCTGATGCTGCCGGCGCTTTTGCTGTGATAGTTAAATTGACCAGAACTCTTTCTATAATCCCTATAGTTATGATTTTTTCTGTGATCAATGCCAGAGAAAATAAAAAGCTGGGTTTAAGTTCAAATAAGCAGGAAGAAAAAGTTGAAATCAAAAATATATTTCCCTATTTTATTCTCTTGTTTTTAGTAATGGTCGCAGTTAAAAGTACCGGTTTAATTTCAGCTGAATTAAGCAGCAATATTGCTTCCATATCAAAATTCATGATGATTATGGCTTTAGGAGCAATTGGACTGACAACAAATTTTAGCGAGGTATCTGATTCAGGTATTAAACCATTACTGCACGGTTTTATTATCTCTTCACTGGTAGTTGTTGTTTCTTTTACAGTTCAGATCTTTATTGGTCAGATCTAGGCATTTAAATTTAGAAGAGCTCATGTTAAGATAAAGCTAAAGGAAGTGATTATTAATATGAATAATATAAAGTTTAAGGCACTGGAAGTAAGTGAGATTAATGGAGAATATAAAAGAGAAATTATTGAGAAAGAAATTAAGGATCTGCCAGCAGGAGAACTAATAGTTAATGTTAAGTATTCTTCTTTAAATTACAAAGATGCTCTATCTGCAGCGGGTAATAAGGGGGTTACCAGAGAATATCCCCATACACCCGGTATTGATGCAGCAGGCATAGTTGTAGAGGATCAAAGTGGAACTTATCAAAAAGGTGATGAGATAATAGTTACCGGTTATGATTTAGGAATGAATACTGCCGGTGGACTTGAGGAATATATCAGAATCCCAGCAGACTGGGCTGTAAAATTACCGGAGAATCTGACTTTAAAAGAAAGTATGATTTATGGTACAGCAGGTTTTACGGCAGCTCTCTCGGTTTATAAACTTCTAGCAGCAGCTGTTGAAGGGAAAGATATTCTGGTTACTGGTGCTTCCGGAGGAGTTGGGAGTTTTGCCTCTGCCATTCTAGCAAAGCTCGGTTATGAAGTTACAGCAGCAACTGGTAAAACTGAGGCAGAAGCTTATTTTAATAACTTAGGGGTAAAAAATATTATTGATAGAAAAGAACTTGATGATGATTCTGCTAAAATGCTTTTAAAGGAAAAATGGTCTGGAGTTATTGATACAGTTGGAGGTAATTTGCTTTCTACCGCAATTAAATCAACCAGATATGGTGGAGCTGTAACCTGCTGTGGAAATGTAGCTTCTGCAAAACTGGATCTGAATGTTTATCCCTTTATTTTAAGAGGAGTCAGCTTATTTGGAATAGATTCAGTTCAGTGCAAAAGAGGCTTGCGAGAAGAGATCTGGCAGAAAATTGCCTCAGACTGGAAAATTGAACAACTGGATGATTTTTCTAATCAAGTAATTTTAAATGACTTAAATGAGCAGATTGATAAAATGCTGGCCGGAGATTCAAAAGGTAGAGTTATTGTTAAAATATAATTTTTAGCTAATTAAATAGTTTATTGCAGAAGAGTGGCTGTTTTCAGCTGCTCTTTTTTTTAGGAAAAATCAAAAAATAATTATCTTTAATTCATATTCTCTTCACATTTTTTTATTATACTATAAGAGAAGAAGGAAGAGAAGAAGGTTAATATAGTAAGTGCTGTTTAATATTTAACAATCACGATATTGTTGTTGACAGAATTAAACCCGAGTGTTATACTATGTTTAAGATACATTGCAGGGGTATCCTGGGGTTGAAAAAGGAGGAAGTTAGAATGAAAATAAGATCACTGCTAACTTTAATCATAGTTTTAGTAATTGGATCTTTTTCTATTGTTTTGGCTCAGCCTGGATTTGGACCTGGATCAATGCCGGGGCCAGGGATGATGGGGCCGGGAATGATGGAATCAGTTGACAGTGAGTATGATTTTTTAGTTAAAATGATACCACATCATGAAGAAGCAGTTTACAATGCAAAGATTCTAAGAGATAACACAAATAGAGAAGAGATGCGTGAATTTGCTAGAGATATTATAAAAGTACAGACTCAGGAAATTGAAGAAATGAAAAAATATCTGGCTGAGTGGTATCCTGACAGAACAAATAATTATCAGTACCAGCCGATGATGGGAGATTATAAAAATCTTAGTGGTGAAGAGCTGGATTATGCCTTTTTAGAAGATATGATTTTTCACCACATGGGAGCAGTTATGATGTCACAGCAGTTAATTGTACAGGATCTGGCTGAACACCGCTCTGTATATTTGCTGGCTCAGAGTATTAGAGACAGTCAGCGTCAGGAAATTTTTATGATGCGTGATTGGCTTGATAAATGGTATAACTGAAGTAATAATTTTAAAACAGGAGGGATAATGATGATGGGATTTGGCCCTGGAATGATGGGTGGAGGATTTTCAATTATATTCTGGATAGTAATCATTGGAGTAGTATATTATTTCTTTAAAGAATATAACAGACATAACCATAATAATAGTCATGATCGTAGAAGTGGTGGCCCGGATTATAAGGGGCGAAGAAATTTTGATGATAATCGAGATGAATTTAATAATAGAAAAGAAATTGAATATAGAAAAAGTGAAGATAGTGCAGAAAAGATTGCCAGAGAGCGTTATGCTAAAGGCGAAATTACTAAAGAAGAATTGAAAGAAATACTTGATAATTTAAATAATTAGATTTAAAATATAAGGAGGAATAATGATGATTGACATCCTCCCCGCCCGTTCCTATCGTCACGAACGAGGATTCCTTAAAAGAACTTGCGAGGTTGTCGAATGATTAGAAGACAGTCTATTTCTAGTAGCCCAATATGACTTCGACTTCAGGCTGTGCCATCAGCCCTCCTGAGATAGCCGACTATACATTTCACTAACTCTCCTTTTTATAACGCATTGTTGAGTTAGTATGAAGGGCATCGAGCCCTCCTCATTAGTATAATCCTAGCATTATGCTAATATAGGCACTCAGGCACTTAGACTATTACCATCTAAGTAGGTTGTTGCTCTAAATATTTATTAGATATATTACGACTTGCATTTAAATCAGAGTGGATATGATTACCACACTCGCAAGAGTATAGATTAGCTTTGCGGTTAGATTTTTTAATTTTGTTGCATTTAGAACAACTCTGGGAGGTATATTTAGGATTTATATATTCCACCTTAATCCCAACTAATTCAGCCTTATATTGAATAAATTGTTGGAGTTGATAGAAAGTCCAGCTGTGGATGTTTCTATCAGCTCTATTAAGACTCCTAGCAGTATTTCGGATATTCTCTAGATTTTCCATAATTATAGTCCCAACTTTCTTTTGCACAGCAAAATTAATAAGCTGGCGGCTAATTTTATGGTTTAAATCAGTCATCCATCTCTGCTCTTTGTCATTAATTCTTTTAATAGCTTTAACTTTTTTAGATTGACCCAGTTTTCTTCTTAACATACGATATTTTTTACGGATAAAACCTGCCTGTTTACCATTATAAAATTGGCGATTAATTTCTTTACCTTGAGGGGTTTTAACACTGGCAACCGCTAATTGTCGAAGTCCTATATCAATTCCCATTAAATTAGAATTAGTATTTTTTTTAACAGCAATTTTAATTGTTACAGCAAAGTACCATTTACCTCTTTTGTGGAAGAGACTGGCTTTACCTAATTTGCAGCCACTATCGATATGCTTCTGCAGCTTTTCAAATCTTTCAGTCTGCTTAACAGGGAAGGCAAATCTCTGACATTTAGTAGTATAAAGAGGGATTGAAATTATATGGTGATCAATTTTATAATTTTGATTATTATAGCAGATAGGCTGGTTAGCTTTGAATTCGATATTATCTTTATCAGAACCAGAATTTAAAAATAGTTTATAGAGAGTTTTAACTTCTCTAATATTCTGATTCTTAACAGCGGCAGGTAGGTTTATCTCTTTAAAGTCAGCAGAACTTAATTTAATTTCTCCTGCTTTAAGTTTGGCAGCGACAGCCTGACGATTTTTAACTACTTCTGCAATGTTATTTAAGAATATATATTTTTTTCTTTTAGTTGGCTTTAATAACTCCAGCACATATGTTAATTGCATATCAAACACCTTTTTCATTAATTATTAATATCAATGATATTTTAAACCAATGCAAAAAACTTTATTACTAAGTATATTATACCACTAAAAGAACAAACGTTCAACAGATATAAAGCTTTTTTAAATATAAACTAGCCGATTCATCCCCGCCCATTAGCATAAGCGAGGCTTTCTCGGCTAAATTCGGTAATATACTATATTTATAGCGAGAAACTGATAATTTATTTATAAAACCTTTAAAGTTATAGGGGGATAAAAGGGTGAAGAAAAACACTAAAAAGGAATTATCTGCAGAACAGCAGCAGAAATTAATTAAAATATTAAGGGAACGATTTGAAAAAAATATGGATCGTCATCAGAATCTTAAATGGTCTGCGGTAGAAACTAAACTTTTATCTAAACCGGAAGAATTGTGGTCGTTAAATGAAATGGAAAAAACAGGTGGAGAACCGGATGCTGTTGATTTTGACCAGAATAGTGGAGAATATATATTTGTCGACTGTGCAGCTGAAAGTCCTGCCGGAAGAAGGAGTCTCTGCTATGATCGGGAAGCACTTGAGTCAAGAAAAAAGAATAAGCCTGAAAATAGTGCCCTTGATCTGGCTGCGGATATGGGGATAGAAATTTTAACAGAAAAAGAATACCGAAAGCTGCAAGAGTTGGGAGAGTTTGATTTAAAAACTTCAAGCTGGATAAAAACTACCAAAGAAATTCGAGAACTGGGTGGAGCACTTTTTTGTGACCGTCGTTATGATCATGTTTTTGTTTATCATAATGGTGCCCAGTCTTATTATAGCTCCAGGGGCTTTCGCGGATTACTGCGGGTTTAATCCAAAAAATATGCCTGCTTATCAATTCAACTTGTTTTATAACTCTTAAGATGTTAAAATTTGATAAGTAAGTTATTATAAATTATGATTTAAGACAATTAGAATATACAAGAGGTGCAAAAATGGAGGAATTGAAAGAAGCTTTTATTGTCGATCTTAAAAAGACCAGTAAAGATGGAATTGAAGAATTATTAGTTTTTTTAGAAGAAATTGATTTTTATAAAAAGCCAGCTAGCATCAGACATCATTTAAACAGGACAGGTGGACTTTTAGAACACACTGAAAATGTTAAGAGAGAATATTTAAAATTAAATGAAGAAATTTCTGCAGGTATTCCCCGGGAAAATATTATTCTTCAGGCTTCACTGCATGATATCGAAAAATGTTTTGCCTATACTTCTGAGATGCAGCATACCATTACTCCAGGCCAGAATAATTTTTTAAGAAGTCTGGTCAGAGATAATATGGAAATGTATAATAATTATGGCCTTGATAAATATGTTGAAGATAAAGAATTTATAATATCTAAAGAATATGCCAGTGATTTAATTAAGTGGTTTAAGGATGGGCGGAATGTTGCTCCACCTGATTTAAGAAATGACTGGAATTATAACGAGGATAATTTACCATTAAACCATTCAATGCGGGCGATTCTTGAAGCATCTAAATTTATTGATTTAGAGGAGAGAGATATTCTTGCAATTACTTATCATATGGGACCTTATGGCCCCTTTGATGAGCGTAAAAGAAGTAAAGCAGAAGAACTCTATCCTGATGTAAGACTTCTTCACCTGGCTGATTCCATAGCCACTAAAAAAGAGGATATTGAAGAAGATTTGAATGGTAATTAAATAGATAGATCTATTTAAGATCTCTTTTAATTGAGGTGTTTTTAGATTATGAAAAAGAAAATAAAAATTTCTCAAGCAGAAATTGATTACCTAAAAGCTAAAGACCGGAGGATGTCAGATTTAATTGGGTATCTTGGTGAAATAAATAGATATTATACTCCTGATCCTTTTACTTCCTTAACTCAGAGTATTGTCTACCAGCAGCTTTCCGGCAGTGCGGCTGATTCTATCTGGAAGAAAGTAAATAAGATTCTTCCTAAGTTAACGCCTGAAGCTGTTGCTGCTGTTCCTGAAAGCAAATTGAAAGAAGCCGGTCTATCCGAGCGTAAAGTTAATTACCTTAATAATCTGGCAGAAGCAGTTTTGGAGAATAATGTTCAGCTTGCTAAAATTGAAGAGCTTTCCGATGAGGAAATAATTGAACAGTTAACAGCTGTTAAAGGAATTGGCCGCTGGACAGCAGAGATGTTTTTAATATTTTCTTTAGTTAGAAGAAATGTAATCAGTTATTATGATTTAGGTATTAGGAAGGGAATTCAGTGGTTTTATGGTTTGAAATCTGAGCCGTCCGAAAAGGATTTTAAAAAGTTTAAAAGAAAATTCTCGCCTTATAATACAGCAGCTTCTTTTTATATCTGGGAGGTAACTGCCCAGAATCTTGATCAGACTTTTAAAAATGCTGAAGAATTATCTACTGCTAATAAAGTGGTCTATTATGACTCACCAATTGGGTTAATTGAGCTCCAGGCTAGTCAGGGTGAGCTATTGAGCCTTCAATTTCAGAAAGTAAAGCGCTATCAGGAAGAGGAGACAGCTGTTTTGTCAGCCTCTAAAACACAGTTGGATGAGTATTTCGAGGGAAAAAGAAAAGAATTCAAGCTTCCACTTAGAATTGAAGGTACGGATTTTCAAAAAAGTGTCTGGAAACAGCTAAGGGAAATTCCTTATGGAGCTACCTTTTCTTATAAGGAAATAGCAGAAACAATCGGGAATGACAAAGCTTATAGAGCAGTTGGTAATGCAAATAATAAAAACAGCATTCCAGTTATTATTCCCTGCCATCGGGTAACTGCAAGTAGTGGTGAAATCGGTGGTTATGGAGCGGGAATCTGGCGGAAAAAGTGGCTGCTTAAGCATGAAAATAAGAATAAATTATGATATATTTTATATAAATTATAAAAGAGGTGATGTTAATGGATAAATTTGCAATTTTCGCATTTAACGGAGAATTAATGTGCTTTCAGCATGTACTGCTTAACGCGCTGGACTTAGCTGAAAAAGGACATGAGGCAAAAATTATTTTTGAAGGTGAAGCAGTAAAACTGGTTCAAAAACTGGAAGAGTCAAATAACAAAAACTACTTTGAAGCTAAAGAGAAAGGGCTAATTGACTGTATCTGTAAAGCCTGTTCTGCTAAACTGGGAGTATTAGAATATAACGAGAAAACTGATATTCCTCTCAAAGGTGATATGAGTGGTCATCCTTCTATGGAAGCCTACATAAAAGATGGTTATCAAATTATAACTATGTAGATTTATAAAAATTATTTAATTTAAACATTAAAACAAAAATAAAAGATTTGAGCCCGAAAGAAATAGAATAATTTTCTGTTCTTTCGGGTTTTAGAATTTAAAAGAGGTGAGAGAAATGTCAGGATCAGTACTGGGAGATTTATTTAAAATTTCAACCTGGGGAGAATCACACGGTAAAGCCTTAGGTGTTGTAATTGACGGCTGTCCGGCCGGACTTGAAATTTCAGAAGCAGATATCCAAAAAGACTTAGATAGGAGAAAGCCAGGTCAGTCACCATTTACAACTCCCCGCAAGGAAAAAGATGAGGTAGAAATTCTTTCGGGTGTATTTGAAGGTAAGACAACTGGAACTCCAATTTCGATGATTATTTATAATAAAAATCAGCGTTCAAAGGATTATTCTGCTTTAAAAGATGTCTACAGACCGGCCCAATCTGATTACAGTTATGATTTAAAATATGGTTTTAGAGATCATAGAGGAAGTGGACGGGCTTCAGGCAGAGAAACGGCGGCCAGAGTTGCAGCAGGAGCGGTAGCGAGAAAAATACTGGCTAAGCTTGGGGTTGAGATTACAGCCTACACAGCCTCGATTGGACCTGTGGCAGTTGACTCGGAAAATTTTAATCAGGACAATATTCAGAAAAACTTTTTGTATATGCCGGATCTTGAGGCAGCCAAAGAAGCAGAAGCATATTTAACAAAATTGATTGAAGAAAACAATTCTTCTGGTGGTACAATTGAATGCAGGGTAAAGAATATACCTGCTGGGCTGGGAGATCCGGTCTTTGATAAAACTGATGCTCTGCTCGCCAGAGCGGTAATGTCAATCGGTGCTGTCAAGGGTGTAGAAATTGGCAGTGGTTTTAAGGCTTCTAAAATGACCGGTCATCAGCACAATGATTTTTTCAATTATCAGCAGGGAGAAATAACTAAATTAACTAATAATGCCGGCGGTACCTTAGGTGGGATTACAGATGGCAGTGATATTGTATTGAGAGCTGCTGTAAAACCTACCCCTTCAATCGAAAAAACTCAGCAGACTGTAAACAAAGCTGGGGAAAATATTGAAATTAATATTGAGGGACGACATGATCCGGTAATTGTTCCCCGAGCAGTTGTGGTTGTAGAAGCAATGATATCTTTAATTTTAGTAGATCTGCTTTTAAAGAATATGACAGCCAGGATTGATTATCTTGAAAGAGTATACAATTAATATAAATAAGGAGCAAGAAAACCACCTGTAATTTTATAATGCCAGGTGGTTTTAAATATTTATATTAAATATTAATCGTTTACCTGTGTTTAGACTAGAGATTATAATTAATCCTAAGTAACTGACTTATATTTCTTGTTAATCAACTCTAAAAAAACTTGATATTATTTAGTGACTATTCTATACTATAGTAGAATGCTCGAAATTAAAAATAAGCTGAAAGTTTATTTTTTTTGCGCTTTATTGAAAATGAATTTCAATTTCGTTAAAGTGGTGTTTTAATAAGATTATTTAATTCAGTGGAGGTGTATTTTTATAAAATTAATTGTAGAAGACTTAAAGGTTGGATATGATGATACTTTGGTTGTAAAAGGTCTGAATTTAGAAATTCCTGAAAATAAGGTTACGGCAATAATTGGTGCAAATGGAAGTGGTAAATCAACTTTGTTAAAGTCAATCACTCGAATAATTCCATATGATTCTGGGAATGTTATTCTTGATGGTGAAGAAATTAATAATATTGATACTAAAGAACTGGCTAAAAAGCTCTCTATATTACCTCAAACTCAGGAAATTACAGAAGGTCTTACAGTGGGAGAACTTGTTTCCTATGGTCGTTTTCCCCATCAGAGTGGATTAGGTAGATTAAAAAGAGAAGATTATTATGCGATCGATAAAGCTTTGGAGATGACAGGAACTGATAAATTTAAATATAGATCTTTGGATGCTCTCTCAGGTGGTCAGAGACAGCGGGTCTGGATAGCTATGGCTTTAGCTCAGGAAACAGAGACAATATTTTTAGATGAACCTACAACCTATCTTGATCTTGCTCATCAACTTGAAGTTTTAACCCTGCTTTCGGATTTGAATAAAAATGAAAATAGAACTATTGTTATGGTTTTGCATGACTTAAATCAGGCAGCCCGTTTTGCTGATTTTATTATTGCAATGAAAGATGGAAAAATAGTTAAAGCTGGAGATCCGGAGGAAGTTATTTCTGCTCCAGTACTAAAAAAAATATTTAATATTGACGCGATGATTGGAAGAGATCCTGTAACAGATAAACCAATGTGTTTGACCTATAATATTATAAATGGAGGAAATGATAATGAAAAAGAAAATTATAACAATTATGCTGACACTGCTTCTGGCTTTTAGTTTAACAGCATTTACAGCCGGAGCAGAAGAGACAATAACTTATGAATCAGAAAATGGTCCGATTGAGGTTCCTGCTAATCCTGAGAGAGTAATAGTGCTTTCTTCTTTTACTGGTAATGTTTTAGCACTTGATGTAAATCTTGTGGGAGTAGATTCCTGGTCTAAAAATAATCCTAATTATGATCTGAAAGGTATTCCTGCAGTAACAGATGATAATCTAGAAAAAATTCTGGAATTAAATCCCGATTTGATTATTGGCCTTTCTAACATAAAAAATATTGACCGTTTAAGTCAAATAGCTCCAACCGTTACTTATACATACGGTAAACTTGGTTATTTGGAACAGCACCTTGAAATTGCTAAGTTATTAAATAAAGAAGAGGAAGCAAGAGAGTGGATTGCAGATTTCAAAAGCCGTGCAGAAGCTGCTGGCGAGAAAATTAAAGATAAGATCGGGGAAGATGCAACAGTAACAGTTATTGAAAATTTTAATAAAGAATTATATGTTTTTGGAGATAACTGGGCTAGAGGGACTGAAATTCTTTATCAGGAAATGGAACTTGAAATGCCTGAACGGGTTAAGGAACTTGCTTTAGAAGATGGTTTCCATGCTCTCTCATATGAAGTTCTACCTGAAATAGTTGGTGATTACCTAATTATTTCTAAAAATACTGAAACTGACACATCATTCCAGGAAACAGAGACCTATCAGAATATCCCTGCTGTAGAAAATGGGAGAGTCTTTGAGGCAGATGCCACCAAATTTTATTTTAATGATCCAATTACTTTAGAATATCAGCTGCAGTTTTTTATAGATAACTTTTTAAACTAACTGTAGTTTTATAAAAAGTCTGTTATTGAATCTGAAATTTAAAGAGGGTTTTTTATGATTAAGAATGCAAAAAAAAATGAAATCAAAAAGAAGCTAGAATTTAAATATATTTTAGCAGCAAGTTTAGCAGTTCTGTTAATGTCATTTTTAACTGCAGTGGCAGTGGGCGCAGCTGAAGTATCTTTAAGTCAGGTCTGGCAGGCTTTAACTTTTAGCGGGAGCTCAGATAAAATTATCATGCTTCAAGAAATTAGAATTCCCAGAACCACAGCGGCTGTGGTTGTTGGTGCAGCTTTAGCTGCTGCTGGAGCTATTATGCAGGGGATGACCAAAAATCCTCTTGCCGACCCCGGTTTATTCGGCCTGACAGCAGGAGCAAATGCTGCTTTAGCCTTTTCTTTAGCAATTTTCCCTACCCTTAATTATTTTGGAACTATGCTGTCTAGCTTTTTAGGAGCAGCTCTGGGAGCTGGACTGGTATTTGGAATTGCATCAATAAATAAAAGAGGATTTTCTCCTTTTAGAATAGTTCTTGCTGGTTCTGCAGTTTCTACTTTTCTTTATGCTGTTGCAGAAGGGGTTGGAATCTACTTTCAGATTTCTAAAGATGTTTCAATGTGGACAGCAGGAGGCCTGGTTGGTGTCAGTTGGTTACAGCTTAAGTTAATTGCACCATTTGTGCTGCTAAGTCTTGCTGCAGCTTTTTTTCTTTCCAGGCAGCTGACAATTTTAAGCTTAAGAGAAGAAATTGCAGTTGGTCTTGGTCAGAAAGTTTTTAGAACCAAAATATTTTTATTTTTGATTATTATTACCTTAACTGGACTTTCAGTTGCTCTGGTTGGCAATATTGTCTTTTTAGGTTTAATGATCCCACATCTTGTTAGAGCAGTTGCCGGCAGAGATTATCGTTTTATCCTTCCCCTGTCTGCAGTTTTTGGTGCTATATTTATGCTGCTAGCAGATCTTTTGGGGAGAACAATTAATGCTCCTTATGAGACACCTGTGGTAGCGATTATTGCTATGCTGGGACTGCCGTTCTTTTTGATGATTGTTAATAGAGGGAGAAGCGATTTTTAATGTTTAAGCCTGAAATTATAAAAAAACAGAAGATAATAATTTTTAGCCTAATGATCTTAATTGTCCTAACATCACTGCTTAACCTGGTATTTGGAAATTCTATTCTAACATTAGATAGAATAATTCCGGTACTTCTTGGTCAGGGCGAGTTTAATGAAAACTTTATTCTTTTTTCTATTCGTCTGCCCCGTCTTTTAATTACGCTTATGGCAGGTATGGCTTTAGCACTTTCCGGTTCAATACTGCAGGGACTGACCCGAAATGATCTCGCTGATCCGGGAATAATTGGTATCAACTCAGGAGCAGGTTTTGCAGTTGCCTTATTTTTTCTTTATTTTCCTGTAGAGGCAGGTAAGTTTATCTATTTTTTGCCTTTAGCGGCATTTGGAGGGGCATTAATAACTGCCATTTTAATTTATCTTTTCTCTTATGACAAGAATAGTGGTATTAAACCTATTAAGTTAATTTTAGTTGGAGTTGGATTTTCTACTGCCTTATCAGGAGCCATGATGGTCTTGATTTCTTCTGCAGATAGAGCAAAAGTAGAGTTTATTTCACGCTGGCTGGCTGGAGATATTTGGGGTACTGATTGTCCCTTTGTGCTGGCCCTGCTTCCCTGGTTATTAATTTTACTGCCGGCAGCATTGTATAAGGCAAATCGATTAAATATTCTGGCACTGGGTCACAGTGTGGCAGTTGGAGTCGGAATGAAGGTAAAAAGAGAGCAGGCAATTTTACTTATAATTGCGGTAGGTCTGGCAGCTGCAGCGGTCTCAGTGACAGGTGGAATTGCATTTGTTGGTTTAATGGCACCACATATTGCTAAAACTTTAGTTGGTAAGAGAAACCAGCTCTTTATTCCAGTAGCTGTTCTAACTGGTGGCTGGCTTCTTTTAGCAGCAGATACAATAGGTACAAATATATTTCAACCACAGGGTATTGCAGCTGGAATTATGGTTGCAGTAATTGGTGCTCCCTATTTTGTTTATTTAATTGCCAAAAAATAAAAATTTAAAAATTACATCTTTGATATGGTGTTTTTAATTTAATAAGCTGCAGCTTTTTAAAACTGCAGCTTATTTTTTAGGTTATTTTAATTAGTTATCACTAGCATTGCATAAAAATATTTAAGCATTGTCAAATTTAAGTTATTGAGAACATATACTATCTACAGAATATTCAGTCACTACCTTATCCTTTTTTAAGAAAAAGAGATAATGGAGTATTAAGAG
>Ga0208430_10053_pt1 | contig 36614 bp, 61 predicted proteins | sample Wag42014_10_12_FD_187329 | JGI IMG/M metagenome (GOLD analysis project Ga0208430, IMG submission 187329) | Deep subsurface shale carbon reservoir microbial communities from Ohio, USA - Utica-2 Time Series 2014_10_12 (SPAdes) (version 2) ...
GTCAGATACTCTTTGACTAATCCAAGTTGAAAAATCTCTTTCGACACCCAAATAGTCATGTAATTCTCTAGCATTCACAACTTTTTCGCCTTCATCGGTTAAATAAACTGGAATTAATTTGTTTTCTAAGATTTTTAGAGCATTCATTTTACCCCTCCTAATAATTTTGTGTGATTTAGCTGTACTCTATTTCTAAAAAAAGACGACTGATCGGAATTTGCAACTCATCAGAAACTTTCCTGAGCGTTTCAATAGATGGGTTACTATCTCCTCTTTCTATCGCTGCTATAGTTGAATGTGCTAACCCTATCCGGCGTGCCAACTCTCGCTGGCTCCATTCTAAATCTTCTCTATATTTTTTTATAGCCAGCCCGATGTGTTTATCCATTTTATCACCTCCAAAAATCTCGGAATAATCTCTAAAAATTCTCGAAAAATAGCTCTAACTTGTTTATCATTGTATTTTATAACTGCACAAAAATCAAGCAAAATATTTCCTTTCTAAAGCATTTAAGACTTATCAGATTAAATTAACTAATTATTATTAACTTATACTGCTTTATACTCGTACACTCATACTTTACAAAATAATACATTAATATTATAATATAAGTGTACAGTATTTAAAACACAAAAAAAGGGGGGATTTAGATGACATTAGGTGAAAAGATTAGAGAACTAAGGACAAAAAAGGGCTATTCTCTTCGAAAATTGTCGAAAATAGTTGGTTCTGCTTCTCACTCCTATATTGCCGCTATAGAACGTGGCGAAAATAACCCATCATTAAACATATTGTCAGATATCGCAAATGTTCTTGGAGTATCAACAGCTTATTTATTGGACATTTATGATAAAGAAAAGTCTGGAAATGAAAAGTTTAAGATTGATGAACATTCAGGGGAGATTTCAAAAGAGGAGATGATTAGTGTGCCGATTGTCGGAGATGTAGCAGCAGGTGAACCAATACTCGCAGACGAACATATAGAAGGATATAGACAAATGCCCGCAAAAGACATCAATGGGGAATGTTTTTTGCTCAAAATTAAAGGCGATAGCATGATCAATGCAGGGATTCATGAAAACGATTTGGTATTAATCAGACAGCAGGCAAAAGTTGAGACCGGAGATATTGCAGCTGTAATGATTGATAATGAAAATGCGACATTAAAAAGAGTTTATTTTCATGACAATTCAGTTTTGCTGCAGTCTGAAAACTTGAAATATAAGCCGATGAATATTAATAATGAAAGAGTTAAAATTATTGGTAAAGCAATAGAAGTTATTCACAAACTATAAAGGAGGAGAATTATGAAGAAAATTTTAATTGTTTTTTTAATTTTATTTATTTTATCTAGCTCAGCAACTGCGGCTAGAAACTGGGAGAAGCAATATACATTAGATAATTTATTTATTGATTCTACAGCAAACGGCGAACTTTGGGAAACAATAGATAAAGCTGACCGAATAAATACAGCTTTAGTTTACAATAAAGTAAAAATAGGCCAGCCGCTATTAATTTCTTATTCAAGGTATGGTGCAAATGCAGAAATCAGCGAGTATTACAAAAATGAAGAATTTATAAAAGAAAACCAGCGATTTTATCCTACGGGTTCATATTTGAAAATGGTGTACATGGGGCAAGACGCACAAAATAATATTAGATTAAAGGTTTATGATCATTATTATGGCAACGAAAAGAAACTTTATAAAAGAATCAATTCGCTAATTGAAGAAGATTATCCCTCAGAGGAAGATAAAGAGGGAATGCTTGAGAGAACCGGCATTGAAAGTGAAAAAAAGTTGAAAGAGGTTATAGTTAAGATAATCACTTTAGATAGTGATTATTATTATTTTGACTTAGACACCGATTCAGCCCCTTATGATGATTTTCAATTATCTTCTAATAAAATTTTAAAATTTTGGGATGAATCAATACCACCGATCAAGATTAAAACAAATATGATAGACTCAACAATAAAAGTTGAAATAGTCAACTAGAAAGGAAGGTTAAATTTATGACAGATGTAATTATAGCGATACTTTGGTTTGTCGCAGGAGGGAATTGGTTATTATCAGCCGTAGTTTTTTATTTAGCTTTCAATGGAATGCATTCAATGGCCCTTGCGGGTTCTAATTACGGCTTATTTGGAGCCTTTCAAGGCATAGCTCTTGGGGTTGCGCTTATTATAGTCGGCACTATTTTTGGAGCTGTGGCAGTTTTAATTTCAGAAGTTCGTGATTCAAAACAATTATTACAAAATATAATCAAAGAAGGTGATTAAATGCCTCATATTGAAAAAACTGCAAATGGAAAGTATAAAGCTGTCATTGAAGTTGGCGCCGGCGCCAGGCGAAAAAGAAGAACAAAAACATTCGAAAGAAAAAAAGATGCAAAAAGCTGGCAAGCTAATATGTTAGTTGATCAAGAAAAAGGCAGATATGTTTCTTCCGCATCATTAACTGTCGGTGATCATATGCTTGACTGGCTGGATAACGAGAAGAAACCGCACATCGCCACAACTACTTATGATAATTACAAAAACCGTATAAAAACTTATATTATACCCGAAATAGGATATATTCCATTGCAGGAACTGGAGCCCTTCCATATTAGCCGATTTATGGGCTATTTAAGAAAGAATGGAAGTGTCAGGAATGATGGCGGCCTGTCTGAAAATACTCTCAAGAAAATATATGTAGTGCTTAATTCAGCGATGGAAAAGGCAGTCCAGTGGCGGTTAATAAAATATAACCCAGTCCAGGCGATTGAATCACCACAACCGAAAAAGAAAGAAGCTAAGTCAATGAGCTTTGAGGAAGTTCAAAAATTACTTGATTCAGTTAACGATAAATTTATGCACACATTTTTGAGTTTTGCTGTCCTTACCGGAATGAGAAAAAGTGAAATGCTTGGCCTAGAGTGGTCAGAAGTTGATTTAGAGAATGAAACTGTCGAAGTAAAAAAGCGATTAGTTGTTAATCAAAATAGTGATCAGGGAATTGAGCATGAAGAAGCGACAAAGCGAGAAGCCAGCAGAAGAGTGATTGCGATTCCTTCGAAACTGGCAAAAATATTGAAAAATTATAAGGTCCATCAAACAGAATTAAGGCTGCAGCTGGCGGATGAATATAATGATGAAAAGCAATTTGTTTTCTGTAAGTCTGACGGGAATCCTTATTATCCGTCAACAATTACTAGAAATGCAAAAAAGGCCATACTCAGAGCTGATTTAAGCTCCGAATACAGCCTTCATACATTGCGCCATACATTCGCTACCTTGCAACTTAAAACCGGGACAGATGCCAAAACTATACAAGAAATGCTCGGTCATGGGAATATCTCCACTACTATGGATATATACTCTCATGTTGATATTGACATGCAGAAAGAAGCCGCAAAGAAATTAGAAAATGAGATTGTTATTTAGACCCCTATTCGGGGTCTTTTTTATTTATTATTTTTTAAAAAAGATTGATAAAACTCTTGACAGTACCACGCTATCGTGGTATAATTAAGTTGTAATAAAGAAAGGGAACAAAAATCAAAGGAGGAAAGATAATGAAAAAACAAAAAAGAGTTGTTGGTGAAGTTTATATAGCAATAGGCAGAAATACACAGAAAGTTGTAGCGGTCGGGGAAAAGAATACTTATGAAAATAAAGAAAAATTAAAAGAGGCTGGTTACAAGTGGGATGCAAGCCAAAAAGAATGGATAAAAGAAGTTAAAATTGATATGACAGATATAGACCCAAAAAGTAAAGAAGACAATTTAAAAGTAGCAAAAAGAGCAGTTGAAATTTTAAGAGAACTACAAAAACCAGAATTTATTAACTTAATTGCCGATGAGCAAAGAACAAAAAAGATTATAGAATTTGCTGACAATCACTAATAAATTTTAGCTCTGCCGGTGGCTTAATAACCGGCAAAGGAGGATAAAAATGATTATCAAATTAATTTTAGAACAATTCAAAAGCATTGAGCGGAATTATCAAGGTTCAGAAAATTATCATCAAAATGAGATTGTGAAGGTTGTTGACCCAGATAGTGAATTTTATGGAGCAACAGGAAAATACAAAGGGTTAAAAGAAAGAAAAATACCACAAGATATTTACGAAGTTGAAATTATATCTTACCTCTGGAAAGTTATGACTTTCAAAGAGGCTTCAGAAAAATATGATGTGGCAGTATCAACATTAAGACATAGAGCCTCAGACGGAAGATTCGAAGATGGTGATATTAGGAAGTCGGGCAAAACTTGGTTAGTCACAAAATCAGCAATGGACCGGATATACGGAGGTGCAAAAAATGACTGAGTTCGAAAAAGCGGCTAAAGATTTACCTGTAGAAGTTAGATATGACCCCATTGACCAAAAGACAGTTGAAGATTTAGTTTTTGCAGCAGAGCTAGAATTAGATATAGTAGAAGGCAACGAAATACATTACAGAGATATGGACGGCAGAACAAAAAGAGGGGTAAAAATCAGGCTTAGAAATTTCATAGAGGAATATAAAGACAACTCAGTTTAGCAGCTAGATTTTCCTTTTCTAAAACTTTTCGGCACTAGCTCGGCACTTTAGCCGGGCTTTTATTTTTGCAAATAAAAAAAGGACAACCACGAAGGCTGTCCTGTTAGTATTCTTAATGGTGCGCCCGACAGGATTCGAACCTGTGGCCTACGGATTAGAAGTCCGTAAGAGGTGAAATCTTGCGCTTTCTTATGTTTTCTTTTGTTGCGACATTTAGTAGTATATCAACACTTTTTGGAGTTGTCAAGACTTTTTGAAAAAATATTTATTCTGATGTTTTCTTAAATTTTGGCACGAACTCGGCACTTCCTACATTATATATAGTGATTAATTGTGCTTGTTATATTCTTTAGCAGCATCAATCAGCTTTTGCTCAAAGTCTAACTTTTTCTTACCGAGCAATTCTCTACTGGTACGCGGCCTGTATTCAGCTTTTAGATTTTCTCCAAACTCATCATAATCGAATTTATTTTGACTTGCTTCGAAACTGGCCTACCACATTCATTAGATCAACTATGACATCTATAGCTTTGTCGACTAACCCCATCACAGTCTCTTTTTTGAAAGGAAGATCTACAGTATTATCTGCTGCATCATAGACGGCTTCGACTAATTCAACAATTGCTCTCTTCTTTTCCGGCCCATGCTTCTTCCCATCGTCAGTGTCAGCCTCTTCAAAAATTTCAACGAGTTCTTTAACTTCTTTAAGTACTCCAAAAGCCACCTGAAAAACAGTCCAAATTTTACTAATTGTAGTTAACATATTTAACATCTCCTTTTAGTTTGATAATTATCTATTATCCCATCTTGCTTTGTAACCGCGAACATCACAATGAACAAAACTATTATATTTTCCTATACCATCAAAACCAGCTTTTTCAGCAAAACTTGCCATTACATCTGCATCAACCCCAGCTGGCAACCTTACATCAGCTGCAGTTCCTTCCAGATGTTGAGATTTTTTTGCACCTCCTATCTTTTGATTATAAGCTGGAGTTCTGTAGCCTGAGTTAATTATAAGCGGTGTATCTTTACCTTTGTGATCAGAAACTAGCCCTCTCAGTATTTCTAGCTTTTTTGGAAGCTCTGGGTCTAGCTTAACTGATTGGGTTTCATCCCGGCATTGAAATTCCCTTAAATTAAAATGTTTAGTTATTTGAAAATCATTTACTGACATTTGCATTAACCTCCCATCAATTTTACAGCCATCCCAACAATCATACTAGACATTACAGTTATCATTACTGTAATAGTCCAAGTTGGTCTGCCCTGTAAATTATCAATAATTTTAGCTATGTCTTGTTTCATATTTTGTATATCTCCCTCATCAATATTGTTAATATCTTTTTTTAATGATCTTCCAAACTCACATCCTTCTTTGTTTAGCGTTTCTGGATTGATTTCTGCGTGTCCATTCGCCATAATTTCACCTCAAAATTTGTTTATTATCTATTTGTTAATTATTTACTTTTAAGTAAATAAGTCCGCTTAAAAAGTTTATTTCCACTGGGTAAATCTATATGCTTTTTAATTTTAGCCGGTCGCCTAAATCCAATTGCTCCAGTATATGATCATCTAGTTTGTTTATCACTGACATTTTTAAATTATAACTATCGCAATGTTTAATTATTCCCAAGTAGGAATTAACACTGGCATTAATATCCTCGATATCCACCTTCCCTTCAAAATATTTTTTATTAAGATATTTAAATCGCTTTTTCATTTTCTTTTTAGTACTTTTCCTCAATTTGCTATAACTCGGATATAGAACATATCCGCAAAAATCTATTCCTTCATTCACATGTCCAACAGTAGTTTTATTATTAAGCTGCAGCTGGAGATAATCTTCTAAAAATATTTCTATTTCCTGTCTGATTGTATGAAGCTTCTTTTTATCTTTTCCCAAAAGTACAAAGTCATCCATATACCGGACATAGTATTTTACTTTCAAGGTGTGCTTTACAAACTTATCTAAAAAATCAAGATAAATATTTGCAAAAAGCTGGCTCATTAAGTTGCCGATTGGTGTGCCAATCCCTTTAACTTTTTTATTTTCAAAGAAGTGATCACCTAACTGGATACCAAACTCACCATCTTCACTTTTGATTATCTGCCAGATTAATTCCAATGTATCTCTGCAGCTAATTTTCCTTTTTATTAACTGAAATAATCTTTTATGAACTATCCTGTAAAAATATTTTGAAACGTCTGCTTTTAAAAAATATGTTTTTCCGGGCTTTCGGTCCATTATCCTTAACTTGTCCTGTAATTGATATGCAGTGAAATGAGTACCCTTTCCTCTGCGACAAGCCCCGCTATATCTGTAAAATGCCTTATCAAATATCGGGTAAAGCTTTCGATATATGCTCCACTGGACCACTCTGTCTTTAAAAGGCAAAGCCATGATCAGTCTTTTCTTTGGCTCATAGACATAAAACTGCCTGTATTTTCCCTGTTCATATGTTTTCCACATTAATTCATTCTGTATCTCAATTAAATTTCTCTCTAAATTATAATTAAATTTCAGCACTTCCGGTTTGTATCTTTTCCTCTTTTGAGCTTTTTGAGTTGCTATTTCTAAATTATGATAATCAGTAATTTTCTCAAACAAATTTTTGACTGTCTTAGGAATAAATAATCACCACTCTCTATATATTAGGTGAAATATTCAAGCCCGCTCAAATGAGAACGGGCTCATAACTAATCGTGACAGCTTTCGATATTTCGCTACTTGCTATCTAATTAGTAATTCATATGTTTTCCTGGAGGGACCTCAAAATGTATCTCAGGAAGGACTAAAGGCCTGTTCATCTTTTTGAACACTGCAGCAGAGGCCTTGACCCCATACTGTCTGATAAATTTGTAGATGAGCACAGGCGCCACGCACGCCAATGTTAGTGTTCACGTTCCACGGGTTATTGTTCGAGTTGACCGTCCGAGCACCGCAGATGCTACCATTGTTGAAGTTGCCACCGGCGAGGACCAACGCCCTTAGCCCTATAAAATTTATTTTTTATTTTCACAAGACTTAATCCAGCCACCCAGAAGGCGGCCAATTTCGTCTATTTTTTTGACTACAATTTCATGTTTTCTTATAGATAAAAAATGCATATCTTTAGCAAGTCTAATTTTAACTTTTAGCTTTTTAAGTTCATCATCTATCCGGTTTAAAAATCTTATCTTACTTCCTCGAGCTTCATTTGCATCTATTATCAATTCCATAATTCTATCTAATTTATTTTTGATTTTTGTACACATTGCAAACTTTTCTCTTTTTGGAAAATTATCAATTACTGGGTAAAAATAAAGAGTAAAGTCATAATGTTTTCTAAATATCACGAGATCATCTGTGTCTGCCAAATCATCACTCCTTCAAGTTCTAAACCTAACCAAAAACCATTATCAGATTATCAGGCACTCTGATGAGCACAGGCGCCACGCACGCCAACGCTAGTGTTCACGTCCCACGGGCGAAAGTCCGAGCTGACCGTCCGAGCACCGCAGAGGCCACCACTGCTGAAGCCGCCACCGGCGAGGAGGCCAATAATAGCCACATTATTTTGCATGTAAGCTTCACCATGCTGATAACCGCTGTCTTTACCTGCATTAAGCACATCATACCAACTGAATGAAGTTGAGCCAGTATTTCTATAAGTATACTCGTCTAATCTTTCCCAAAGGTTACCAGCGCAATCTACAAGGTTATAGCAAGAAACTGCTTGTTCTACAGTTCCAGTTGAAGTTCGACCTGAATTACTTGAACTAGACCAAGCGGCATTATTATCATTTTCGTGGCCTTCTGGGCTACCATAGGCAGCCATTAACCATTCCTGCCTGGTTAATTTTCTTTTGTTGACATTTGCAAGACCCCTAATGAAATCATAATCATTATAACCCTCAGTTCCTGAGACCGGGGTCGCATTGTATTCACTCACAAGTTCAGTTTCCGGCCAGGTTCCGCTGCCTTCACTTGCAATATATATATCAGCCCAAAAGTTTGATACCTTGACCATTCCAGTAGGGTCACAGGCAGGTCTGTAGTTCAATGACCAGACTGAGTTTGGCAGTATATTAACTGCAATTGAGGCTGTATCATCATATCTTTGAGCGTTTGTTCTGATGCGGCCATAATGAAAACCACCAATTTTTCTGCTATTATTTTCTGTATACCCGTCTGGATAAGTAGAGTTGATAGAAATAACAAAATCGGGCTCTGCATCAGCTGATGGCTGCAAAGCATATATATAATAGTTTTCGCCAAGCGTGAAACTTACAAAACTGCCGTCGCTATCAGCTTCAGTCAAAATAGTATCAGTTTCTTTTTTGAGATTCTGTCTATCAATTCTCAAAGCTAATGGAGGTACTGTAACTTCATCAGCTGCACTCTTTTCAATATGGCCTTTGAAATTGTAGAATGAAGGTGAATCAGCTCCAACAAAAGTTAACATTGATCAATCACCTCCTGGACTTCATCAATTGTAAAACCTAATCGAAATATTTTTCCGTTTGGGTTATCAACAAGTTTGAATTGCACTATCTTTTCTGTCCCTTTTTCTTCCTGAGTCATAACCTTGTACTCAGGCTCAGGACCAGTTCTATCAGATTCTGCAGCAAGTTCTTTGTCAAACTCGTATTTTTTGGCTGTATTAAACAGCCCCTGGTATGCTCTTTTGACTTTCGCTGTATAACCAAAATCACTAATTATATTTTCATAGTCTTGTCTTGAGTTAAGCACTTTCGGGAATCCTCTCATATATTATCTAACCTCCATTGCTAATGAGCCGTCAATCATTTTTAGCTCGTAAATATCGCCTGTTGTCTCATCTATCAAGTTGTTTTCTGGATTTGAGCCGTCCGGGCCAGCCTTCACAAGCCCATATTCGACTTTCTGAATTGTTGCATCTATCACTGTATCAAACAGCACTATAGTTGTTTCATCATTGACTCCATCATAATTTGCTGATTCTACAGCTGAATAAACTGAGCTTGCGTCTAGAGTTGCTTTGATTTTTCTATTAGTGACGAATGTATCTATATAGTCACCAGGCACTGTAAAAGTATCAGCGCTTACATAAGTTGCAGTTAATGCGCTGTCAATCCATTCAGTCATATTTTCAGCAAGGTCAGATTTGATAGTTCCGTCTTCATTAAGAGCAACTTCTAGCCGCTCCCAGAGAGTGTTTTTTGTTCCTCTCGAAACTCTTAAATCCTTAATATAAGGATTATATTCATTCTGCAGCACCCACTCAGACCCATTCCAAAACTTCATTTTTGCATTTGCCCAACCTTCCGAAATGTCTAACCAGGGCATCCCTTGATAAGTATCAGTTGGCGCTGTTTCTCCTGCAAATTGAGTAACAATAGCTAAAAAGTTGCCATATAAAACTTGTTTAAGGCCGGGACCATTAGCGTCAAGCCCCTCTTTATTTGTCGTTCTTATATCAAAATCTTGAGACATGTCACCACTCCTTTAATATCCTTCGATTATAATCTTTTCTGCAGTTCCTCCAACATCATTATTGTTAATGTCAAATATCTGCACATCTACACTATCATTTGTTTTATTCGTGAAATTAGCATATTTCATTGTTGATCCATCTTGTAGCAAGTAGTAATTATATGATCTTGGCACTTCATAATACTCTACTCCGTAATCACTGTAATTAATTGTTGTTCCGCCTACGGGTACTGACAGATTATCAATTTCTAACTCTAAATCAGGCACATCAAAAAATTGTTTAATTTCATTAAGCTCAAATTCAGCAGTTTCAGTTTCCAGCTGAAAATTAAATTTAAACTGGCAGTATCTAAATTTGTATTCTCCAGTCATGTATTCTTGCCAGTCCGACCATTCAACATTATCGTCAGAAAATCTAACATATATTTCAGTCTCATAGATAGCAGGTGGATTGTCTAAACTGTTATTAGGAAAATCATCCAATCCACGATTGGGGAAACTCAACAAGCTTAATCCTAAGTCTTGGAAAAACCAATCTTTTTTGAGCCTTATATCTGTTCGGCCAACTCTGACTGTATCAATAATTTCTGTCATATATTCAGCGCTAAAATCATAATCAGGCAAACCGTCTGCAAAAGCAGGAATATCAGGCCAATCATCAAGATTATAGCCGGCTAAGTCTTCTAAATTATACATGTGGAAGAATGCTATCTTGCCGTTAATATTATCTATATTATCTAGTGTTGCATTATCTATATAATCAAGTTCATTTCTTTCGATAATTATATTAAGCTCCTGGCCAGTACCTGAAACTTCAAAAATTACTGATGTGAAATCACTTGAATACTGTCTAACTCTATCAATTGTCTTAATCATATACATATGTGTTCCATCAATTTCATTTTCAGAAGTCCATCTGTCTCCAGTAAGTTTAGTCCCGAGAACTTCTCCATTATCCCAGTCTGTTCCTTTTCTAATTTCATAACCTAAAACATCTGGCTCATTTACTTCCTGCCATTTGAATATTAATTTTGCACCTTTTTGAGCGACTTGGAAGGTGCCAGGTGCTGCAGGTTTATTATCTTTACCTGATATAACTATTTTTCTTGAAGTAACTCCAGAACTTGTAATACCTCTATATTTTGAAACTGTCCGGACTCTTACAATATAATGAGAATTAACTTTTAAATTAGATATTTCAAAGCTGTCAGCTTCTGTTTCTCCGGCTATTCTATAACTTTTACCATCTTCTGAATAATCAATTACTGCATGATCAACTCTTTCATCATCAGGAATATCAAAATCTACGATTAAATTACTGATTAAATTCCCATCCATGGTAGTATAACCGTATTCAGAAACAGAAAGATTATTTACTTCATTAGGAGCTTCAAAAGGATTCTTAAATTCAGAGCCGTAATTCTCCTGCTGCACAACTCCATCATCAGTATAAATAGATTCATTATATTCAAGAGCAGTAATAGTCATATTATGATCTTCGGCTTCTTCTATTTCCATAATTCGGAAAGGTTTATCAACCCAACCTGGTCTTTTATGGGTAACTAATATTTTATCGCCGACTTCTGCTTCAATATCTTTTATGCTTGCTCCAAAACTGATTATTTGAGTGCAAAACTTTGATTTCTTTTGATAATATCTAGCTTCTCGCCCTGCTTGACTAAAACGATTAATACCATTAAGAGTTATGGTTTTAATCGATTCTCCAGGAACACTATTATCAATAAATCTCGCTCCAATAGTTTCAAAATTTTCAGCTGGATCTGTATATTCAACGACTACTTCTCTAAGTCTTTCTTTGCGTGATGTTCCGCGCCTTGCAAAACTGCCTACAATTATATTGTCAGTTTCTTCATTATCTGAAAATACAAAGCTTTGAGTTGCTATATCTGGCTTATCTATTTTAATTTTTAATTTTCCATCGGACCAAATTAAAAACGCTCTAAAAGTTGATAACATTTCATTTAGAATGTCTAATGCTGAACTTTTAGCATCAATGACAAAATCTAATTCAAACCTTTTTTTTCCATCGACAAGCTGATCAGCATATTCTGCAGCTTCTTTGAAACTTTCTAGATCGATAAAAGCATCAGAAACACCAAAACCAAATCTCATTTTGCTTATAAAATCTAAAATACACCACGCGGGATTATTACTATATTTAGTAACCCAACTGCTGCCAGTCCAAACTCTTACATGCCTACCCTTGATTATTGCGGTCATAGTTGGAGTTCCTGATGTTTCTAATTTATTAGCGTCAAGAGTTGTCGAATAGTGGGCAAGGAAAGGAAATGTTTGACCGCGTTCATTTTTCGACCAGGCAGATTGTTTTCTGTAACCTAATTTAGTTTCTGCGCTAATTGTTTTATCGTCAGCTTTAATTTCTTCTATTGATTCAATTGGCCCTTCTGAAATTCCAACCTGAATGTCCATAAGGTTATCATTTTCGCCGCTGATTTTTTGATTAATTATGTTACCAGCTACAAGATTTCTGCCATAGACAACCGGAACTGGTATCTGGTGACTTTTGGTATTGCTTATCGGTCCAAACGAATATGTTGGCGAATTCTTTGATTGATTCATACTTTCTTGAAATTCTTTGGCCTCTTTATAATTATCGTAAGAGTTACCGACTGAAAAACCTAACATTGCTCCGGCTGCTATAGTCATCCCTCCGACTGTCGATGCAGCTGCTGCAGCTCCTGCTGCTATTCCGACTAGTGCTCCTACTCCCATTTCCTCACCTCACTCTCCATATACTATGCAATCGCTTTTCCCATTTTAAAAATTTACTAATTCTCGCTTTTGAATTATCAAAAATATGAATAAATCTATAGTTATCAACTAAAACACCCGCATGTCTTGGCATTCCTCCGACTTCAAAAACAACAACATCTAAGGGCTGCTTATTTTTTTTATTTATCTGATCACAATATAAACTTAATCCTTCGGGCAGTCTATTTGGATTTTCTTTCATCCAGTCAGGTGGCAAAATTTCTCCATCGTTATCTGGGAGATTAATATTATTATCTGCTAAAACATCGACAACCAGTCCTAAACAGTCATAACCTTCTTCCCCTCGGCCGTTAAACTTATATTCTTTACCTAAATACTTTTCTAAATCCATCAGTCAACACGCCTCACATTTCTAATTTTCGGAATGTCTAAGAAACCGCCATAAAACTGAGTGTTATTCCAGTATTTACACCCATGACCACCGTTATAGGTTAAATCACAGCCGGCTTCTAAATGATAACTGTCGCCCGCCTGAGCATTTTGAAAAGGATATTCAACATCTACAAAACCACTTGCAGAATAAATTATTTTTCTGCTTTCATTTCCAACCTTTATAATTCCATGTTTCCAGCGATCAGCCGGCTGATTCATTGCACTATCATATATTCTGTTATTAGATATGCTGTCAATGGTCCCATTTAAAGTTGGGATATTGTAACCGCAACCTTCTCCACCAAATCCACCAGGCCATCTGCAATTAACCCCGTAACTTCTGCGAGGTAATTCGACTTCTAAAGCATCAAGATTAGACACAAGCTCAGCAGTTAAATTATATTCATCAGTTGAAATTGAATCGATAACTGAGTCAGTGAACATTTCTATTTTGTTTTCAAATTTGTCTAAGTGATTTCGAAATACTTTCCAGATCGTTACTTTTCTACCCTCGAATTGAGTATTAGCAATATAGGCCGAAAAGTTTTTATTGACATTATCAAAGGTGACTGTCACACTATCTGGAGCTGTCTTGTTATTCTTTTTGATTTTGCTTCTACTGATACTTGCTGCATAATAGGTTTGTTCATTCCCCTGCTCATCAAAAAACGCTATATTCTCAGGGAACATAGCGTAGTACAAAGTTTCTTCATCTAATTTTATTTGATATAGTTCTATCGGCCAGTTATAATCTTTATCTTTTTCTGCAATTACATCAGGGCTGAGAGTTCGGGGCATTTAAACCAGCTCCTTTAATTCAATTGAAAATGAGTGAGCTTTATTGTCATATACTTCATCGCTTAATTTAGACTGGTTGAATCTAACTTTTATGTCAGACTCAATTATGTTTCCTTCTGAGTCTTTATAATCCCAGAGAAAAGGTTCATATTCGCCCTTTCTGGCATAGAAAAAGTTTGCTATTTCTTCTGCATCATTGTTATAATTGCTTGTTTTGTCAAATTCTAGTTTGAACACTCTGAAAGGCAAACCTTTGGGGCGCCTCTGTTCTCTACCGCCTTCCATTTTGGTGATAAGAGTATTGGTGTTAATATCAACAACCCATGCTTTTTTGTACTTGTAATCAAATTTTTCCAAAAGCTCACCTCCTTAAGATTTTTTAATAGCTTGTCTAAGAGTTCCATTTCTCATAATATCTCGGCCTACAACATTGATAATTGCATCCGGATTTCTACTAACATATTCAGCAAATGATTGAGTATCAATGGCAGTAATGTCGAATATATTTATTGGCGCTGAACCACCACCATTTTGTAATCCTTTTACCTGGTCTTTATTTAGCACATATTCGCCATTTTCTAAAATTGCAGGCACTTCATTACTTTTAAGGCCGATTCCTCCACCTTCGTGATACCTCTGCATTTTTGCAATAGCATTAGCTGGGCTAACAAAACCTCCTTCATGGAAGGTTGGAAGATTTAAACCGCCTAAAGCATAATTAACTATAGGGCCAACAACAGCTTTTTGTAATACCATTGAAGCAATTTGATCAGCTATATTGTCGAATACATCTCCTAAGTCTTCGCCTCTAGCTATTGCATCTGATAAGCCAGTTATTAAATCATCTTTCCAATCAACAAATTTCTGGTTAGCTTCTTCGATTTCTAGTCCTAAATCAACAAAAGCATCAGTCATCCAGTTGATAGATTTGGCTCCTTCTTTTGAATCGCTTTCTCCAGTATAGCCAGTAGCTGCATTTCTTCCCATTCTTCCGAGATTGGCAAGATTAGTTGAAAAGTCATTAGGATCGCTTTCTGCTTTTAATGTTTCATTTATTTTTTCTCTAATTCGCCGCCATTCATCAGTGTCTTTTTCATATTGTTTTAGACGCTCTCTTAAATATTTTCGATATTGAGTTTCAGATATTTTACCCATTTCAAAGCGGTTTTCCATTTTCTCTCTTTCAAGTTGAAGTTCTTTTTTATTATATTTTTCAATAATATCTAATCTTTTTTCTCGATAAATTTTTGTGAGAGTGGCTGTATCCTGGCCTTTTTCCTGCATCAATTCTTTTTCAGCTTCATACTGCTGCTCTAATTGAGCAAGTTCTCTTTCTTTACCATCTTTTTTGAGAAGCTCAAGCTCATTTTGCAATTGTTCTTCCCTTTCAATAGCAGCCTCTTTGCGGCGCTCTGCTTCCTCTTCTTCCTGTTCGTTAACTTCTTCAAGATAATCTTTATACTGGTTATTGTAGAATTGCTCAACCATTTCTTTTAATTTTTCTTTTTGTTCAGCTGTTGCATCTTTGAGATTATCAATTCTTTCAAATTCACCATACATTTTATTTTCTAATTTAGCCCAGGCTTTTTCTGAGTCATTAGACATATTTTCTACTTCTTGCTCAAAATTATATGATTCTATTTCAGCTCTTAATTCATCAATGTAATTTTTGTAATCGCTTTGATCAGATGTTGAACCTCCGCCACCGCCACCAGATAAATCTACTTCTTCTAATTCATTGTTAGTTTCTTCAATTTCTTGCAAAGCCTTTTCAGTCTCATCTAAATCTTTTTTTAGATTATTCAATCTGTTTTGTGATTCGCTTATAGAATATTTTTCACCTATTATGGAATCTTCGCTTGCCCCATTTCTGCGAGCCTCTAATCTCCGTTCTTCTTTTTGGATGTCAGATTCAAGTAGGTCTTTTCTTCTTTTAAGTTCGGCTTCGTTTAGCGATTTAACATTTCGCTCCATAAATTTAAGCTGCTTGTTTCCCTCGTAAATTCTTTTTGCAAGAAGGCCAAAGCCTACTATAACAGCTCCGCCGATCATATAAGGATTTAAAGCTGCAGTTAATCCGCCGGCTCCGTTAATTACATTTGTTAAAGAGCTCAATGTAAGAGATAAGTTTCCGGTAATGCTTAATACTGGTCCTAAAGCAGCCGCCACTCCTGCACCAAAAATAACCATGTCTTGCTCTTCTTCTGATAAGTCATTGAAAGCATCTACTACATCTATGACATTTTCCTTTATTTGAGTCATTATTGGTTCTAGTTCTGCACCTAATTCAGCTAAAGATTGCTCTAAATCATAATTAGCTTCTGCACTTTCTACAAGTGCTTCATTATTATCTTTATACTGCTCATATACATCTGATAGTCCGGTATTGGCAAGAGTCTGCATTACATAATCAGTTGCTTTGCCGTTTTCTTTTGCAGTCTGCAGCCCTTCATTAAAATCATCTAAATTAATACCTAATCTTGACAGCATTTCATCAAATTGACCAACTGACTGTCCCGATCCAATAGTTTCCTGGATTGATTCAGATAAATTTTCAAACTTCAATGTGTCTGGGAACTGTATAACAGCACCAGCTATATCATCAATAACACTTGATAATTGTTCATCTCTGAAACCTGCAGCTAACAAACTGGATAATCCCTCAACGTTAGAATCTAATTCGCCAGTAACGGCGTTAAGATCTGACATATATCCGTGCATTTCATCAATACTTACATTTGCAGTTCGAGCGTTATTTTCAAGAGTCGAAACTTCTTTTCTAAAATCTCTTGTTCCTTCTGTAAGCGCAAAAAAGGCAGCTGTAATAGGTAAAGTGACATGAGTATTAAGGTTATCACCGATTCCTTTCATTCTATTCCCGAACTTTTCCATGCCGTCCGCAGCTTTTTGCATCTTTCTGCTAAATTCATTCGCTTTTCTTTGGGTTTTCTCGAGTTCATCTGTAAAACTTTCAAGCTGATCTTCAGTTTTAATCAGCTCTCTGCGATATTCCCGGTATTCCTTTTCTCCAACATCTCCAGACTTATATTGTTTCTGCATGTCTTTTTCAGCTTGTTTTAATACATCAAGTTTTTCTTTAGTTTGCTCAACTCTTTCTGTAAGAATATCCTGTTTTTGAGCCCAGAGTTCAACTGAGTCTGGATTGAATTTTAATGCTCGATTAACCTGGTATAATTCCCGGCCAATTTTCCTTGATTGAGAGCGAATATCTTTAAGAGCTTTGTCAAGACCTTTCGTCGATGCTCCAATTTCTACAGTTATACCTTTTTTCTGAGCCACTTAATCACCTCCCGAAATGGTTTTGGAAACTTTGCGGAGTTCCTTGGGGTTCAGATATTTTCTTTTCTTCTTCAATATCTTCGCCAAAATAAATTCTTTGTAATCTTAAAAAATCTAATAAATGTATATAATTTAATTCATCGATAGAATAATTCAATCTTTTAGCAATAGATAATATATATAAGTCTAATCTATCTATGTTTTTTTCAGTTTTTTTTTACTCTTTTTTTCATCTTTATTGTCTTCAAATTCTTTACCACTGAAATTTTCTTCTAATCTTATAACTAGATCCACAAGCCAGTTGAGATTAAGTAAGTTCGGTTTATCAAATTGATTAAGCCACTCATCATAAGTAGGAAATTTAAAAATGTCATTATCTGCTTTGTTGAGACAATAAACAAATTCTAGCAGCTCATCAGATATTTTTTTGATTTCATCCTGCTCTTTTTTAATTTCTCTAAAATCTCCAGTTTCATAATTTTTATATTTTTCTTGAATGCCGCCAACTTTGGCGACCGCTTTCCCTACTTCTTCTAAAAAGTTTTTATCAAAATTATCTCTGTAAAGTTTTGGGACTAAGGCGGAAAACCTCAGTCCCAAAGTATGATCCCATATATTAATCTTTTCCTGCAGCATTAATTATCACCTACACATCAGTAGTTGAAGGAACTGAATCAAAGAAGTTGGCATAACCAGGGTCATTTTCGAATATTTCTCCCATGACTCTGCGTGCTGATTCTTCAACAAACATTGTCAAGTTAAGAGTTTCTGTATCAAATGTAACTGAGTCTTCATTAGTATTATTATCTTTTGAAGGTCTAGAAGCTTTAGTTCTCCAAAAAACAAATCTCATATCTTCTTCATTTCCGTTTATTTGAGCCATTAAAGCAAATTCTTTTGGCTCATCATCTGCGGATTCAACAATCATTCCATTGGAGAAAACTGTTTTTCCGAGCATTTCAGCTTGAATTTCTCTAGGGATGAAACCAGCTTCAATAGAGCCTGTGTATCCATTGTTAGTTTCTTCTTCGAGTTGTTTAGTGTCATCTCCAAATAATTCAGCTGTGTCACCTTCTGGATCTGCTGCAAAGTTAATAACCCCTGGGATTTGTTTCACTTTACCATATCCAGTTGTTCCAGCAGTGACAGCTGCAGAACTCCCCATTGTAGCTCCGGTTGTTCCCGTGTCAGTGAATGCAATTTCTAAAGTAGAATCATTTTCTTGCACTACTTTAGTTTTAAGGTATATAACACCTTTATCGTTTCTAGCATCAAAAACTGGACTAATGATATCATCATTGTTTAAAACATTGACAATTGCAGATGCAACTTTGCTCACTGTAGTATGAGTTTCACTTGCTAACGGAACTACTACAGAATGAGGAGAATCTGCTCCAAGCAAAGTCCCTGCTGTAACTTGAATCTCTATTTCTCCATCTGTAGAAGGTGCCGCGGTAACTTCAATTTTTTCAGCCTGCGCTTCTCCTTTAAAAGCTATGTGGAGATTTCTTAATCCCCATGTACCTTTATTTGACATAAATTTCACTCCTTTATATTATTGATATTTCATAAACTGTCTGATACAAATCTTCATCGTCTAAAAATTCTTGTGATTTCTGATAAGCAATCCCTAAACTTTTAAATAAATTTTCGATTTCTTTTTCAACTGGCGGATTCCACTTTTTTGTATATAGTTCAACATTAAAATATTCAACTCCAACATAATTAATATTATCCGCCATAAAATCATTGTTATACCGATAAACAATTAGAATAAATGGAGGAGATTGAGGTTCTTTAAACTTTCGATAAGCTGTTGGGTATAAAGTTTTGAGTTCAGCCAGTAATTCTTGATAAATCATTCAATCAACCTCCATTCTCTAGTATTTTGTTAATATTTCTTTGGTACTCAGCAATATATTTCTTCTCAGCCGGTCCGATATGCGGTATTCCTTCGACTCTACCAGTTCCACCATCAATTGCATGTCCATTCTCAAGTAAATGAGTTAGCTGCGGTTTATCTTTGTTATATACTGTAATAACAATTTTCCCGTACTTTTTGCTTGTAGAATAGCTCCAGCCGTTAGCATATTCACCCGTTTCTTTAGGAGAATTACTTTTAATTTCTCTTTTCATTTTACGAGCAGTTGAACGAGTTTCTTTTTCAATTGCATCTTTAACAGGTTCAGTATAATCCTGGACTGAGTTAACTATTTCATCTGCGAGCTGGTCAATGCTAACTGTTTTAGACATCGCCATTCACCCTCTCGCAAGTGAGAATAGTTCTTGCGCCCATCTTTTGGCTGCGGATAATATTATAAATTGTTCCATCAAATTTAATTTCTTTCTCGCCATCATATTCAACTGAGCGAATTTCAAATTTAACTTCTGGTCTTAATCCCTGGCTAGCTGCATTATAATATTCAGATGATCCAATAGAATTTTCATTTGCAAAGACTTTTCTTTCGGTTCGAGTTTCAATCTCATTTCCCCACTCGTCTTGAGTAATTGTAGTTGAAATAAGATGAATAATTTTGTTATATCTCATTCAATCACCCACTTATCGTTATGTCGCCAGTAACATCAGTATATTGAATTTCGCCGTCTGCAATTTTGTAAGCGACTTTATTCTTTGGCCTGCTATAAAAAATAACTTCTCCCGAAGCGTCAGTTTCTTTTTCTTCTCCATCAAAAATAACTGCACATTGCTCAGAAGCATTAATAGTTATTTTGTAGCTGTTATATTCTCTAAGCTGAGACAATTTATTTGCAATCGATTCATATATCTTTAAAAACCTTTCTGCTTCCGGATTGTCATAACCAAAGTTAGCTTTGCAATATAAAACAATAGCCTGGATAGTTAACTGGTCAGTTTCATCTACCTTTAGAACACCCTTAGTATCAAGATCGCTTTTGGCTGCTTCAATTAGCCCGGTTATTTCTGAATTAAAAGCGGTATTTGTTTCGCTTATTCTTAATTGTGGCTTAACATCTTCTAAGAGAGCCATTTAATCGCCCCCTAAACAATCAGATATATATTAACATTAGTGCCGTTCATCGCGCTGTCTAATAATGCTGTGTTGTTTTCAATATTAGCAGAATCAACAGTAACAGTTGGGGCAGTTCCTTCAAGAGTGTTGTCGCGATAAGCTTTTAAAATTGTATTTCTTTCAAGTTTGTAAGGTAAACCTAACTTGTTTGCTACCCCTACTTGAATCTCATCAGCTCCGGCATTTGTTTCAACAGGCAACTCAATGCTTGTAACTGTTTTAAAAGCTTTATTTCCCTGAACTTCTACATCTCCATTAAGAACAAATGTTTCGCTTATTGCGTTATCATCAATGTCTGTTCCATTAACTACAATGTTGCCAACAACAGTTGCTGCATTTGCTTTTACTTTTAAGTTTCTGGGAATATCAGGATCGGTGATGTTTTCTGTAATTGTTTGAGTTTCAGCAGTTAATGCAGTGGTTCCTAAAACTCCTGCAATGTCTTGAGCTTCTACTAATCCTAAATCTAATTCAGCAATAGCTTTTAGTTTTTCGCTAGTTCCGGCATCATTTTTAACTTTTCTATCAAGTTTATGATTCAATGCTACATAACTCATTTATTTATCACTCCCTTAAAAAAGGACTGACATTTGCCAGCCCTTTAATTATTTTTAATTATTTATCCTTTTTTGACTCTTAAGAAACCATTTTTAGCTGTAACATTACCGCCAGAAAATACTACTCCTCTATGAGCAATCATACCTTCTTTAAATTTATAATCTGTGGAACGCTTAACTTCCATTTCAGAGAAAATAGCCATTGTGTAATTACTTAATGGACCATAAGCCATGGAATACTGTCCAGCTGTTACAGCACCATCGGAAATAGCATTACAAGCGCTATTAATAACATATGGAACTCCATCAATTGTTCCAGTATTGCCATTATGAACTACATCGTAAACTTTTGTACCATCAGTATGTCTTAATGTAGCAAATTCTTTTAAATCTAATTTATTTAAAATTAATACAGCTTGATCTTCTACATCTTCATCTCCACCAAAGCTATAAATAATTTCATCAAGAGTATTTTCGTCGATAGAAGCCATCGATTTATCAGTTGCTCCATCAATAGCAGTTGCTCCATCATCAAAAATTCCTACAAAATGACCAGTAGTTCCATTACCAATAAGAATTTCTTTAGTAATTTTCTTTCTAGTCGCAGTAGAAATTCCTTTCATTACTTCTGCATCATAATCAGCTGCAGGTAACTTTTGAAGTTCTTCTGTATCTTCAGCATAAGCTGTAATTTTAGTTTTATTAATTGTAGCATAATTAAAAGAAGGCTCAGCATCAGTAGGCAATCCTTCTTCATCAGTGTATCCGCCTTCGCCATAACCAACTAGATAAGGCTGTTCATAGCTTTCTCCGCCCATTAAAGGCTTAATGTTAACTCTATCAATTAAGCTTGAAACTTCATTAAAAGTCGGCTTAATATCGGTAGCTTTATGTTCTGGCAATAGAACATTAGAAGTGCTGACTGTAACAGATCTTTTTTCCATTAAGTCCTTGCCTCTTTTTTCAGCTTTATCAACTTCTGGAGGCTCTTCTTTGCCTTCTGCAATAAATCTGCCTTCAATTTCACCATCTTTAATTTTTTTTGCTATTTTTTGGCGCTTTTCTTTCTCAATTAAGTCCGCTTTTTCATCCTGAAGCTCTCTCACTTCTTTTTCTAAAGCATCAATATCAACATTTTCATCTTCAGCAGTTAACTTTTCCCTAATCTCTGCTAATCTTTTTTCAATTTCTTTTAATCTATCCATTATTTAATCATCTCCTTAAATTTTTGTTAGTAACTTAACTTTTCTTTTTTTCCTTTTCAACTTTTCTTTTTCTTTTTCAAGCTTTTCGAATGATCTAGCCGCAACTGATGTTGAATCATAGGCCGGAATGTCAACAGCTGATACATCATAAAGCCTTTTAACTTTTCTGACTGTCCTCAGATGTTCATCGGTATCATAACTATCTTCTTGAACAGAAAAAGCAAAAGACATCTTATCAATATATCCGCCTTTTATTTCTTCATAAAGTTTTCTGCCTTCTTCGGTGCCATCTAATTTAGCTTTGACATAAAGCCCATCTTCTTTGACATTGAGTTCCAAAGTATCATTGCGAGTTCTAGCAACTACTTTGCCGCCATGGTTATAATTAAAGATTACATCTTCCATTTCGGCATCTTCAAAAGCTCTGGAGTCAATTTGCTCTTTGTAATCAATACCATTAAAGGAATAGAGAACTGTCGGATCGTCAAAAGAGCAGGCTTTCCCTTCAACAAACAATTCTTCATTTTCTTCATCAGCTCTGATTTCAAAACTAGCAAAATTGCGATAATCTCTATTTTGTTTAAGTTTCTCCTTCATCTTCTTCGGTATCGTCATCTACAAATTCACCCCCTTCTACTGGTGCTGTATCTAATCGTCTAACTGGTTCGTCTCCGCCTTTGATTGGCCCTAAGTTCATAACACGCCTCCATTCATTCGGAGTTAATGCTCCGCGGTCAACCATATTTAGTAAGTTAAGTTTTGTTTTCATCGAAGCATACTGTAAATTGGAAGCTTCAAAAATAATCTCGTTCCCGTAACCTCTTTCCCGTCTAGTAAAAAATATTTTTGTGAAAGCATTAGACAACTGAATTGCTATTGGTTCAATTTCAGATTCATAAAAGGAATTCCATTCATCTTCATCGTAGTTATTCATTACAATGTTTTCATTTACACCAAAATAAGCATATAGCCGCTTAATCGAACGGTCCATTTGAGCTGCGTTAGGAACATAGTCATTTGGCTCAACTTGTTCTGCATCATAAGAAGGATCTGTGGCTGCAGCACCAACTTCATTTTCAACAGATAAATAGTTGTTAACAAACTCTTCAAGCTCGACTTTTTTATCTTCTGGCCTAATCTTTGATTTGAACTTTAATAGCCAGCGAATAACTGCTCCATTTTTAATTGCATTTATGACTGAGTTATCTGTATTAGTTATTACATCCATTAAATTTTGCAAAGCTTGATAATGGCCATCTCCAAAAATGTCATTCTCATTAAAATCTTTTCTTAAATGAATAACATCTTCATAAGGCACAACTACATACTTTCCAATTTGAAACCATAGCTTTAAATACATTTCATTTTGATGTTCAACTAATTGGACCTGGCTTGCTGGGATCGGATATAATGCCTCAACTCTTTGTTGATCGTCTCTATCTACATAAGCAAAAGCATTATGATTTAACTCTCTTTGAATAACCATTTTAGAGAGAAAATCCTGCATGCTCATATAAGGATTAGGATTCTGCAAAACTTCTCTTATCTTTGGCCTGTCATTAACTTTTATATTTTCGCCACTTCCCTCAATGTGTTTTGGATTAAGTTTTCCTATTGCATCTGATTTTGGCCTTATACAAGCCCTTACTATATCGTTCTGCCAAACATCACCAGACCAGGGAGAAAAATAATTATTAGATGAACTGATTAACTTAAAAGCTTGAGTGGTTTTATTAGTTTTCCCGCCTCCGAATATCTTGTCAAATAACCCCAAATAATCACCTCCTAAATCATGTTTTCATACTCTTGCATTTTGTCTTGGAGTATCACATAAGCATTAAGCATTGCAGCTGTACCATCAATTCTTTTTCTTTGATTACGCTGCTTTGCGGGTTGTATATTAAGATTTTTATCTATATCAACTGAGGTATTACTCAAACACCATTTAGTTATTGGATTGTTGTCATAATTAATTTTATGAGCTTTTAAATCAGCCCCCAGTTGTTTCATTGGTCCTGATAATGTTTTTTTACCCTGGATAACTGGAATCATTGCTTCTTTACCAAAATGACCTTGCATTTCCTCAACCCAGTAATTAGCACTCCAGGAGTCATAACCAATCCAGGGAATATAAATATCTAATTCATTTTGGACCTCTAAATACCACCGAGTAACAAATTTCGGATGCACTTTGTTGCCTGGAGTGGTTCTCATATAACCTTGTTTAACCCACTGGTCATAAGGAATTTTATCTTCTCTGGAACGCTGCTCTAATAAATCTTCTGGCAGCCAATACATAGATAAACAATATATTGTCGGATCATCTGGAAGCATAAAAAGAACACTACTTGCAGTTAAATCAGTAGTGCTGGATAAGTCAGTTCCTCCGATGCCATAACGGGGATTTAGCTCCCCAACATCAAAGTTTGCTGTATTATTCAATTCTTCAAAGTTTAACCATGCTTCAGAAGATGTTTCTCTGATATTAAAATCTTTAGTTAATAAGTTTTTAACTAATAAAGGATTATTTTGTGCTTTATGAACCTTAGTTTCTAAGTTGTCGGTTTTCTTAATAGTACCAAGCCCTGGATTAGCTTTTCTCCAGTTTTTTCTGTCAGTCCATTCGGACCTTTTGTCTAACTCATAAATAATTGGTAAAAATCTTTCGTCTTTATAACCTTCTGGATCATCAAATCCATTAATAATCATTTCTGCTTCATCATACTTTAGGTCGTAAACTTGCTCTCTAACAGTCCCAGCAGTTGTGATCATAAATATTAAAGGTTGTTCTCTTGCTGATGTACCGTCTTTGATAACATCGTAAAGGTTCTTGTCTTTCCATGCGTGTATCTCATCAAGAGAGGCTCCATGCACATTGAGCCCGTCTAATCTATCGCTGTCAGACCCGAGAGGCACAAAAGTTGAATCATTATGTCGGCCCTTTAATTCTTTAACCAAAGGTTTAATGCTTTTCAGTAAGAATGGTGATTTTTTAACCATTTTCTTAGCTTCTGACCATACTATTTTGGCCTGTTTTTCTTTTGTAGCAACCGCATATATTTCGGCCCCTGGTTCATTATCGGCAACTTGAAGATATAAAGAAATCGCCGATGAAAGAGTTGATTTTCCATTCTTTCTGGCAACGACTAATAATACTTCTCTATATTTTCTTGTTCTGTTAGTTTTATGAATAAACCCAAAAATAGCTGCTATAAAAGCCTTCTGCCAGAGTTCTAATTTAAGCGCCTGGCCTCCCCATTTACCTTTTGATTGTTTGCAAAAATTTTCTATAAACTCAATTGCATGATTAGCGTGGCCGGCACTATACTCCCACTGGCTTTGATCGTCATGAACATCAGCTACAAGTTTTTTATAAACTTTTTTAACTTTTTTGCAGGCTATTATTTCGCCAGATTGAATTTTATTATTATATTCAATGATTGGATTATAACTCAAAGGATATCTTATATAATTACTGTTGTTTTTCTTAGTTTTTTCTTTTGTTTTTTTAGGGTGCTGCCAACATCTCCACTCATTTGGTGGATTATCATTAAATTCTTTTTCTCTGCTGCATCTGCTGCCATCGTTTTTAGTTCCTGAGCATCTAACTATCATCTTTAATCAGGCCTCGATGCTTCAAACTTTTCTATAATATTTTCGGGATTAGTAACTTCTTCTTTTGGCAACAAGTCAAGCAATTGCTTCATAACAGCATTATGTCTATTAACTAATGAAATATAGGTGCTTGCTTCTGGAGATTGTTTAGTACCCCATTGGTTTTCTCCATTCTGATACTTTGATACAACTCCATTAGCATTGATTTCATCCTGCAAGTCCTGGAGAGTTATGGCCATAAATGCTGCATTTGCAATTAATGACTTTGCTATATCCATTCTCTGGCTATCTATATCTAAATCTTCTAAAATTGCTCTTAATCTTTCTTTTTCTTCTTTAACTCGCCTATCTTTTTCTAAAAACTCGTTATTTTTAGCTGCTGTATTTGACATTTTATACCACACCCCCCTCGTGAGCTTGATATGTATTAATTGTGTATCCCCTCTCGGTCCCCTGGCAGCCACCACCCCGATAAAAACAGGGGGGGCTACCTTTCAACCAGCTCTCCATGCTTATTAAACTTCAAACCTTGTCTAACTACCTCCGCACTTGCTCCTACTCCATGTTCCTCGTTATGACAGTCTAAGCACAGGTATTCTAAGTTATCAAAGTTAAGAGTAATCTCTGGATCATTAATGTTGTCAGGAGTTAAGTATTCAATGTGATGAACTATTTTGCCTGGATTAACCTTGCCATTCTCCAAGCATCTTTCACACAATCCGTTTACTTCAGCAATATAAGCCTCTCTGCACTCCTGCCATTCTTTACTCTTATAAAAACTTTTAGCCCATTCCTTTGCCATCTTTCCAATCCTCCAGGCTAATTATTTCATTATCATCAGCAAAAATATATCTATGATAAGCAAGTATGCAATCAAAGCAAAGTTTATGTTTTTTCATATCTTCAGTAGCACTCTTAGAGAAATATTTACTTTCGCATTTGCTGCATGTCTTATCGCCTCTAATAATGGCTGGCATCAAATCACCTCTGGCAAATATGTAATATAAACCGGCTGGGCTGGCCGGCAGCAGTATATTATAAAAGAGGTATCCAACAGACGCCCACAACGATTTCTGTAATTATTAGTTTTTGGCATAGAAAAACCCAGCTCGTCTGGTAACAAGCCGGGCAAAACAATAAAGGAGGAAAGTTATTGAAAAAACTTATACTTTCCATGATATTAATATATCATCTTTTAAAGCCTTAAATGTTTACTAATTGTTTACTAACTGTTTATTTTTTTGCATATCCGAGAATTCTTGCTATTTTCTCTATTGCCTGGTCCTTAAAATCATAATATTTGTTTCTTCCCCACTCGAATTTTGGGTGAGTATATATGTTCACATCTTTCTCGAATCTTCCTGTCATATACTTTTTTTCCACTACAAATCTTTCTATCGTGTCTAGCGCCTTTAGAGCTTCTTCAATTTTTGCTATCATGCACTCTTTACTTCTTAATTCTTCTTTGAGTTCACTTTCATCTCGATTAATTACTGCATTTTCTGTAGCTGATCTAAAATCATTGCTGCCTTTAACGTTTACTCCTTCATAACTTACCCCTCGATTTGACTCAATTAATTCGTCTAATTCTATTCTGATTACGGCACATCGCTGTTTATATTCTTTGTAGTTAAGCAGCTCCTTAATTACTCTTGAATAATAATCCTGCATCCAATCACCCTTTTTGTTGAAATAGTTTAGCGAACTCATTAAATATTATTTTTTCTAATTCTTCAGTACTATCCGGGATTTCTTTAATTTTAATTGTTATTGGCTCAATCTTTGTAATTAATTCATTAGAATGTTTTTCAAAATAAAAAGTTACATTCCAGGAGTCAATAGTTATGCATTCTTTTCTACCGACCATAAACCCAGTAGTATTGGCTGATATTTTAATGATTTCAATATTCACCCGCAATCACCCCTGTTAGTCCTCATTTTAATATCGGTACCTTTGTGTCTTTCCAGCCAATCAGCTTCCTCTTCCCTCAGAAGCTCATTAATTGGTTTCTCTCTTCCGCATCTAATGCAAGTGCCTTTATTCTTAACACTATCTAATATCATTGTCCTCCGGTTGCAGTGAGGGCAAATAACCGGCACTTGAATATGGGTTTTAATTCCTTGATATTCACATATCTTTCTGGCTTCGTCAAGCATACTCAACCACCTCTAAATTATCTTCTAATATCCAATAATGTTCCATGCTATCTAATTTATAATGGATGTAATTGTTGGTAGCAGAGTTTGATAAGCGCCTTTTTATTATTTTCCCTGTTTTCCCTTTGAAGTGACCATCTTTTATTATTTTCACTTTATCTTCTAAGCTATATTGAAATGTATTTTCTTCAAGATTTTTTTTAGCAAACAATAAAGAAGCCTGCAAAAAGTAAAACTTTTCAGATGGTCTGCCTCTATGGATTGTTTCAATTTCATTAATAATTCTATCTAATTGCTTTAAGCAAGTTTTTTTAGTCATTATTTCTTTTAAAACCATTTTAGTTTCTTTAGATATTTTCATTTCCTTAGTTTCATCTAAAAGCTTATCAATCATATTTTCTTGAAATTCTTTCCCGGTCCCCGGGCCAGCACCTTTATTTCTATCGCCCATTAACTTCAACTCCTATTTTTATAGTATTTTCATTTTTAAACTTACCATTGATTTCTTCTAAAAGCTGATTAATTTTCTCTAATTTGCTTTCAATTTGAACCAGTTCGGTCATAGCTTCTGAAGTATCAGCATTCACTCTGACAACTAAATTACTAATTGGCTTGCTATTATAGTCTTCCGCAACCAACCTGTCCTGCAGTTCATCAATTCCCTCCTCCAAAAATGATTTGCCAGTTTTATGACTCATTTTTGCCGATTCTTCCAGCAGTTCCTCTAAAAAACATAACATTTCGCTTCTATTCATTATAATTAACCCCTTTCTTTTTCTAATTACCGGGCCAGCGCCCTAAATTTCTTCTATTCTAATTTTTCAAGCCACTCAATTGCATCATCAGCTCCGAAAGCAATTTTAGTTTGCCAGTTTCTCCATTCTAAAGCTTTTAACCATTCTTTTTGCGATTCTCTAACATCTGACGGTTTTCCATTAGCTTTTTTTAATTCGATTGCTATTCCACTAAAGTTCATAGTATATTCAGAAGTTGGATCATCAAATATCAGTACATCAGGCACGCCCGGCTTAACTCCCTGCATTTTCATTTTCCTGCCGGTCTTAGCATCTCTGTTTCCTCCATTAGGTACATGGCACCACAAATAGCCTTTCATATCCAAATAATTTGCTAACTTAACTTGCTCATCATATTCTGATAGATCCTTCTTTTTTCTATATTCTGCAGCACTCATTCTCTCTGTCATTATTTCACCTCAAATTACCGGGCCATCACGGATAAACAATAGCCTCGACATGATATTTTTTCTTAAATGATTTCCAGCCCATCTGATGAGCTTTATTGTGATATTCAGCTGATAAACATATTTTCTTTAGATTGCTATCATCTAACTTTTGTCTGTTTTGCCCCATTCCTATTGCATCAGCATGATGAATATGAACTATTTCACCTGAATTGTCTATATAATAGTTTTTGCCTGGCTTAGTACTGACAGCACATATTTTCTTATCCAGGCACATTCTTAGCCATCTATCCAGACTGTCTAATCTCTTCCTGGGGTTTTCTTTCCACTCTACTCCCAGCTCATAACCTAGCCTTATCGCAAAATCTATAAAATCAATTGCTGCTTTCTTAGAACAATCGGATAAACTTATTCTTCCATGCTCAGAGACCTCAGCAAACCTCATAACCAGAGCCTCTTTCATTTCTTCCTTTTCATACCCTATTGAGTTACCCATATCTTCAATGACAGCAAATGCTTTATTTCTCTGACTGTTAGTTATCATATTCATTAACCTTTGCTGCTCTTTTTTATTTATTTCAAACTTTACTCTGATTTCTTCCATCTCTTTGAATTTTGGTCCAACATTAATCAAAATCCTTTTACTGTCTTTCCCAGTTATCAATATAACTTCATGATCTCCATTAGCCAACTGTTCTATATTTTTGATTTTAGCTGAGGCCAGGGCCATCTGATTGAAGTTCACAATTAATGGTTTATCTTCAAATTTATCAAATCCATCTGGTATATCTTTTATGATCAGGCTTACTACTCCTGAGTTTTTTCTAGTCTTCCATTTTTTTAAGCTGCATCTAAATATCATTTCTGCCTCCTTCAACATCAAAATTAAATTTTACTTCATCATCTTTATTTTCTACAAATACATAGATATGATTTGTATATTCACAAATACAACAACCTTCTTCTGGATCACAATATGGATTTGGGCAAGGTATTCTTTTCTTGATTTTGCTCATTTAATTTTCACCCTCTAATATATCGCTCTCTGTTTAATAAGACCTCAGTTCAAGACCGGCCGGGGGAAGATCTTAAGTTCTTAAGGTCTTAGCTTCCAGTTAGCTTAAAATTTCTTTTCAGGCTGGCCCGCTCGTTGGGCAAACCAACTCATGTCTTTTTCCATACTTCCAGTTTGCTGTCTTTCGTAACATCTACGGCAGACACCTCCTCTACCATCTTCTTCTGCATACATTGTTTCGCATTCAGGGCATTCTTTCATTTCTTTGCTCCTTTCTGCTGGCCCGGGCCATCACCCTTGATTAAGGCCAGTTAGTCTCTCAATTATTTTTATTCCATCTTTCGGATCTATATAGTCTTTACATCCTTCGCAGTTAACATCATCAAATCTTTCTACTTTTTTGTCGCACCACTCAACTGCAGCTGTCCCAAGTTCTTTATGATAATACCAGGCACATGGCCGGTTAGTTATTGAGCTGTGATAGTGGCAAAGCGTTCCTTTTCTGATTTGTTCCTCACATCCATCTATCTCGCAAATATAATAATCTTTCATCTGCCTCCTTTCTGGAAAATTGGAGCAATGTCTAGTTGGAGCCCACTCAACTGTTAGAATTAGAGAAAGTAAACATTTTTTATTGCTCCAATCCTCCAATGCCGGGCACAAAAATTCTTAAACTTTTTCTGGTATATAGATTATTTTTAGCTGGCCCGGTCGATCATGCTCTATTGTTGTCGGTGACCTCATTTTGATTCCGTCTATGATAAGTATTCCAAACTTTTTTCTGATTACTTTTGAGTTCATTCCAACACCTTCTATTTAATTCGGATTTTTTAAATCCCAAAGAGATACAAAACCTACCTCTTCTGGCCTAACAGTTGTAAATCTAGCAGCTTCACATTCTTTTTTATCTATTCTTTTCGCATACTTAATTTTTGCTTTATAGGAATTTCCAGCTTTTACTATTCCCATAGAATATATTACTGGTTTTTCACCGGCTCTTTTTTGATAATCTAGCACTATATATATTGGTTTTGGGTTTTGCTTAGAACGGAACATCGAAATCATCCCCCTCAAAGTTATCGTTATACTGTTCATTTACTTGCCGGCCGTTGTTTTTGCTATTAGATTGCTGGCTATTATTCTTAGAGTGCTGGCCGTTAGAATGCTGGCCCGGTCCCTGGGTTTTACTTTGCTGCTTATTCCCTTTAGCTTGTGAATTATTTCTCTGATTGTTATTGTTTGCAAAGTCTAAGAATCGGACATTATCTGCATTTACTTCCGGATTAATATAAGTTCTATTGTTATTTTCACTCTTTCTAATCTGCATGCTGCCATCTACTCCGACAAGCCTTCCTTTACCAAGATGCCTGGCGCAATTTTCTGCCAGACCCCTCCAGGTGACTATGTTAATGAAATCTACATCTCTATCACCATTGCCATTAGTATAATTTCTTTCTACTGCCAGTGTGAAGTTACAGACTGGGGTTCCATTGCTGGTATATCTAAGTTCAGGATCTTTGGTTAAGCGGCCTATTAATACAATTCTATTTAATATTTTCACCATCTCCTTTTTCTCTAATTTCCTTAACTCTTTCCAACCTATCCTCTGCTATCTCAACTGCTTTTTCGTGAGATTTTGATTGAGCTATTTTTTCTAAACCAGCTAACATAATATCGTGAATTATATTATCTTTAGAAAATTCTTTTGGCTGATATTCTTCATCATCATATAAAATTTTATCCATATAATTTGCCATCGTTAACCCTCTCCTTTTTCTTCTCGCAATTTTAGATTTTTCGAAAATATTCATATTTTTTTCTATTTCTTCTTGAGGCTCTGGCTCGCACCACTGGGTATCATCCTGCATATACAAAAGCATTTCTATATACTTACCCATCTTGATTGCTGCCTTCGGCTTTATTAATTGCTAACCTCAATTTTCTTTCCCATTCATGTTTCTTACATGTAAATCCATTGTAAGGATCACACTCACACTCAAGATTTTTAACTATTTTCAAACTATATTTTGCAACATCTAGCAATTCGTCTCGCTGTTTTTTAATTTCTATTTTCTCTAATGCTAAATCACTGCTTGATTTCATTGTTCGTCAGCTCCTTTAGCTTTGTTCATCGCTTCCAAAATTCGATTCATAACCTCACCAATTTCATCTTGGCTTCTAGCATCCCAACTTGATAAACCAGCAAGTGTATCTATCATTTCGTAGCTTTGTTTGAGTGCCTCCAACAACTCAGGTGCAGCTGCCATCAGTTGAGCTTTCTTTTTCTTTTCGCCGTAAGTTATATCATCAGCAACAAAACATTTGATAACTTCTTCCTTTTCGTCAATAACTTCTATGATTTTAAACATCGAGCGTTCAAATTATCTTAGTTTCCACCTCATGATTTACTCTCCTATCTCGCCCCGCAGATTCCCGACTCGCAATCCGGATCTACTTCTCTATCAAATCCACCGTCGAGACCAACTTTATTTGCTTCCGTTTCAGACTCATTATTTGACTTTTCCCGGCTTTCTAATATTTTTTCTGGAACCATTTCTTTTTCGCCGCACTCCTGGCAAATTAGAATTTTGTAATCAGAATAACTTGTTAATTCAGTTTCTTTAATTCGGTGATCAGTTTCTTTTCGACAACTTTTGCACTCTTTATTAATCATATTTACCTCCTGCCTATTTTTGTAAACCTCGCTATAAACCAAATTATAAATATCCAAAATACAATTCTACTGTTCATCTTCTTCCTCTTGCAACTTTCTGTACTTCTCCTCGACAATTTCATCAATTACTGATTCCGGTAGTCCTGGATGCTCTTTTCTAAGTTTTTCTTTGATGTGATCAAGATTCATGTCGCCCTCCTTAGCCGATTTTGTTAATCCACTCAATATTAGTGATTACTAATTTGCTTTTTTTATTCAATTTTTCTTCTAATTCATCTTCTAATCTCCGCCTTCGCGCTGGAGTTATTCTTTTGGAAGTGCTTATAAGCACGTTTCCTGTATCCTCAACTGTTTTATAGTGAATTCTATATCTGAAAAAATTTTGTTTTTTAATTTTCATCTGTCCCTCCTAACTTTAACCAGTATTCCTTTGATTTTTCCAATATTCCCAGTGATCACAATCCTCCAGTTCAATTTTACAGTTATCTTTTTCTTTGCAGTGACCGCAGAAGTTATCTTCAAGCTTTTTTAGCATTCTTTCTTTCGCGCTAATTCTTTCAATGCCGAGATATTTGCTTTTGAATTCTGACCATTTCATTCTTTTAATGATAAACCCTATACTCGGTCCGCCAAACTTTTTCTTATATCGCTTATAGGACCTATAAGTCAAATCTTTTTCTCCACTCCATTTGACTGCAGCCTTTGCAGTTTTTATCGCGTCCTTCATAGACCAAGCCATTTTAAGCACCTCTCACTTTAATTTCCAGCCTGATTTCTTTGAAACTTTCACTAAGGTCTATCTCAAAGTTTGTATAATTAGAACTTTCTAAAGCTCGCTCAATGACCGGGCCAGCAAGTTTAATCCTTTTTCCTTCATTTTCCCGCTTTACGCTTTTAATCAAATCTGCCATATCGTCTTTGGTTACCTGATCAACATTTCCAGTTACTATTATTGGTTTCATTTCCTCACTCCTTAAATCTATCCCAGTCTTCTATGAAATGGTCTTTCCACTTATAGTCGCAATTATCAGGACTGTCTTTGTTTTTAGCATTTTTAGCAGCTGTCTTAAGATCGTCAATATCTTCAATGCCTTTTTGGGTCCAATCGTTCAATACTGCTCGACAATATGCCAGGGGTTTATCTTTTTCGACTGAAATCTTGCAGGCTTTCAAAATTACTGCCTCTGACATTTGCTGCAGGTAGTTTTCGAACTTATCCACATTTTCTTCAAAGAAAATTTTGAATTTCTTTTTCTTATTTTCATTATTTTTCATTATTAAATCATTATTAACATTATTGTTTGTGTGTTTTTGATGTGTTTTTGATGTGTTTTGGTTATGCTTTTGATATGTTTTTGCGTCGTTTTTACAATTATCTAAACCTTGATAATCGCTATAATTTAGCACCTTAACGACCGTCTTTTTAGTGTCGCTTTTATAACTTATCATTTCTTGATTGGTCAAAAGTTTTAGAAAGTTTTTAACTTTTGTATTTGACCAACCCCAGCGATCACAAAGTTTTCTAATTGAAGTTATCATTTCCCCTGGCTCGACCTTTACAACTTCATTCCCCAGCAGAACTTCATTTTCTTTATGATTAACCGAAAGCAGTATATCTATCCAAGCTTGACCTTTCGCAAAAGGTTTATCCTGCCAGAGAATATTATTCTGCATTTTTCTATGAAGAGAAATCCATCCTTGAGCTCCCACCTAATCAACCCCTTGTGTCACCTTCTAAAGCATTTAGCAAATCTTTAAGTTCTTTGTTTAATTCAAACCGATCAGGTCTAACTGGCATAACTAAGCCAACCAGATTTCCGTTGTCAGAATAAATTGCGACAATAGAAATTTCACTCTTGATTTTTAATTGATAACCTTCAAAAATTTGATAATAATTATCTTGCATTACACCAACGCAATTGTTGGTATAATAAAGTCTATATTCATCATCAAATATAAACTTAGATGCTTTTGCCGGTTCAAAACTATCTAGTTTTTCAAATAATTCTCCGATATCCGGGCCATCTCCACTCAAAGTCATTCCATAGGTGGAGCACTTATCTCCAACTTCTAAATCTGGTATATAGGCATTTCTTTTTAATGAAGAATATTTACTCTTGAATCTATTAAACTGATTTTGATTCATCCTAATTAAAAAATACGTATTAGTTACCCAATAAGTGTTTTCTTCTTCCCGCCAACAATGAACATTATCTTTCTTTAACTCCTTAATTGCTTTTTTAATTTTCATTAGGCCTTTCCTCCTCTAATAGTTTTGATTTTCTCAACCTCAGATTACTAAATTTAATCTTTTCTTTCTCCAGTATTTCATTTGCCCGCCAGAATGGATTATCGTCACTTCTGAAAAAGAAATACATTGTCTGACCTAATTCCTTATCAAAATAAATGGCCTCGTAAAGTTCCATATTTGCCTCTTTCTCGTCAATCTTCTTTTCGATAGCCTTTTGTACCTTAATCTCAATCGTCTGCTCGTTTGATACGAGATTATCCAAATATTCGTCGGCTGTTAAGACAGTTCCGACCGCAATTCCAATAGAAAAGACCATGATGAAAAAACTGAATGCTATTTTTTTGTTAATTGTCATCATTTCCATCGCTCCAGGTTGTTAATGTTTTTAAATTCTGATATATTATAGTTAGATGTTTTTTCTTGATCAGCTGTTCCTGCAGCTGGTCTTTTTATTTCTCTATACATTTCTTTGATATCCTTCCATAATTCCGGGCCAGCTTTAAATATAATGAATAACCAGCCAATGAACATGAATAATCTTGCTATAAAGTCTAAGTTTTGCATTATTTCACTCTCCTAACTTTCTTGAATGGTTTCTTCTCATTAACATTATTTCCATACCACCAGACGAAAAATGTTTCTTTCGGAATCCTCCAGCCAAAACCTTTGATTTTCTTAGCCCCTGGAATGTCTCCTCGATTGAGTGCTTCATAAGTTCTGGCCTGCGAAGTATTCATAATTTCCATAATGTCTGCCGGCTTGAGTGCCGAAGGATAATCGTCTATCTTTTCGTTGATTCGTTCGTCTAATACTGATTTGACTGCTGATTGAACATTAATTGTTAAGCTCATTGGTTTACCTCCTTATTTAAGATACTGAACATTATAATTTCCTCTCTCAGTCTCAACTCTTTCTGGCTTACCTTTGATAGTTAGCCAACCTCTGACCTTTTCCATTACTGATGGATAATACTGTTCTTGAGAGTATTGATGACTGCCATTACTGCCCATTGTGGTCTCAATTTCGTTAGGTTTAAGGTCTAGATCATTAATTATTGCTCCGATTGCCTGATGATGCGGATTGCCAGAGTTACTATAAACACCAATTCTTTTTGCTATATCGGTGCAAGTTAATAGATTATCTGGCAACTGCACATGAAAAGGTAGATTAATTCCAGCTTCTTCATATATACTTTTAATCGCTGTCATTTTAGATGAAGCGCTTAATTGCAATTCTTCCATCAAGGGCATTAACATTTTTGTAGACTCTAAAGCGAATTGTTTGCCATCAACCGATTGATTATTTTGAGCTATACCTCTTGCTCGCTTTTCCACTTCAATAAAGTATTTTCTTATTTTTCTACCTTGCCGATTTCTCTCAACCATTCCAAGTTCTTTCCCCATATCCAAACTTAAAACATATTCTTTAGGAGGCCTGCCACCTGAACTTTCCCCCAAAAATGTGGAAAAGTCTATTCCTTTTTCAAATCCATAATCAGATACTCTTTGACTAATCCAAGTTGAAAAATCTCTTTCGACACCCAAATAGTCATGTAATTCTCTAGCATTCACAACTTTTTCGCCTTCATCGGTTAAATAAACTGGAATTAATTTGTTTTCT